>Ga0075425_100005359_pt1 | contig 13330 bp, 9 predicted proteins | sample SoiMethybrSBSTD4_FD_75300 | JGI IMG/M metagenome (GOLD analysis project Ga0075425, IMG submission 75300) | Bulk soil microbial communities from a Populus tree surrounding site in Tennessee, USA - Soil MetaG P. TD hybrid SBSTD4 | ecosystem: Environmental > Terrestrial > Soil > Tree plantation...
ATGCCTTGCAGGGCATTCACTTGCAGGCGTTGATATCCGCCGCCGAACTTGAGTTCGTGTGCGCCACGCACCCAGCTCAAGGTGCCGGAATAATCGAAGGAATTTTCGTAAGTATTGCGCGGCCCGGTTATCGGATCGCCAACTGAAGTGTAGCCATTCACCTGAATGAACGGTGGCCCAGCAGCCGTGGCCAGACTAGGAGAATATTGGAATCCAAGGCTCGCAAGCGAGGTGTGATTAATGTGTTCATCCACCAGGAACTTGTTTCTCAGGTATGAGAAGCGAAAAACGCCAATCACCGCTGGAGAGAAGGTATGCGTCTCCTGGCCGACGAAATTCTGCGCGCGATGGTCTTCTCCTACGGGATAACCGGGAATACTCGCACCTGCCGGCGAGAGCGGATCGAAGCGGTTGACATTGTTGAACATGTAGCGGAAGTTCAGCGTGTCTGCAGGTGTGAGGTAATGGTCAATTCGAAGGCCAAACTGGTTCCGGTCGTCGCGGAGAGTACCGGTAGAAAGAAATCCATTGGTGCCAACATCAGGTTTCGGAAACAACGTCAGCAAATTGACCGCGAACTGGCTCTGCGCCAACAGATTCGTATGCGTCGGGTCCGGCGCTGGCATCTGGTTGAAGGGATACGGCTGTTGGAAAAAAATGTTGAAGAGCTGGTGATTCAGATTGCTGCAGATTCCATTAACAAACTGCTCGCCTTTGCTTGGGTCGCACAATTGACTAAAATCGCCCTGCCTCTCGGCCGATGACGGCACGGTGCTGATAAAGCTGTCTCCCTGCCGGTTCCGGAACCCTTCATAGAATCCGTAAAAGAAAGTCTTGTCGTGACGTACCGGTCCGCCGATGCTACCGCCAAATTGGTTTTGCTTCAGTGGCTCGACTACGGTGTTGGGAAACCGAGTTGCGTCCAGGGCATCGTTGCGCAGAAATTCCCAGAGCGCACCGTGGTACGAATTCGATCCTGAGCGCGTAATGATGTTGGTGGTGGAGCCGAGATTGTGTCCGAATTCGGCGCTGGAGTTGTGCGTCAGAATTATGAACTCCTGGATAGCATCGATCGGCGGCTCGAGGACGAATCCACCGTCCACACCATTGAAATTGTTCGCGCCATCTATCAGGAAATTGTTCGACTCGGGTCGTTGGCCATTAACTGCGTACCCCTGCTGTTCGCGAAGCGAGCCTCCCGCTTCCCGCAGGCCGGGCGTGAGCGGAACCACTCCGGGCTGGAGCGTTCCGAGCTGGGAAAAGTCGCGGCCGTTCAGCGGAAGGTCATTAATTTCGCGTTCGTGTACAACTTGTCCCAGGCTGGTCACGGTCGGTTGAATCAGTTCGGCGTCAGCCTGTACCTGCACTTGCTCTTTGTCTGAGCCAACCGCCAGATGAACTGGAACCGCGGCGGTTTCGTTGACGTCGAGCGAGATACCTTCCTGGAGATATTTCTGAAATCCGGTGGCGGCGACTTCCAACCGGTAATGCCCAACCGGCAACTCCAATAAAAGATAATTACCGGCGCGATCAGTTGTGGCTGTGCGCGTAAGGCCAGTCTCTACTTGATGGGCAGTCACACTTGCGTTTTGCACCAAAGCTCCGCTGGGGTCGGAAACCGTTCCCCGAATACTGCCGCTAATTTGCTGAGCGGAAACCGAAATGCATGCAAGTACTACCGCGAAAACAATATTCCGAAACCTGACCATAAGCGGCATCTTCCCCTGTGAGATCGAGACACGTTTGTTTTTCGGGAGCAAGCGAGATGAGTCGGCCTCCACGAGGCAAACTTACCCGTACGAAAGTGTGGCGATTATTCGAGAGAGCTACGGCGCACGCAATAATATGAAAGTAGTAGACGAGCCACTCTGCCCGATTTTTTTCTACTATTGCCTTCACCTCATACACTCGGTTAGGTTGCTCGATTCGTTGTTTTCTGACGAATTCGTCGGATGAGTACACACACATTGGAGAACGTCTCCCAATTGCAAGCCGCGAACGGCGGTCTGGGCCGTCGCCTCGGACTCGCGTCGGCGACCGCAGCAGTGGCGGGAGAATCCATCGCGGTGGGAATATTTCTCACGCCTGCCGGCATGGCGAAATCGCTGGGCTCTCCGTTTTGGCTCTTACTCGTTTGGGTGGTGGTCGGAATGCTGGCGGTGTGTGGCGCGCTTTGCTACGGAGAACTCGCCGCCCGCTTTCCCCGCGATGGGGGAATTTACGTTTATCTGCTGGAGACGTGCGGCCGCCGAATTGCATTTCTGTACGGGTGGATGTGCCTTCTGGTGCTCGACCCCGGCCTCACCGCGGCACTTGCCGTCGGGCTGGCCAGCTATGCCGGCTACATCTTTCCTTCTTCGCCGCTCGCAGCGAAGCTCGTCGCTGTCCTCGTAATTTGGTCGCTCTGTCTCCTCAATGTGCTGAGCATTCGCATAGGGGCTGGAATTCTGCGCTGGACAACGTGGTTGAAGCTCGGTGTACTTGCCTCAATGGTGATCTGGGCATTCGGGTTCCGCCTGGGATCGTGGTCCAATTTTGTTCCTCTTGTGGCTCAGCATCCCGGCTCTCTTCCATTGGGGCGTGCGCTCGGTGCGGCGATGGTCGGTGGATTTTTTTCGTTCGGCGGCTGGTGGGATGTGAGCAAGATCGCCGGAGAAGTTCGCGATCCTGGCCGAACCTTGCCTCGCGCCATGCTACTGGGCGTGCTGGTCGTGACCGTCGTTTACATCCTGGTGAGCGCAGCGTTCTTATATCTGCTGCCGCTTTCGCAGGTCACTTCTGACCAAACCTTCGTGGCCCAGGCAGGTGCAGTGTTGTTCGGGCGCGCTGGTGGAATGGTATTCGCCGCCATAGTGGTCATTTGCGTTCTGAGCAGCCTGGCCGCGTTCATCATGTCAGCCCCAAGAGTTTATTACGCAATGGCCAAAGACGGGCTGTTCGTTCGCGCGATCGCTAGAACACATCCCCGATTCGGCACTCCGGCGAACGCCATTCTGCTTCAAGGATTCGTTGCAACAATTTTGGTGGTGATAGGAAGCTTTCAACAGATCATCGCCTACTTTATATTTGTCGCCATTGTATTCCTGACACTGGCGGGGGCTGGACTTTTTCGAGCTCGTGGTCGCAGTCAAGGAATTGAGCCGGTGTTCTTGACTCCAGCGTACCCAGTTCCTCTTGTTATTTTTCTGGTGTTGATGTCCGCTCTGCTAGTGCTGCTGGCTTTACACAGTCCACGAGAGGCGATTTTGGGAACTGCGGTTGTGACTGCAGGTCTACCGGTGTACGCAGTGTTTCAGCGCAAAGCTGCACCGGTCGATATCGCGCCCACCAATTTCTAGGGTCATAACCATGGCAACCAAAAAGAAGAGCAAGACAAGGTCATCGAAAGCGGCAAAGAGTTCGGCTGCAAAACCCTACCCCACAAAGATCGCCATTATCGAAGATGCGGAAGCGACCGGTGAGGTCGCTGCCGCGTACGACTTCTGGCGCGCCGGATCAGGCCGGCGGCAGGTTCCAGGAATCATCAAATGCTTCGGAGCGCGGCCCGATTTTCTCAGGCAGGTAATTGAGTTCTCAAACACAGTCCATTTTTCTGAAGGACACCTGTCGCGGCGGCACAAAGAGATGATTGCCAGCCACGTCTCTTACCTGAATCGTTGCCCATATTGACTGGACAGTCACGCCTACTTCCTGCGGGTTCAGGGAGCCACAGATCGATGTGTAGAAGCAATCCTCCACGGAAAGCTTGATGAGGCCGGTCTCAGTGCGAGTGAGCGCGCACTCTTGGAATATGTAGAACTAGTCACGAAAGCTGCTTACAAGACCACACCCGAGGAAGTGCAAAAGCTCCGAGATGTCGGCTGGAAAGAAGAACAAATTGCTGAGGCGGTGTACGTCACGGCCATATTTGCTTTCTTTAACCGTGTCGCCGATGCTTTCGGCGTTCCTTCTCAAGAGTATCTCTCAACTGGAAAATTGACGCCGTGATTCAGATACACCATTTGCAGCCCGAAGAGCGGCACCGCTACACGAACGGATAGTCCTGTCGGCGCAGAGGTGCCCCGACCTCTTACTTGGCAGATTGCTTTTGGATGACGGGCAAACCGGAAGTAAGTGTGGAAATGGCGATTCGCTAACGCCCGACGTTGATCTTATTCCGCCACCACGTCCTCGAAATCCGGCTCGAGTTCTTGCCTGACTTCGTGCACCGAAGATTCTTCTGCGCGATCGTAGTAGTCCCACACCCGCACGCCCTGCTGATCAACTGCGATGTAAGTGGGAACGTCCTGGGTCCAGCTGCCGCTGTTGTAGTACTCGACTCCATCGCGCGTGAGGCTGAGAGCTTCGTGGGTGTGGCCGCAAAACACACGATCCGCGTTGCGCGACCGGGCGTGGGTCACGGCCCCGCGAGCAACTTTTGAGGAAAGGCGCAGCCATGCAGTGTCGAAGCGTTCGAGGAAGCCCATCATGCGTCGTTGGCCGAACGACATTTTTTGCAGGCTCAGATGAAGCGCCGAAAGGAATCTGCTCAGCACGCCATTACGAGTGAGAAATCGGTCGAACTGATGTCCGTGGACCGCGAGATGACGCTTGCCATTAAAGTCCCAAACATATTCGTCGTACACGCGAATGCCTACCAGGTGCGACATCACATCTGACAAGCCGTGATCGTGATTGCCTTCGACCCATACGACTTCGATCTGGCGCTTGGGATTCGAAAGCTTGCGGATGTATCCGAGAAACTGCCAGTGTTCTTTTTTCAGGCGGCGGAAATTGAGGTCGGAGAAAATGTCGCCAAGAAGAATGAGCCGGTTGAACGACGCCGACTTCAACATGCGCAGCGCAGCCGAAGCGCGGCTTACTTCAGAGCCCAGGTGCAAGTCGGACAAAATGACTGTATCGGCAAAAATCATGGCGGGGAACTCACTGCCAGACGGGTTAGAGATGACCATGCAGCTTTCTCCAGAAAGTTGATTGTGCGCACGGGAGATCCACCGCCGCTGATTCGCCGCTCTTTACGCTGTAAGATCTCTTCCAGAAATTCGGGGATTTCATGCAGCGCATTGTTCTTGTAGGTGCCTGCATTGGCGCGTAGTTCTGCGAAAGTCGCAGGCTCAAGCAACTTCTCCACTCCCTGGTTGATCTCCCGGAAGCTCTTGAGCACGATACCCATCTTCTTTTCCGTGACCCACTGGGCGTTGTAACGTTCCTGTGGCAGAGTGGCGGAGTTGCATTCAACAATTACCGGCAGGTGAAACTGCAAGGCTTCGCTGATGCTGCCCGGTCCCGGCTTGCCGATGAAGAAGTCTGACAACGCCATGTAGTAGTCGACATCTTGGGTGAATCCTTCGGCGAAGAGCGGGAAGCGCGTGCGCTGACTCTTGACCGAATTCAGCAGCTTCTGATTCTTGCCGCAGATCAAAATGAGTTGCAACTTCGCGCTGCTTGACTCGATCCGTTTCACAATCTCGAGCATGGTCTTCGAACCGTGGCCGCCGAAAAGCACAATCCCGGTCGGGAGATCCGGATCAAGCCCCAGGCGCTTTCGTTCTGCGATGCGGTCCACTGAAACTTTCTCGTAGAACTTCTGCTTCATGATCATGCCGGAGGCGAGGAACACATGGTCGCGGTCATGACCATGCTCGAACGCCTGTTGCGCAGCTCGCTCCGTGCCGCAAATCAGGTATTGCGATTCGCGCTCAATCCAGAAGTGCGGTGGGTGATCGGCGAGATCGGTAAGTAAAGTGACGAACGCAGAAGATGGAATGCTTTTCTGGATGCTCTCCACCAGGGCGCGATTGAAGTGCGGAATGACCGAGAGCACGAGATCGGCCGGATGCTCTTTCCAATATTTCGTCAGCATCTTGACGGTAGGCCGGTGATACATACTAACGACGCCCTGCAATATCGGGAGTAGCTGGGGGGTGAGCCGGGTCCAGCCTTTGCGCAGAATCAGGTTGTAGCCGTCTTGAATGCGGATGCCGCTGATTTTCTTGAGGAGATCGAGCTGATCAAGCAGCTCTTGAAGATTAAGAAGGTGGACCTGCCATGGCCGTTGCTGCGTTTCCAGCACGCCCTTGAGCGCTTCAGCGGCACTGCGATGGCCGCCTCCCGCGTCGAAGAAGACGATTGTGAGTTTGCGGTCCATAAACCTGCCTTCCGATTGCTCGCAGTCTTCGCGGTTGAAGCAAACTATCGCCTACTAAACCTTCGCAGGATGGTGCTTACAACATAATGAATGCAGGGTGAATTTTTGATGAATTCGCCGGTTACTCTTAAGGAACGGGACTTCATCGTTTATTCACGCGGCTTTAACCCTGTTTTGAAAGTCTTCCGGTTACGCTCGTTCCGACCAAAGGAGGCTTTCCCTGTGATGTCTCGCACGCTCTTATCAATCGCCTTGACTGTAGCCGTATTCGCCGGATTCTCTCACGCCCAGCCCGACCGTGACCATCGGGTTAAACATGTCTTGCTGATCAGTGTTGATGGGATGCACGCTCTCGATGTGGCCAATTACGTGCAAAGTCACCCGGGTTCCGCACTGGCAGAGTTGTCGCACCACGGACTTACCTACAGCAACGCCCGCACACCGGCAAATTCAGACTCGTTTCCCGGACTCCTGGCATTAGTAACCGGTGGTTCGCCGATCACGACCGGGTTGTTCTACGACGTCAGTTACGATCGCACGATTTTCGATCCAACCAACACGACTTGTTCGGGCACTCCCGGCAACCTGATGGTTTTTGATGAAAGCATCGATCTCTACAATGCCCAGACGGTTTCGCTCAATGTCATCGATCCCACAAAGCTCCCGCGCGCGCTGGTGAATGGGAACTGCGTGCCTCTGTTTCCTCACAGTGCGCTGCGGACCAACACCATTTTTGAAGTAGTTAAGGCAGCGCACGGTCACACCGCCTGGGCCGACAAGCATCCGGCCTACGATTTGGTTAACGGACCTTCGGGTAGCGGAGTGGATGACCTGTTTACGCCTGAAATTACCAACAACAATGGCTTCGATGCAACTGTCAGCGTGGTGTGCACAGTGCAGAATGATTTCTTGAAGGTGCAGGCCATCCTCAATGAAATTCATGGCCTGAATCACGATGGAACGGCCCACGCGGGAGTACCGGAAGTATTCGGTATGAACTTTCAAGCGGTAAGCGTCGGGCAGAAGCTGGCTAAAGACAACTCCGACGGCAGTTGCACCAGCGATACTGGCGCCCTCAATGGCCAGCCCGGCGGGTATCTTGATGGCGCAGGCACGCCAACCGCAGTGCTCGAGTATGGTCTGGACAAGACCGACCAGGCGCTGGGAATGATGATTCAGGCGCTCAGAGATCAAGGCATTTATGATTCGACTCTATTTATCGTAAGCGCCAAGCACGGGCAGTCACCGATCAATCCGGCGAAAGTGAATAAACCGGGGCATTTTGCGGATCTCGTCGCAACTTTGCCTGATGCGAACACCGATCCTGCGGGAATTGCGATTGCCGGAGCGGGCAGTTGTAGCACCGGCTCCTGCGGACTGGTGATGGACGATGATGTGGCGCTGATCTGGCTGCAGGGCCAGAACGCAACCCGCGACCAGGTTGGCGCATATCTGAATACAAACGCCAATGCGTTGTTCATCGACGAAGTTATGGCGGGTAATGAGCTGAGGTTGAAATTCAATAATCCCGCAATCGATAGCCGCACGCCCGATGTGATTGTGCAGCCGGTTTACGGAACCATCTACACGACATCAAAAAAGAAAAACGCCGAGCACGGTGGATTTAGTTTCGGAGACACCAACGTCGGGCTCATAGTATCCAATCCAAACCTCCAGGCCGCCGAGGTCAAGACTCCGGTGGCTAGCTCACAGGTTGCGCCAACGATCCTGAGTGCGTTAGGGCTCGATCCTGAGTCGCTGAAGTCGGTGCAAATTGAAAAAACCGAAGTGCTACCAGGACTTCCGTTCAAGTCCTCGCAGCGGGAGCACTGAGTGCGGTTGCGAAAAGAAAGCCCCGGCTCTCCCGCCGGGGCTTTTCCATTCGTTCATGTTCAGGAGCGCGGTCAAGCGCCGCCGCTCAAATTCTCGCGCACACCGATTTCACTTCGGTGTAGTTGTTCAGAACTTCGTGGCCCATCTCCCGTCCCCAGCCAGATTGCTTGTATCCGCCGAAGGGCAGGGCAGCGTCGAAGATGTTGTAGCAGTTGATCCACACTGTTCCTGCGCGCAACAGCTCAGCCGTGCGGTGGGCTTTGCCGATGTCCTTGGTCCAGACGCCGGCCGCGAGTCCATAGACATTGTCGTTAGCGCGAGTGACGAACTCTTCCGGATCTGTGAACGGTAGCGCGGCCACCACCGGTCCGAAGATTTCTTCCTGCACCACTTTCATGTCATCTTTTGTGTTAACGAGTACGGTGGGTTCGACAAAGTAGCCTTTGTCGCCCGCTTTGTGTCCGCCGGCAAGTGCCTTGGCGCCTTGGGAGAATCCCGAGTCCAGGAACCCGCAGACTCGCGCCAACTGCTCTTCCGAAACCAGCGGACCCATTTCGGTCGAAGCATCCAGTCCCGGACCGATTTTGATTTTCTTCGCAGCTTCCGCCACGCCCTCGACCACTTGGTCGAACACCGATTGCTCAACGTATAGCCGAGATCCCGCGCAGCAGCATTGCCCATGATTAAAGAAAATAGCGCTGGCTGCGCCCGGAATTGCCGTCTTGAGGTCGGCATCTTTGTAAATTACGTTCGGTGATTTGCCGCCGAGTTCGAGCGACACTTTCTTCAGATTCCCGGTCGCCGCGTGCACGATCAGTTTGCCCACTTCGGTTGATCCCGTGAATGCGATCTTGTCGACATCGTTGTGGGCAGCGAGAGCAGCGCCTGCGGTCTCGCCGTAGCCCGGAACAATATTGACGACGCCTTCGGGGAATCCGGCTTCCATGATCAGCTCGCCTAATTTCAGCGCGGAGAGCGGTGTCTGCTCTGCCGGCTTCAGAACGACGGTGCATCCAGTGGCGAGCACCGGGCCGAGTTTCCATGCAGCCATTAGCAATGGGAAGTTCCACGGAATGATTTGTCCGACAACGCCAACCGGCTCACGCAGCGTATAGGCCAGGTACCTCGCCTTCGGCGTGTAAGGGACCGATAGAGGAATGGTGTTGCCTTCGAGCTTGGTCGCCCATCCCGCCATGTAGCGGAATAGTTCAGCCGCAAGCGGAACGTCGGCGGCACGCGCGACGGTCAGTGGCTTGCCATTATCGAGCGATTCGAGATAAGCGAACTCCTCTACGTGCTCATCAATCAGATCGCCCAGCTTCCAGATCAGCCGACCGCGCTGGCTGGCCGACATTTTGCGCCAGGGGCCTTCGAAGGCTTTCCTCGCGGCTTTTACCGCGAGATCGATGTCGGCCTTGTCGCCTTCGGCAACCGTCGCGAGAACTTCGCCGGTTGAAGGATCGTAGGTGGGAAATGTTTTGCCGGAAACCGCTTCCACCCAGTTTCCATTGATCAACATTTTGCGCGGCTTTTCCAGAAAACTAACTACGCGAGGATCAACTTGTGCGAGAGAAATAGTGCCCATAGAAACCTCCTGAGTGTCGGGGCTGGATTGATGGCAATCGTTGCTAGCGCGAGCAACGTCATCATGCTAGTCCTGCCGAACGGTGGAAAGCAACCAATTGCGGTGCACACGATTGATGTATATATGAAGGTATAGGCTATGCGCCGCGTTAGAAAGCCCTCTAAAGGTATCGCCCCGCGTTCGAAAGATCAGTATTTGACCGCGGTCCGTGCCCAAGTATCTATTCGACGATAGCGTGGCAAGGTGCACTGGCAAGGCGATCTTTCCTGCTCCCGTTCGAGCCGAGAACTTAGTTAGCCGCCCACGTTTAGCTAGAAGCTGATCCAGTGTTCGCTTTAGGTCCCTGAAAACAAGCCAAATCCAGTTCTTGACTAAATATTACATATTGCAATATAAATATTGCGATACGGAATATGACCCTGGCGGAGAAAATTCGCTACCTGCGCGAAGTGGAAGGCTCCCTGCGCGGTCTGGACCGTCCCATGACCCAGCTTGAACTGGTAAAGGCGATTCGCAAAGAGCAGGGGAAGGGAATCAGCCAGTCTTACGTATCGCAGATCGAAGGCGGATCGCGGCGGCACATGACCCAGAGTTCGCGGTCGTTGTTGGCGAAGTTTTTCAAAGTGCATCCGGGATTTCTGGTGGATGATCCCGAGGGCTATCACACCGAGCTGACTTCGGATTTGCGCACAGTAGAAGGCAAGCTCGATGTGTGGCTGTTGCAAGGATCGGAGCGGTTTGCCAGTGATCCGGAGCTGAGCGCAGTCCTCTTGAAAGCGGCGCGGGAAAAGGACACGCGCAAATGCATGCTGTTGCTCGGTGCAATTTTGGATACGCCGGGGCTGGCCGACAGATTGCTTGAGGCGTTGAAACCGCATGCAGGTACCAACGGACAAGGCAGGAAGGGAGGCCGTTCATGACTTGGGCTGATTTTTATCTGGTCTGTTTTGTCGTGGGATTCTTCCTGAGCGTGCTGATGTTTTTCGCGGGCGGCACGCATCTGCACGTTCCTCACTTTCACGGACATGCGCTGCCCGTCCGCATTCACACCCCGGGGGTTGGGCGCGCGAGCATCCACCACGGAGGACCCGGTGGCCAAGTTTCCCCATTTAACTTGATCTCGCTAACGGCGTTCCTGGCGTGGTTCGGCGGCACAGGATATTTGCTGACTCGCCATTCCACTATCTGGTTTTGGGCGGCACTAGGAATTTCGTTATTGAGCGGCACCGGCGGCGCGGCCATCATTTATTTGTTTCTCACCCGAGTGCTCAGCTCTCCCGATGAAGTACTCGATCCTGCGGACTTCGAAATGGTTGGAGTGCTCGGCAGGCTCTCCATGCCAATTCGCGAAGGCGGCACGGGAGAACTGATCTACTCGCAAGCCGGCACCCGGCGAGTGTGCGGAGCGCGCGTGGAAGACGGCTCTCCGATTCTTAAGGGCACGGAGGTTGTAGTCACGCGTTACGAGCGCGGCATCGCGTACGTGCGCCCGTGGTCAGAGATGGCGGGTGAAGAAGACGAACTCGCGGAAAGCATCGAAGAAAAAGCAGAAAAAGACGGGAGGCGGCTGTGACCGACACGACTCAAAAGTCGCCGTCACCGATATTCCGATCTCTCGTTGCCCTCCCGTGGCTGGCGGTTGTTTTTGTCGGGTTGCGGTACTGGCAGGTATGGGATCGTCTACCCGCTCGGATGGCTACGCATTTCGACGGGACGGGCCGGCCGAATGGATGGATGAGTCGCGAAGCATCCTTCATTTTCATGGTGGGGATTCTGGTGTTCGTACTTATCTCATTCAGCCTGATCCTTGCTCGCCTGCGCAGAACCGAATCCGGATCGTGGGCCTTTCTTGCCCTATTCGGAGTGGTGGCAGGCACGATCTGTTGGCTCAACGAATCCCTGTTGGCCTACAACCTCTATGGCAAACCAGTGCAAGTGGGGCCAATTCTTATTGTGACCTTCCTCACTGTATTGGTAGTAATCGCAGTGCTGCTTGCTGGCAATAGAGGCGCCACGTTGCCAGGTACTCCAGTGATCGCCGAGGAGGTGCACGCCGTGCCAGCCTGGGCGCTCGTCTTTGCGTTTCCGCTGCTTTTCGAACTTGCCGCCATGGTTGCAATCAAGAACGCTGGGGCTCGCATTGGTCTGGGGCTTGGCTTGGTCCTCTTTTTGATTGTCGCTGCGGGCGCGTTTCGCGGCTTTCAATATGTCTTTACCGATGCGGGAGTAGAAATTCGCACTCTCGGTTTTCGCCTACGTTCAATTCCCGCCGGACAGATCAAGTCTTACGAGGTAAGCCGCTGGAATCCACTGGGCGGATATGGGATTCGTGGCATCGGCGACCGTCGCGCCTATGTCTGGGGAAACCGCGGAGTGCGCCTCAAGATGGCAGAGGGCGAAGTTTTCCTGGGACACAACGAACCAGAAAAGATTGTCCGGGACTTGGATTTGATAACCCACAACCACGAAGCACGCGAAGCTTCACGGGATAGTTTTCCTTCGTGAGCCTTCGGGTCCTTGGTGGTTGATGATTTTCGCGTTGCGCGAGGAGGCAATATGTTATTCGGGCTATCGGTCGAAATTTGGGTCGTCATTGGACTGGGCGTTCTGGTCTTCATGCTGCTCATGAGCGGCCTGGCAAGGCTGTACAGGAAAGCAGGGCCGCACGAGGCGCTGATCGTTTACGGATTTCGGGCCAAGAGAGTGGTGGTTGGCAGGGGCACAATCGTGTTCCCTATGATGGAAAACTGCCATGAGCTGTCACTCGAGCTGATGTCGTTCGATGTGGCGCCGCAACAAGACCTCTATACCAAGCAGGGCGTGGCTGTGACAGTCGAGGCCGTCGCGCAAATCAAAGTCAAGTCTGACACCGAATCCATCTGGACGGCTTCGGAGCAATTCCTCACCAAGACTGACCAGGAGCGTGAAGGCCTGATCAAGCTAGTGATGGAAGGCCACCTGCGCGGCATTATCGGTCAGCTTACTGTCGAAGAGATCGTCAAGCAGCCGGAGATGGTCGGCGACCGCATGCGTTCGACTTGCGCGGATGACATGAACAAGATGGGCCTCGAAGTCATCTCGTTCACCATTAAAGAGGTCCGCGACAAGAACGAATACATCATCAACATGGGCCGGCCAGACGTCGCACGAATCAAACGAGACGCCGACGTTGCTGCTGCGGAAGCCGACCGTGATACGGCGATCCGGCGCGCTCTTGCGACCCGGGAAGCTGCGGTGGCAAAGGCGCAGGCGGATCAGGACCGCGTGCTGGCGGAAACGTTGTCTCTGGCCAAGCAGGCCGAGGCAACGCGCGATCTGGAGGTGAAGCGGGCTCAGTATGTGGAAGTCACTAAGCGGCAGCAGGCGCAGGCCGACAAGGCCTATGACATTCAGACCGCCATCATGCAGCAGCAGGTGACGGCTGAACAGGTGAAGGTGCAGCAGGTGGAGAAAGAGCAGCAGGTCAAGGTTCAGGAAGCGGAAATCAATCGCCGCGAAAAGGAACTGATTGCCACCGTGCTGAAGGGGGCGGAAATCGAGCGCCAGCGGATCGAGACGCTGGCTGCTGCTGAAAAGCAGCGCCTAATCGCCGAAGCCGAAGGACACGCATCTTCAATTCGTGCCCAGGGCGAAGCGGAATCGGAAATCATCTTCAAGAAAGGTGATGCCGAAGCCCGCGCCATGAACGTAAAGGCCGAGGCCTACCAGGAATACAACCAAGCCGCTATCTACGACAAGCTGCTCACCAGCTTGCCGGAAGTGGT
>Ga0075425_100005361_pt1 | contig 13327 bp, 9 predicted proteins | sample SoiMethybrSBSTD4_FD_75300 | JGI IMG/M metagenome (GOLD analysis project Ga0075425, IMG submission 75300) | Bulk soil microbial communities from a Populus tree surrounding site in Tennessee, USA - Soil MetaG P. TD hybrid SBSTD4 | ecosystem: Environmental > Terrestrial > Soil > Tree plantation...
TCCTCCAAGGGCTCTGGCGCGATCGTCGGCGTCAGCAGAGTGGAGCGCGGCGAGCAGCGATTCCACGAGCTTGTCGGACATAGGCTTGTGATCGGCAATCAACCAAGGCACATCATCGCCAACGACATTCGGCCCAAAAGTCCAGATGGCTTCGATCACAGCCTGATCATCACCGATCACCGCCAGCGCGCGAACACAACGCATGACGTCAGGGGGGATCCACTTCTTGTCCCACGTAGCGGCGGCGCGATCGACATACGCACGCAATTCGTCGCGCACCTCAGGAACAGGGTAGGCAATTGCCCAATCGATCTCGCGATCGGGGATCTCGGTTTCGCTGAGAAGCTCAGTTCGCACGGCTTCCACGCCTGCCCGCTCACTCACGCGCCGAAGTAGCACCCGAATGTGACGCGATACGTCCCATGGCGTCGATGTGTTTTCGACTGGCAGTCGACGCGCTGCTTCTATGAGCCGCCGCTCAAATTCCGTGTTCTCGTAGCGCTGCAACACGTCGACGACCTGCGCGTGACTGGCGTCCCGAAGCAGTTGTGCCGCTATTTCGAAAGAAGGACGCCCTGGCTGCGGCGGCCCCTCCAGAAACCGGTCAAGATCTTCTGATAACTGATGGATGATCGCTTCTGCAGTCCCGCCGTCAAGCTCCTGTTCGCGATGCGCAAACCACTGCGGCGCCCAAATATCCTTACTGAGACGCTCCCGAGCCGCAGCACGTACCTCCTCCTGACGCACCAACATGAGCCACGGCATCCACCATGACGCGAATGTCGACACCCACTGACTGTCATGCGCCTTCACGAATGCTAGCGCTTTGTCAGGCGCAACGAGGGCAAGCGCGCTCAGCGCCGATGACGCAGCAAAGTCGTGTGGTGACTCGAGCCACGCCTCGAGTCGTGGCACTTCCGAACTGTCACGAAAGGTCCGAATGCACGCGATGAGACCGCCTGGCTTCTTATCCGGCGTCGCCGTGTGTAGTTCGTCTTTGACTCGGTACCAGAGATCCCGGCCCTCAGGATCGCCGAAAGAGGAGAGAATCCACGCCAACGTCGCAGCGTGAACATCTGGCTCTTTCAGAGAACGGATTTCTTGTTCGAGCCAGTTTCGATTCACTCCCACAGCGGCAGTGAGCGCGCGCAGCAGTCGATCCCGCTCCCAAAGCTGCGCGCTGTTCCACGGTTCTTGCGTCGTCGAATCGACGTCTTCGCCGTCGTGCTCTTTCAGAAGAGTCCAAATCCTTGAAGCGTACGCGCCGGAGGGATGCTCGGCGGCGGCGCGAACTCCAATTCGCTGAAGCGGAACGAAAGGCTCATCGAGCAGCCTCAGCACATGCGCCGGCGCAGCCTTCTTGTCGTGACGAAGTGCATCGAGTATCGCGCGTTGGACATCACTCTCCACGGTCGAGAAGTTCTCCTCGCCTTCCGCCAAGCGCAACCGCTCCGCGAGGGCAGGAACAATCGCAGGGCCAATGCTTGCGAGCATCCGATATCTGACCCGAGTTTCATCGAATCGCTCGCCCTCGATGAGAGCTATGACCGCAGCCAGTGACGCCGTCGGAATGAGCAGCCTTGTGGCACACATCCAGAGAACATCCATGGGTACGTACGCCAAATGCGGTCGCTCTGCAGTTTCTGCAGGACGCTCGTCGAAGAACGGCATCAGAACTTCAGCGATTGCCGTTGTATCACTTGCCAACTGACGAACCGATTGAGCGACTCTTTCGGCGACAGCCCAGTTCAGGAGGCGGTCGTGCCAAATTCTCGCGGCACCGTCCTCCTCTTCGCGAAGCCATCCGATTGCTTCCAACCTCAGAAGCCGGTCGCCGGTGATACCGATGTCACGCAGTTTCACGCGGGGCCACGGATAGTGACCACCTTTGAGAAAATCGTCCGCGAGGTCCAGAAGTACACCGACATCGTCTGGATGTTCGGGTTGTTGGCGTTCGGTCGCGAGACGTTTCCAACATGCGTTGTAAAGGTCGTACTCCGTTTTCGGAGACCATTCCGTCGCTTCGCGAACAACCAACTCAGCCAACAGCGGCCGCCGAATTACATTGCGTACATCTGACGGAATGGTCGCCCAATTTCGTTCGCGGCGAGAAAGGAACTCGCGCAGTTCGGAATCGGAGAAGTCGCGTACTCGCTCGATGACGGCTTGAGCACGAGAAAACGCAGCGTGCCTCGCGTAACGCGGAAGGGTCGTGAGCACCACTCGAATGCCCCATTCCGCGAGCGGAGCGTCGCAGAGATCCAGAATCTCGGAGGAACTCTGCACATCGTCCAAGCAGACCGTGAGCCACGAATCCGACAGTTCGGAAAGTGAGTCCCGCACCTTTTTTGCGATTTGTTCAGGGTTAGCAGAAGAGGTGTTTTGTCCAAGCCCGTCGCGCAAGACTCGCTGCATTCCTGAAGCGATGTCGCTTCGGAAATCTCCGGTCGCGCGAACGACAACGACGATCGTGTGACGGTCGCTCTCCATCAACTCATGTGCGAAATCGCCGAGCCGCCATGACTTGCCTTGACCGCTCTCGCCAGAGAAGACCTGAATACGCGGACGTTCAGTACTCGAAGCAAGAGCGCGAGCGGAGAGAGTCCGTTCATAACCCGTAAGCCGAAGGAAATCGGCGATCGTCAGTTCGTGAACCGCCGCTCGCACTGAAGGTAATTTCGTGAATGCAATGCCTTGAACACCGGCATCCTGAAGCAATTGTTCCCGTGTAAATCGCCGGTCTCTTTCCGTGGTGTACTTTAGGACCTCGATCACCAATCGGCCTACTTTGTCATCCAATGTCTCGTCGTCGACAACGTAATCGGAAAGCAGCGTTCGCACTCTGCGTTCGGCGTCAGCAGCGTCGCCTGTGTGGATGAATTCGAATCGAGACAGGAGTTGCCAGAGCTTCCGCCGAACAACGTCTGTACTCTCACTCTTTCCAGGCTGAATCCGGCGCAGCGAATCGGCAATCTGTTCAAACAAGTCGCGCTCTGAATACAGTTTTCCGCGGAAGCGAAAACGTCTTTCGGTACCGTCGAGCCGGTCGAAAATCCTGCCATCGGTCTCGCGCGCCGAGAGACTACGAAAAAACTCCTGCGCCGCCGCCCATTGTCCCATTCGGCCGTTCGTGACGAACCGGTACGTCGTCTGAACACCTTCTTCCGCAACGCCGCGATAAAGGTCTGGAAGCACCTTGTCGACGACGTCGGTCAGACTCCAGGTACCTTTCGCTCGCGTCTTGAATTGGATGACGAGCCTAGTCTGGGAGGAAACAACCTGCAGATCGCCGCCGCTGCGCGGTTCCGCGATCAGTGTAACGTTCGACACGTTACGATCAGGCGCGTGAAGGTCAATCGTTAAAGCTAACTCTGCCGCCCGGAGGATCTGAAAAAGAAACCCATAAACGGCGGCAGGACCGCCAGGAGCGGTGAGTATTGAATCGTGAGGAGAGGAAGATGCCATTCCAAACCGCGCAGACGGCGAGGAATCCTCAGAGTTTCTTCAGCGCGCTCTCGATCCTCTTCATCCCCTCGCGCAAGCGATCCATCGACGTCGCGTAGCTCATGCGGATGAAGTGGTCGTTGCCGAAGGCGATGCCGGGCACGACCGCGACGCGGGCCTCGTCGAGAAGAAAGCTCGCGAACGAGTTCGAGTCGCGAATGCCTTCGCGGCCGAAGAAGCGCGTGATGTCGGGGAAGACGTAGAACGCGCCGTCGGGATCGGCGCAGCAGAATCCTTCGACGTCGTTGATCGCCGCGACGAACCAGGCCCGGCGCTCGCTGTAAGCGTCGTACATGCGCTTCACTTCGTCGTCGGCGCCGCGCAGCGCCTCGAGCGCGGCGGCCTGCGAGATCGAGCTCGGATTCGACGTGGAATGGCTCTGGATTTTGCCGACGGCGTCGATGATATCGGGGTGCGCGACGGCCCATCCGAGGCGCCAGCCGGTCATCGCGAAGGTCTTCGACATCGAGTTCACGACGACGACCGTCTCCGGATACTCCTCGAACCACTTCGCGGCGGACGCGTGCTTCCGTCCGTCGTAGACGAAGAACTCGTACGTCTCGTCGAACATCAGGAACGCGTCGCGCGACGCGCACCACTCGACGATCTTGCGCAACTCGCTCTCATGGATGACTGCGCCGGTCGGATTGTGCGGCGAGTTGATGATCACGCCGCGCGTGCGATCGGTTGCGGCGCGCTCGATGTCGGCGAACGTCGGACGGAATCCATTCTGCGGATCGGTCTCGGCGAATCGCGGCGTGCCGCCGGCGAACGCGACCTGATCAGGGAAGCTCACCCAATAGGGTGAAGGGATGATGACTTCGTCGCCTTCCGCAACCAGCGCCAGCGTGACGTTGAACAGCTCCTGCTTTCCGCCGGTGCCGGTGATGATGTTCTCCGTGGCGATGCTCGTTCCGTAGCGGCGGTTGTAGCGCGCGGCGATGGCGTCGCGAAGTGCTTTGGTGCCGAGGGCGTTCGTGTACTTTGTGAGGCCTTCGTCGATGGCGCGCTTCCCGGCGGCGCAGACGGAGAGCGGCGTGGCGAAGTCAGGCTCGCCCGGACCGAAGTCGACGACGTCGATCCCGCGCGCCTGCAGCTCCTGCGCGCGATTGAGCACCTGGAGCGTCGGCGAGACCTGAATGTCGCGGACGCGCCGCGTCAAACGGATGCTGCGGTTGAGAGTCGTCGCCACTTGAAAACTCTATCACGCGAATCGGCGCGCCAGCGTCTCGCGGAGTCCCGTCCAGGCCGGCGGCGTCTCGCGACTCAGCAGCATTCGCACCAGCTCCACTCCGCACCACGCCAGGTAGATGTACGTCATCACATCGCGCGACGACGGCACGACGAACTGGATGAGCCAGAACACCAGGAGAATCAGCGCCTCGTGAAAGCGCAGCTCGAGATTGAGCAGCAGCAGGAATCCGAGAAAGCTCTGCAGGATCGTCAGAAGGATCTCGTTGCGCTGGAAGTGATCGAACTGCAGCGGTCGCAGACCGCCGGCGCTGATGACGAAGAGCACCGGAATCATGGCCGAGAGAATCGACCACTGATTGATGTTCGACGACACCATGTTCATCAGGGCGATGTTCGCCGTGCGCACTTTGCGCGCCCAACCGAACGCCGAGAGCTTCTCCGGGAACTCGGAGAGGAACGGCGCCACCCACTGCACGAAGACGAACGTCGAGACGCCGAGGGACGTCGAGAGCGACAGCATCGACTCGAGGAAGGGATGCGCGGAGAAGTACAGAATCGCGCCGCCGACGATGAACAGCGCGGCGATCAGCGCCCCGCGCATCACGCCGCGGAACTCGAGCACTTTGCGCGGGACGTAATCGAGATCCTCGAGCGCCTCTTCATCCTCTTTCTTCGGTGGGATCTTCCAGAGGATCCAGAGATAGACGAAGTAGCACGCCGACAGCGGGATCGCGTCCCACACCGTCAGCGTCCCTTTCCACCAGATGAACGTGAAGTAGATGAGCGGAAGAAGGAGCGCGAAGATCTCGACGGAGTGCTCTTTCTCCAGCTTCACGGCGAAGAGTTTTTTTCGAAACGCGGCGGCGACGAAGTAGATCATCGGCCATCCCAGTCCGACGAGCAGCCGCAGGCTGCCGGTGAAGTTCGCGATGGCGAGATGCGTCTTCGACGGATCTTTCCCCGCTTCCCACGCGATCACCGCTTCGACGGCGAACTCGGGAAGCGTCTGCAGCCACGCCAGAATGGCCAGCGCCAATCCCTGCGAGATCAGGAACTGCGCAGCCTCCGCGCCCCACGCGATGGCGAAGGCGGAGAAGAGGATGGCGGGGAAGGTCCAGATGGCGGAGATCGCCGAGGACGACTTCAGTATCATCGCCGCGCATTCTAATGAAGACGATCTCGAGCCGGCACAACGCACTCTTCAAGCGCGTGCTGCGCGCGATCGACGAACACAAGGATGAGATCGCGATCGAAGGGCCGAAGGCGGTGGAGGACGCGATCGCGAACGGGTGGAAAGCGATCGTCGTTTTGAAACGCGACGTCGACGTGACGCCGCAACTCTTCGACGCGCTCTCGGACACGAAAACCTCCCAAGGCGTCATTGCCCTCTTCGAGCGTCCACTCTTCAACGACGTCTTCAACGACAAAGTCGTCGTCGCGCTCGACGGCGTTCAGGATCCCGGCAACGTCGGCACGATCGTCCGTCTCGCTGCCGCATTCGACTGCGGTGGCGTCGTGCTCCTCCCCGGCTCCGCCGACGCGTACGGCCCGAAAGCGATCCGCGCATCCGCCGGCGCGATTCTCACCGTGCCGATCGTGACCATGACGCGCGAGCAACTCCTCGCCCGCGAGTGGCCGCTCTTCGCCGCCGACGCGAACGGCAAGGCGATCGATCCGCCGCCGCGCCGCGCGGTGATCGTGTTCGGCAACGAAGGCAGCGGCGTGTCGCGCGAGATCGCCGAGCGCGCGACGAAGATCGCCATCGCGATGTCGAACCGCGTGGAGTCGCTCAACGTGGCGTCGTCCGCGGCGATCCTTCTCGCGCGCACTTACTCGCGACGATCGTGACGCCCATTACAGCCGCGTCCGCAACGCGATCCTAAGTTCCGCACATCATGAAACGAATGATCCTTCTCGCGGTGCTTGCGCTCAGTGTGCGCGCGGAAACATGGAAGGTCTCGACGATCGATTTCCTCGGCGACGTCGGCCGCTACGCCTCGATCGCGCGGAAGTTCGGCAGGACGCACATCGCCTACTGCGACCTGACGAATCACGACCTCAAATACGCCACGAGCATCGACGACAAGACATGGACGATCCAGATCGTCGACAGCGCGGGCGACGTCGGCGACTCCGCGTCGATCACCGTCGACCCGAAGGGCAATCCGCACATCAGCTACAACGACGCGACGAATCATCATCTGAAATACGCCACGAAAATCGGCGGCCAGTGGTCGACGTTCGTCGTCGACTTCAACTCGGGCGGCGACTCTTCGTCGATCGCCGTCGATGCCGCGTACGTCGTGCACATCAGCTATTTCAGTGCGGCCAACACCGCGCTCAAGTACGCGAAAGGCAAACCGGGCAACTGGGTGCTCACGTTCATCGACAACAACGGCTCCGTCGGATGGGGCTCGTCGATCGCGCTCGATCACAACGGATTCGTACACATCTCCTACAACGACAACGTCAACAACACGCTGAAGTACGCGACGAACGCCTCGGGCGTGTGGGTGATCACCGTCGCCGACGGCAACGGCAACGTCGCCGCCACGACCTCCCTCGCGCTCGACTCCCTCGGCAATCCGCACATCGCCTACAACGCGCTGGGCATTCGCTACGCGCATCTGACGTCCAATGGATGGATGATCGAGCCGGTCGACATCACCATCACGACGGAGTGGCCGCTGTCGATCCGACTCAACGCAGCCGACCTGCCGATCATCAGCTACAACGACAACATCGAGTTCGCGCTCGCGCTCGCGCGCAAGACGACCAGCGGCGGATGGACGAAGACGCTCGTCGACACGTCCGCGGGCAGCCCGATTTACTCGTCGCTATGGGAAGAGTCGGGCGTGATCCGCATCGCCTATTTCAGGTCGACGGCGGATCTCGGCTACACCATCAATCAATGATTGAATGATCGCGTGACGCGCGGAAAGCTCCTCATCGTCGGCACTCCGATCGGAAATCTCTCCGACTTTCCGCCGCGCGCCGTCGACGCGCTCAACTCCGCGACGCTCATCCTCTGCGAAGACACGCGGCACACGCGCAAGCTGCTCACGCATTTCCGCATCGACAAGCCGGTCGATCGATTCGACGAGCACACCGAGGATGAGAAGGCGCTGCACTTCATCGATCGCATCGAGCGCGGCGAGACGATCGCGCTCGTCAGCGACGCCGGCATGCCGCTCGTCTCCGATCCCGGCTTTCGCATCGTGCGCATCGCGCGCGAGCGCGGCATCGTCGTCGAGCCGATTCCCGGTCCGTTCGCCGGCGTCGTCGCGCTCGTCGCCAGCGGCATCGCTCCCCTCCCCTTCACCTTCCTCGGCTTCACTCCGCATCGCGAAGGCGAGCGCCGCGACTTCTATCGCAACCTCGCTGATCTCGGACACACCGCGATCGTTTACGAGTCGCCCGAGCGCCTCATCGACTCGCTCCACGACGCGCTCCACGTCCTCGGCAGCGACACGGAAGTCACCGTCGCGCGCGAGATGACGAAGATGCACGAGGAGTTCGTGAGCGGCACGATCGCGGAAGTGCTCGAAGTCTTTCGCGAGCGCGAGAACATCTACGGCGAGATCACGATCGTGTTTGCCGCCGCACGGCGCGAACAAGAAGCGATCGCGCCGGAGACGATTCACGCCGAGTTCGAACGGTTGCGCGCGAGCGGCATGCGTCGCAACGACGCGGTGAAAGTGATCGCGGAGAAGTTCGGGATGCGGAAGAACGACGTCTACAGGCTACTGCTTTGACGGCCGCAGCACCGAGCGCGAGAACTTGATGAAGTAGTCGATGCCCGATCCGAGGGCGAAGATCATCACGATCCAAAGGGCGATCTCGCCGAGGAAGCGGAACTCGCCGAGCTCATATCCCAGGATGAGGAGGGCGATGGCGATCGTTTGCGAGATCGTCTTCCCTTTGCCGAGCGGCGAGGCGGCGATGGTGACGCCGTGCTGCGCGGCGATGGAGCGAAGTCCGGAGACGGCGAACTCGCGTCCGATGATGATCACGATCATCCAGGCGCGCGCCAGTCCGAGCTCGACGAGCGAGATGAACGCGGCGGACATCAAGAGCTTGTCCGCGATCGGATCGAGCAGCGTGCCGAGTCGCGTGATCTTGTTGTAGCGGCGGGCGAAGAATCCGTCGAAGAAGTCGGTGATGGCAGCGAGAAGAAAGATGGCCAGGCCGGCGTACTCGCGGCCGTAGAACTTCGTCAGCAGGACGACCACGAGGAACGGCACGAGGAAGATACGGAAGAGCGTGAGGGAGTTCGGGAGGTTCCAGATCTCCGTCGAAACGTCTTCCCGCGGCGCCTTCATGGGACGCTCTACAGTACCTTCAACCGACGCCGTTTGAAGCATCTTCAACAGGAATATCAAAGTACGCTTTGACATTCCTCACGTTGCACTTAGAATCGCCTACCGTTTTTGGGCTCCATGCGAAAGTGGCGGAATTGGTAGACGCGCAGGTCTCAGAAGCCTGTGACCATTAGGTCATGGGGGTTCGATTCCCCCCTTTCGCACCACCCGAGCTGGCCCACCCTTCGCAGAATCGCTCACGCATGCGTAGTGTCGTCGTCGCCGCGGTGATTCTCGCCGTCGCTTGCAGAGAGGCGCCGAAGCCGGCGAAGAGCGCGAATCCGTCATCGCAATCGGCGAACGAGATGCGGACGATCGACAACATCCCGCCGACGCCGGTCATTCTCGAGCCGCCGCCCGTCCTCCCCGACGAAGCGCCGGCGCCGAAACCGAAAGATGCGGTTCAGGCGGAGAACATGATCCCGTTGACCGAGCAGGACGAACAGGTCCGCGCCAAGCTGCCGTTCGCGCCGGCCATCGGGCTCGACCCGGTCGACGGGAGCAAGATCTCGATCCGCGCCACGACGCCGACGTTCGAGACAAAGAGTCGCGTCTTCTATTTCTCGTCGGAAGACAACAAGCGGACGTTCGTGGCGAACCCCGCGCAGTTCATGAAGGGCGTGTTCCACTAGCGAGAAAACTGGCGAACCGCTGCACCACGTCGTCATCCGCCCGCCCCGGCCTTCGCGTCTCGCGATCCACCCAGAAGTGCCGCGAGAATCCCGTCGCGTGCAGCGTCTCGCCGCTGCCGTCGCGCAGCTCGTACGCGAACTTCATCGAGCGGCTCGCCGACTCGGCCAGCGACGTGCGAATCAGCACTTCATCCTTCTCTGTGCACCTATGAATTGTTTCGACTGAGCGCTTCCAGGTCACCACGAAAGATCTGTGTACCTTCCGCACTCCAGAACAGTGCGTCTAGTTCGGTTGGCTCACGGAGAATTGCCCATGATCTCTCACTTCGCGTGGCGGCGAGCCGCAATGTAGAGATTAGAGCGCGATCGCTCCAGGTGCGCGCACCAATTTCCACGAACAGCGTCGGCTTATCGCGTAACGCTGCACGAATATCCACTGGCGGAATATCGCCTCGGCCAATTCGAGCCAGGATCGCAAACTGATCCTGCTCGGTGACGAGGTACTCTCCACCTTTTGCTTCGCTCGAAGAAACTCCCCATAGTTTGTACAGCGTAGATACACCCTTCTCGGAGCTGACGTGCATCGCCGGCACAACTGCCGTTCTCGAATGATCGTGTTTCTTGACGAACACCGTTTCCACCCGCGGAGCTGTCGCAATTAAGTCAAATTTTACATGATGTTGCCCTAGAACTTGTTCGAGCAAAGAATCTACTGCCAATGTAATGATTTGAAGAGGGAATTGTTGAGCGACGCGGGCTATAAACGCGTACGGCTTAGGATACTCGTCAACCAGAGAAAACATCTGTTCGAGCCGCTTCTGCAACAGCGCTCGGCTGAACCTGTTTGCATAGTAACTCGCCGCCTCTGCCAACGGCGCCGCGGGCCCGATTGCATACCCACTCTCTCTGCTGAGGAGCCTAGCGATCTCTTTAGAAGTCGGGAAATATCCACTCCTCTCTCCTGAAGAAGGTTCGATTCGTCCGGCACCACGAACAGCGTCCATTCCTAATACAAGTGCCAGACGGCCCGCCGACAACAGGTCCCGCAGCAGACCGTAAGGAGGCGACGGTAGGGAAATGTCTGTTCCCTCCTCCTCGGTCGATCCGATTGCTCCGTCAGCGGCACTCGCTTTGATAGACTCTGCACGCCATGCATTCGCCTTTACGTCCGTAATCACGTGCTGTGCCAGGAAACGAGTGCGCCAATCGAGGATTGCCGGGCCGAGACGGTCGTGAAAGATCTCATATCGAGACTCAGTGGCGTATCCACTCGGACCGGGCAAAGGTCTCAAGATACGACCCGAACCACGCGACAACGCGTTCAAGACCGCAGCAACTTGCCTTCGGTCCACCGCGGCATAGTCCGCGAGATCGCGGACTGTATGAGCAATCTTGCTGGCTGATGGGGTTACTAATAGTTGAAACACCTGGGCCGCCACTTGCTGATCGGTTTCGCTCAGCCGTGACATAACCTCGTCGAGATGAGTCTGGAGTATGTGTTGCGCGCCTCCGAGTCGGTCGAGGGTACTCAGGCGCAGCCGCCGAGATCCTACGTCACACTCCTCACTCCAGAGGCGAGACATTACCAGCTGTAAGTATGGCGCCTCAAATCGCGTGCTCGTTCGTACCCCGATATTAGTTTCGCCTTCAGCACGGATGTCTCTCAAAATAACGCTAATGAGGGACGAGTCGATGCTGTTGGGCATTCTCAATTCCCGATGTTGCTTGTCAAACTGCGTTACCGGTTTTGCGATCGCGTCACCGGCGGCCTTCGCGTCAAGCTGATCAACTCTTCGAAGGTTATCGAACAATCCCGCAATTCGGCCTTCGAATCGATCTAACCGAGACATCGCATCGTCGCGAAGGGAGATCATGAAGCTCATAGCTAAGCCACTACCGCCTACGCATGCTGGCAATTCCACGCTGAGCGGTTCGTCAGGTCCGTGATAAAGTAGAAATTCCTCGAATTGGTCCAACACAATCATTATCCGACACTTGAGGGCCTCCGCAAGCCGCGGAAGAAACGCACGCAATGGTTCGCTCTGCAATTCGCGGATGACTTGGTCAATTTTCGGACGTTCGTTTACCCCCGCCGAAAAGCGCTTTTGCGCCGCTTTCGCAACACCATCACGGAGAGCCTGCATGGGATCTGACTGCCAGTCGCTACACAGAACCGGGAGAATGTCACGTCGCGCACCGAGCCGTGGAAACACACCAGCACGAAGCAATGACGATTTTCCGACACCAGAGGTGCCATACAGAATCGTGAGAGGCGACGCGAATAGATCCGCGATAATTAGACGCGACTCCTTCTCGCGACCGAAGAAATACGGCGCATCCCCCTCATCAAACGGCATCAAGCCGACGAAAGGCGACTCGCGGAGCGTCGGCGCCATCCTACTTACCCCCTCTCTTGTCATTGGCAAGCTCTTCAACGAACCGATCAATCGTCAACTCATCAAAAACGACGACATTGCGCTTTTCCCAAAGCTTCTTTTCGAGCGGTTTCGAACGCGTCTCTATAGCCCAAGATTGAATGTCACCCGGGCGGCGAAGCTCCTTGTCGATTCGATTTAGGACAACCCTCAGATTCCAATCGTGCAGTCCGTAGCCTAGGAAGAGGAACGGCCGCGTCTGAAACGGCTCTGCAAAAATCCTCGGTATCGCGCTGCTATTCGCGAGGCGTGAAAGAAAGTCTACATAATCGTCTTCGGTGATTACATACTGGCCATTCCCCTGTTCTTCCCGAGCGACCGCTCCATGAATCTTGTAGACAATAGTGGTACTCCCAAGATCGATGTCGAGATCCTTCGCAAGAAGCGACAGCGCTGGCTTCTTATAGGGTTTCCAAATAATCTCGTTCCCAGTAGTCGCGTGAATGACGATATCGTATGGCCGACCGTGAGCCGTGAAGGCTCGCTCGATAATGTCGTCATAATTGGTCGTAACGATTAGCAGTGGGGTTTCCGCGACGATGGTGCACAAATACTCATGAATGGGGGAGGGCGCCTGAGCAAATGTGAAGATTTCTTTGAGGCGTTCGTCCAGAGGCATTCTCCCGATAATTGAACAATAATACTGTGCCACCTTGGTCAGCTCTTGGCTTTCCTCGAGAGGAAAACTCGTTTCATCGGCCAAGAACTGGGCGAGCTCACTGGCAGTCGGGAGAAACTGCATATCCCAATCCGATGGACCGTTTGAGGTTCGCCAAGGTACGTTCGCCGGATCACGGGATCCAAAAGAGGCACCAGCACCGAGGAAAGGAATGACCCTTCCCTTCTTCAATTCGCGACGAATTCGCTGGTATGGCGGAATGAGACCGTTACTCATCAGTTGCAGAAGTATTCAGTCTATCAGACCACGGGCGGTATATATTGAAGCCTCTACACCAGCGAGGTGCGTGCCGCCATCGACGCCGACACCTGGGGAAGAAATTGTCCTGCAGTCCTCTGGAAGAATTCGGGCCGCCAAACGGCGCGCGTATGGACGTAGGGCTCATCGAGCGAGGAAATTCGCGAACCGCTCCATTACTAGCGCATCCCCCCGCCCCGGCCTCCGCGTCTCCCGATCCACCCAGAAGTGCCGCGAGAATCCCGTCGCGTGCAGCGTCTCGCCGCTGCCGTCGCGCAGCTCGTA
>Ga0075425_100005362_pt1 | contig 13325 bp, 14 predicted proteins | sample SoiMethybrSBSTD4_FD_75300 | JGI IMG/M metagenome (GOLD analysis project Ga0075425, IMG submission 75300) | Bulk soil microbial communities from a Populus tree surrounding site in Tennessee, USA - Soil MetaG P. TD hybrid SBSTD4 | ecosystem: Environmental > Terrestrial > Soil > Tree plantation...
AAAAACCGCTCTGTTAACGCTGGCTCATCCCTTGCTGTATCCCTCCCGGAACCATGATTGACACTCAACAGTTCGCAGGCGCGAGCAAAATCAACACTTCTTTTCTGACTCGGTTCGAGCGCCGGCTCGCTCCGCGAGTGCTTCCACGCATTCCGTCGTGGCTGGAAACTTACCACCTGACGATGATGACGCTCGTGTGGTCGTCGTTGATTCTGCTCTTTTCTTATTGGGCGGCGCGCGATCTGCGCTGGCTTTGGGGCGTGTCGGCGATGATCGCGCTGCAATACGTGACCGACCATTACGACGGAAAGGTAGGCAAGTATCGCGGCACCGGCCTGGTCAGGTGGGGCTACTACATGGATCACCTTCTCGACTACTTCTTCCTGTGCTCGGTGATCATCGGTTACGCGTTCATCCTTCCCGAACGCTCCCGCTACCAGATTCTCATCATGCTGGCGCTCTGTTCCGGCTACGAAGTGAGCACGTTTCTCGCCTTCGCCACGACCGATCGATTCAAGATCAGCTATCTGAAGTTCGGGCCGACGGAGTTTCGTCTGGCGCTAATAGTCATCAATGCATTGTTGGTGCACTACGGCACGCGTCAGATGATCAACGGTCTGAAATACGTAAACATCGGCGCCGGAATCGGGCTCGGGTTGATGATTTATCGGACTCATAAGATTGTTTGGGCGCTCGATATGGAGCAGAAGAGCGCTCAGCCTACTCGGGAGTCGTAGCTGTCCCACAAAAGCCACACTGTCCGATTTCGGCCTGTATGGTTTGCGACCGTACAAAACCGGAATTGGCGTTTTCTCTAAAAATCTTTGGGTTGAAGTGACCCTTTTTCTTCTCAGTCTGCGCGTTAGCGGATGTGGCCTCTTCTTTGCAAGCGAAAGCGCAGTCAATCGGTCTAGCTCTTCGGAATTTTGGGAACTGTGTGGCGGGAATTTCGTTGGATACTTCAGATTCAGCGAAACTCGAAAAAACAAGCAATGTCTGACAAGAAAACAATTCGAATCGTAAAAAAGGGCGAAAAAGCGCGCCCAACCGTTAAGGCGAAGGCAAACACTGCGCGTGAAACCGCGCGCGATATGGTTGACACTGTAACCAATTGGGTTAACGAGTTCCAGCAGCGACGTCGGACTGAGACCAGCAATGCGCTGCGGATGCTCTCCAAGACTCCGCGGGGCAGTGAAGCCTGAGCAGAACCTATAAAAGCTAACTAATAAAGGAACTAAAACTACGGCGCGAGAAAACCTGTGAACAGGTCAAAACTCGCGCCTCTTGTTTTGTTTGACACTGGATTTGTCGTGGCGATAGCATCGCGGCAGTTTCCACAAGTGGAGGCGAACGATGGCCAGAAGAGGTTCTCCACAAAAGCCGAAGCGATTACAGGCCCGGCCTGTATTTGACAGTATTCGGAAGCCAGCCGCGCCGCCCGGACACCCGATCTCGCGGGCCAAGCCCGACGAAGTCGCGCGTCCGGCAGGTCGCAAAGCGAAGCATAAGCGACGTCCGGAAAATACGGAGGATGATGTCTGAAGATAATGTAGTGCCACAGGCGTTTCTGAGTTGCGCAGCGAATTTTCTGCTGCGTGACTATCTGCCAAAGATCGAGCGCTGTCTGGAAAGGTTGGCGGACGAGCAGATTTGGTGGCGTGCGAATGAGGAATCAAACAGTATTGGTAATTTAATCCTGCACCTTTGCGGGAATGCGCGTCAGTGGATCGTTTCGGGTGTCGGATCTCGGCCAGGCACGCGTAATCGCGACGCCGAGTTCGAGCAGCGCGATCCCATCCCTCGCGACGAATTGCTCAATTTACTCCACTCGACCCTATCCGATGTCGAACAAACTCTCCACGCCGTCGACCCGAGCACGCTCCTGACCCGCCTCACAATCCAAGGCCACGACGTCGACGTCCTGGAAGCCATCTTCCACGTCACCGAACACTTCTCCATGCACACCGGCCAGATCATTTTGCTAACTAAGCTACTGACCGCGAGCGATCTGCATTTTTATGATTTGTAAGGGGATGTACCTGTTGAGCGATGGCGTTCTCGTCCCTCCGGTTCGTCTTAAGCCCCCCGGGAATGGTGAATATGTGTCAATGCTCCGCAAACTAAGCACGTTCGGATTTTCTAATAAGTTAGTATGGGCCGAGAAATCGCTCACCATTAAAATGGATTAGGTGATCCGGCGACTCCGCAACCCAAACCTCCGTCTCCCAAGAAATCTGCCCGAGAAACTTCGTCAGATCTCTCCGTGTGAGGAATGCAGTCACGAACACAAGTCTATCTTTGCAGGGACCAAACAGAGTTTTGAGTTCTGCTTGTCGCTTCGGATCGATTGGGCCGTGGCTCGTAACTGCCTCAATCAATACAAGCCAGTCCTTTTTCTGGAAATGAATCACTACATCAGGCATTTTGCCGTGAGCATCCACCGTAATTCCAAGCTTTCTAAAACCTTCCTCATCAAAGATCATCCACTTCTCGTCGGCGTCTCCGACATACAGGACCTTTCCTCCGGGAGTGAATCGCCCGCAAAACTCACTTATTACTTTGCTAATAAGAACATTTTGCCCTCCAGGCGAGAGAGTAAACCTTTGTCCGTCTGGAAGCTCGACAGGGATTCGATTTATTTCACGTTCTTGCGCGTATTTCCGTTGAAGCGTCTCAATGTTTATAAGGTGTGCTCGTAAGCAACGCTCGAATTCGTCACTGCCGAAACATTGAATCACTTCCAAAACCGCAGGTTCAATCTGATAAACAGTCCTGCCACTGTTGATTGGTCGTTTCGGATTGTCTGGGTTTGCAATGATTATTCCGGCATCAAGAAATTGGTGAACCGTCTGCCGTCGAACGGACTCGCGCGTATTAGGTTTGTATGTCTTGCCATAGTGCTTACTAAAGAAATCCATCATCTGTGTAATCCCACGCAATGGACTGCTCGCGTCGACCCAGGCTGTTTCGGGTTTGAGATCCAACAACGCCAGGAGAGTGAGCGCAGATCGTTCATTCTGCTGTGCTGCCGGCAGCCCCAATGCCCTTAGAATCTCCAACGCTTCGTCGATCTTTCTCTTCGCTTGTATTGGATCCACACCTTCTTTATCAGCACCCATTTTCAGCAATTCCTTTTCGACAAGATAGTCGAGTTCGTTTTGCGTTGGAAACTCGTCACTAATGCCAGATCCAAACGCCTCCAGTTCTGATCGAGAGGGATATTTTAGGCTGCGCAAATCGGTTGCATTGACCTGCGTGTGTCCGTTGAACTGTCGAAAATAAGAATCGACAAGATTTGAATTGAGGAACGCCGTGAGACCTTTGGCTAACGCCAGCGGCAAGCCTTTGCCGTTTTGGTGAAAATAGTTCAGATGGTTTTCAAAGCCAACGTGATCGGCAGAAAAGCTAGGACCGTCATAAATTGCCGCGACGATGCGCTTTCGCTCCTCCTTTGAGGAGAAACGTTTTACGAGCACATAGACTCCGGATGGCACTAACAGATCCTCAGACTCTGGAATGTTGAGAATGGCGTTAGGCTTTCTACTATCCTTTTTCGGCCACTTAACATACCCATTAAGGAAATGGCCTGGATAAATCAACGGCACAGTATTGCGTCCGGCTTCTAATCGCAAACACGCCTCCGCTCGAAAATCTACGACCCGGCCGGTGGAAACAGAGATGCCGAGTTCTGGAAGGGACGTGCCTAATCGTTTCATCCGCTCTGCGATCTCATGTTCTAACTCATCGGGAACGATATGAATGAAGGCATTAGGATCTCCCGGTCTGATCAGTTGCGCATACTCAATTTCACGAATTGACATCAACTCATCTGTTGGTCCCGTGCTTGATGAGATCGTTACGCGGCGGTGGTCCATCGGAGGCTCTTTCAATGCGTGGAGAATGATATTCTCTTGCAGTACCTCATCGTCTTGAAAGGCAGTCTGCCTGGATTCAAACACATGGATACGGGTGATGCCCATCATCTCCGTAAAGGCCTTCCGAAAAGGTTTGAAGTATGGGCCATTGCAAAAGCTGCGCGGCGTAATTGCAACTAACTCGGAATCCGAGTCGAGTAACCGCGATGCCAAAGCAACAAAAGCCGTGTACAGGTTGCTTGTCTCAATGTCGACGGTTCTCAAAAGTTGGCGTGTTCGAGAGTTGCTGTTGATCTTACGGTAGGGCGGATTGAGTATTGTGTAGGTGAATTTGCTTGCCGTGGGTGTAAAGAGAGTCGCGTTTAACTGATTCACAGCGGATTCGATGAAGTCCTCACATACGATCTCCGCATGAAACTTTATACCTGCACTCTCACATTCGACGCGGCACAGCGCAAGAGTCTTAGACAAATACTGAGTGAACAGGGGATCGATCTCGTAGGCCGTGACGGAGACTGACGCGGGTTTGTTTTTCCAACGCCTCATCTCCTCAATAAATGCAGCCGTAAGCACTCCAACACCTGCGCCAGCGTCCAGGAGGTTGATCTGCTCCCGTTCCTTCTTGAACATTGAAGCCATCAGCCGCGCCACGGGCGCGGGAGTGAGAAACTGTCCCAATGTAGTTCGGCGACTCGGATCGAGTTTTCGCGTAGCGTCTACACGAAAAAAATCGGCGCGTTCAACGAATCCATTGCGGTTACTCGAAAGGCTTGCAGGTGCTTGGCTCAATGCTTGGGATGTTCTCCGACGTTTAAGGCTAATAGTATAAGCTAATTCAACGCAACGAACTGTAATTAATACGAGAGGAAAATCTCCGATTCGTCTGGGATGAAATTCATAGAGTTAGACATTTTGATAGCCGGTAGTGGGAACCGGCTAAGAAAGGATCAGGCTGCAAGCGAGTTGGCGGCTAGCAACTCGTTTTCAAGCAGTGCAATCTGTGCGTCGACCATGCTGTAGAGGTTCGACGTACCGCAGCGTGTGAAGGCGAAGTGCTTTGCTGCATTCGCAAGTGCTTTTGGATGCGGAGCGTTTTCGAGCGTTGCCATCAGGACCAGCAGCGCGGCTGAAGGTTCATTGCCAGCCCGGCAGATCAGCTCAGCCAGGAGTTCAATCTTTTCTTCGCTGGTTGGCGGGATGTGCAGGTTGTCGACGAGGGCTTCGCCTGCGCCTGCGCGGCGCACCAGTTCAGGAAGATACGGGTCGTTTATTTCCAGGGCGTAACGGACAATAGCCCGCGTTTCTGCGTCGATGGATTTGTCGTTTATGACAGACTGAGCGCGGCGTTTGAGCGCATCGCTAATGGTCTGGTTGTTGGTTGACTTGATTGTGTGAGGTCTTGCACTGCTATGATTAGACATGATCTTCATCCTTTCGGTAATAAAGGTTGAGGGTCTAGGACCGGCTTGTGTTGGTAGCACAGGTCGGTCCGCTTGTTTTGTTGGACCAGCAGCTATAGCGCGGGGATTTTCGGTTGTCAAACGGAAAGTTAATGCTGAATCTTTTCTGCGCGTCTCCTGTCTGTCTCCGTGGCACTAAAACGTCAGTTCAACCAAGCTGGCCGGAATGATTCTCAGTGACATCCGTTGCGTTCGCGTTTCGTTCAAAATGGAGAGCGCCTTCAACTTAATTAACTCTCCAACCGGCCTCAAATCGCTCACTTGGCTCTCGCCGGGGGAGAGCGTCAATCGAGTCAGTTCCTTCAGTTGCTCGATGAGCTTCATATCGTTCGCCCGCCTAAAGTTGAGAGAGACGGTCAGTTGCGTCAGTTGTTTGAATTGCTCCAAGAATTTCAAATCGCTTATTTGGCTATAGTCGAGGTTGAGCGTCAGTTGCTCTAGTCCGTTAAGTTGCTCGACGGACCTCAAATCCTTCACCTGGCTTTCGTTGAGGTCGAGCGTCAGTTGCGTGAGTCCCTTGAGTTGCTCGAGGGGCTTCAAATCGCTCACTTGGCTTTCGTTGAGGTCGAGCGTCAGTTGCGTGAGTCCCTTGAGTTGCTCGAGGGGCTTTAAATCGCTCAGTTGGCTACTCTTGAGGGCGAGTGTCAATTGCGTCAGTCCCTTGAGTTGCTCAAGGGGCTTCAAATTTCTCACTTGACTACTGTTGAGGGTGAGCGTCAGTTGCGTCAATCCCTTGAGTTGTTCGAGGAGCTTTAAGTCGCTCACTTGGCGATAGCCGAGGTAGAGTGTCAATTGCATCAGTCCTTTGAGTTGCTCGATGGGCTTTAAGTCGCTCACGGTGGTACCGCCAAGGTAGAGCGTCAATTGTTTCAATCCCTTAAGTTGCTCGATAGGCTTCAAATCGCGCACTTGACTAACCGTGAGGACTAGCGTTAGTCCTGTCAGCCCCTTGAGTTGATCGAGGTGTTTCAAATCGCGCACTTGGCTACCGTTAAGGTCGAGCGTCAGTTGCGTCAGTCGCTTGAGTTGTTCGACGCGCTCCAACTCACTCACTTGACTATACCCTATGGTGAGCGTCAGTTGTGTCAGTCCGGTGAGTTGGTCGATGGGCTTCAAATCACTCACTTGGCTATCGGTTATAGTGAGCATTAGTTGCGCCAGTCCTTTGAGTTGCTCTAGCGGTTTCAAATCGCGCACTCGGCTATCTTGCAAGTTGAGTGTTAGTTGGGTTAGTCCCTTGAGTTGTTCCAGCGGCTCCAAATCGTGAACTTGGCTAAAGCTTAGGTCGAGTGTAAGTTGTCTCAATCCCTCGAGTCGCTCCAGCGGCTTCACATCCCTCAACTGGCTACGGCTGACTTCGAGCCTTAATTGCGTTAGTCCCTTGAGTTGCTCCAGCGGCTTCAAATCACTCACTTGACTATCACTGAGGTCGAGCGACAGTTTTTTCAACGAACGACATCTCGACAAAGAAGTGAGTCCGGCAATTGAATTCGATGAAGGCGCGGCCGCGAGCGAGAGTTCTTCTATGGAATTAGAAGAGAGCCAGGTGAAATGCTCAAGATTCATTGGCTCGGTCAACTCCAGTTTTTTTAGTTGATGCTGGAAGTCATACAGTTCTGCCGGGTAGCCGCTTTCGGTCAAGTATCTTCTATTCTCAGATCGCTGATATTGCAGTACCGAGAACCAGCTCGCGCCAATCAGGACCAACACTGCCGCTATCGTTGCTGCCCGGACAATCTGGCGGCGTCGTTCGCTCCGGAATAGAAAGCTCTTCTTTTCCTGTTCGTCCTGGCCCCAGGGGACTTGCATTTCGTAGCGTTGGACCAGACGAAGTTCCTTCCCTTTCAGCAGGTAGCGCGAACGTTTGTCGTTGGTCTGCCAGGCTTGAAAAGCGTTTTGGAATTTCAGTTTTGCCTGGTCCACTTCGGCCAGCAGCTTGCCCGTCAAGCGGTAAAGAGCCGGTATCAGGCGTTCATGCGGCAGGCGATAGCGCACCGCCGAACCATCCGTTGGCGTCTCGGCCTCAAGCAAGCGAATGTCTCGATCCGCCAAACGATTGAGTTGCAACTTCAACCCCCGCGCATCCGTGGCTGCTTCCATAGCCAACTCATCAATGGTCAACCCGGTCGCCAATCGCTGACGGTTTTCGTCAGGATCACGCAGCGCCAGCATCGCTTTCAGGATCGCTTCCTGATCTTCTTTGGGAAACGGTTCCAGACATCGGCTGATGTATTGCGTCAACAAGCCTTCGGTGCCGCCAGCAAATTGATAATCTCGTTTGGTGATGGTCTGGCCGCTCTGCCGCTCGTGCAATTCGGTCAGCACCAGCAAGCCGATGCCGATGTCCACCGGCGACACTTTGTCATCGACCGTGGCGGCTTCGATCAGGTTGTCGATGACGGATTGTTCGATTGAATCTTTCAGCTCGGATTCGTTGATCAGTTGGCCGATGACGTCGCGCGCCTGTTCGGCGGTGAACAGCCGTAGCGGAACATCCTGCGGTGGACGGACGCCATTCTCCTGTTCGGAGCTGATGAAATCGAGCCAGTCGGCGCTGAATTCGCGGCGAAAAGCAATCACCCACGTGATGCGATGCGGCGGCCTGGAGTCACGGATGATGCGGCGCAGCAGTTGGAAAATCTTTCGGTTGCCGCGCAACTGCTCAAACTGGTCCAGCACAATGACGTGCGATTGCCTTCCTAGCGCATCCGATGGATTGATCAGTTCAGCCAGCGTGGTGGGTTTGGCCGCGTCCTGCGGCCATCTTTCCTTAATGGCGCGCAGCAGGCCTTTATCCGGTTCGGCCGGAACAGCTTCCCAGTAATGAAAGATCACGTCATCACCAAGAATGTGCTTCAGGCCGGCACGCAGCAACGAAGTTTTACCGGCGCCAGAGGCTCCACGGACCACGACCATGAGGACTTGATTGTCGAGCACCAATCCCAGAAGTTTTTGCAGGTCGCTTTCACGTCCCAGCTTCCGAAACAACTCGCCGTCGGCCTCAGTAAACGCCATGGGTCCCTTGATCGCAGAAGGACGATCTTTGGCCGGCGGCAGTTCGGGCGGATTAACCAGCCGCCAGACGCGCACGGCTCCGTAAACCAGAGCGATTGCCCCAATGGCATACAAGGCAATCTGCAACCTTGCGATCCATTCACCGGCTACGAGCTTGCTGAGCGCGAAGCCTCCGGAAAAGCAGAGCGCCGCGACGAAGAATGCTGCCTGGTCGCGTCTGCGTCCTTTCAACATTCGGATCGCAGTTTTGACGAATTGTTCAATTTGCTGCCAACTGATCATCGGCTCAAGCGGAATTGGGTTCTGAGTCTTGCGAGAAGTAGCGTTATGAACTGATCTTCATCCGAGGACGACAGAGGAATTGCTACTTCAGGTAAAAGCACGCTAATTGTACATGATGGATTGCGGGAAAACGCAAATAATGGATAGTGCACCTCTGCGGTACAGTCGGGAATGATGAAAATCCGGGCACAGTTTTCGCCTAATTTGCAAACCCGTCAAGAAGTCGTCAACTGAATTCAGCGATTCTGCAAACAAAAGATAGGGAAGCGGTTTAGGTTCCGCTTCCCAATTCGATGCACACCGGTCAGATAATTTTGCTAACTAAGCTACTGACCGCAACCGACCTGCATTTTTATGATTTGTAAGGGGATGTACCTGTTGAGCGGTGGAGTTCTGATCGTTCTGATTGAGGTTGGAATCGTAAGTTGTGCCGCAATGAACGAGTAGCTACGATCATGCAAGCCGCTTCCTTGTGGCTTCAAAGGCTTTGCAAGAACTGTTCGATGGCCAGTCGAAAAGATTTATCATTTTGCCAGCGCGCCCAACTGCCTGCATAAACTTCTCGAGCCGCTCTGCCGTTACCTTTTCACGTATGAGATTGCTCGCTCGAAGCTCACCAGTCTTCTAATTAGGGCGTTGTATTGGGGATGAGCGGAATTAGGTTCGCTCGCCGACAACAGATCATGAAGGCGATGTTCGGGATTAGAAGGCAGGTGAGGAGGTAACTCAAGGCCCAGGCTGCGAAGTTTGGGAGCGCCAATCGCCACCAACAATGCCGCCAGTGTTTCCTTCTCAGACTCCAGGTCTCGAATGCCGGCGACGATTAGATCACTTCCTGGTAGAGAGTCCATTAGCATTTATTCTAACATCTAACGATCAAATTGGATTCCGTGAGCAGTGACGGGAATACATCCTGTAGTCCTGAACTTTCGGTGGAGATATGCGATCATTCTTGTATAAATAAATCAAAGGAGCAATTATGCAACCGCAATCGCAGATAGAAAAGACAACAAAACTAGACATCACTGTGCGGCCGCTTCGGGAAAATGAACTCGGGACTGCTGACACTGTCATGCGGCTGGCGTTTGGCACGTTCATCGGGCTGCCGGATCCGATGGCGTTCATGGGGGATGCGAACTACGTCCGAACACGTTGGATCGCGAATCCCGCCGCCGCATTTGCGGCCGAAGTTAATGGTCAACTTGTCGGTTCAAACTTTGCCACAAACTGGGGCAGCGTGGGTTTCTTTGGTCCATTGACGATCCGGCCTGACTTTTGGGATCGAGGTGTAGGCAAGCGTCTGATGGAACCCGTCATCGAGCTTTTCGATAAATGGAGAACCAGGCACGCCGGCCTTTTCACATTCCCACACAGCCAGAAGCATGTTGGTCTCTATCAAAGATTTGGATTTTGGCCACGCTTCCTGACTGCAATCATGGCCAAGCCGATCGAGCCTACAACAAGCGCGAGTCGCTGGACGAAGTTCTCCGATGTGCCAACAAGTGAACGAGAAGAAATCTTGCGCGCATGCCGCGAACTCACTGATGCCGTATACGAAGGCCTCGATGTACAACATGAAATCCGTGCTGTCGCGGATCAAAATCTCGGAGACACCGTTCTTTTGTGGGATGAAAGTCGGTTGAAGGCTCTGGCTGTTTGTCATGTGGGACCGGGAACCGAAGCAGGAAGCGGCGTCTGCTACGTCAAATTCGGAGCGGTCCGGCCCAGTTCGGCGGCAGAGCAGGATTTCAGCCGTTTGCTTCAGGCCTGTGAGGAGATGGGGTCGTCATTGGGTGCGTCGCGCGTCCTCGCTGGAGTCAATACGGCACGTCACGAGGCTTATCGCTACATGTTAGCGCGCGGATTTCGCACCCAAATTCAAGGTGTGGTGATGAGTAGACCAAACGAAGCGGGATACAACCGGCCGGGCGTTTATCTCATTGATGACTGGCGCTAGCGAGAGCCTGACCGATCGAGACTATCGCGATGATTTGTAGTGGATCACTCTGACTCTTTCGAGAGTAACGAGACCGTCCGCGATCATCTCATCCAAAGCCGGCAAGAACTTTTCCACTTTCTCCAAGCTGTCCACTATTTCGATCACCATCGGCAGATCCTCCGAAAGACGGAGGATCTTTGCCGTGTGCAGAATGCTGTTTTTCCCGAAACCCATCACGCCGCGAAGCACGGTGGCACCAGCAAGACCTGCCTCACGTGCTTTCAACACGATCACCTCATAGAGCGGTCTGTGACCTACCTTGTCGCTTTCGCCAACGAAGATACGAAGCAAATAACCTTCTTCCGGAATCGTCATGCAATTACCTTTGCCAAACAATATCCAAGCCAAACAAGTGCCAGCCCAACGAGATTCGAGACAGCAACGTTGATCAAAGCAAGCAACAGTTCACCGTCGCGCAACAGTGTGAACGTTTGCAAGCCGTAAGATGAAAAGGTTGTAAAGCCGCCCAGCAGACCGATGAAAACCGTGGTTCTTGAAGTTGGACCAGCAAGCGCGCGTTCGTAGAGGAGGTAAAAAAGAAAACCGATAACGAAACAGCCTGCGAGGTTGACGACTAAAGTGCCGAACGGAAACGTCTCGCCATAACGCCGCGCCACGACGCCCGATAGCCAATACCTCAATAGTGTACCGATGAATCCGGCGAAGCCGATCGAGAGAAGCCTGAACAGCACGCATCAGAGAATACGCTTGGCCACAAAAAAGCACAAAAACGCCCTGTTGTCTCGGGGTGGCGTTTCTGGGTAAGATTCTGGTGCAGGTTTCTCTGAAACCCTTATCGTTCCAAGGAGCTAAAGTTCAAATGACCTACATCGTGGCTGAGCCGTGCGTTAACTGTCGCTACACCGATTGCGCGCTTGTCTGTCCCGTCGAGGCGTTTCATCTCGACGACGACATGCTGGTGATCAATCCCGAAACGTGTATCGATTGCGACGCGTGTGTGCCTGAATGTCCGGTAGAGGCAGTATTCTCCGAAAGCGCGTTACCCGCTGAGTGGGCCAACTACACACAAATCAACGCCGAGCGATCCTTGAGTGGACTGCCGACGATCACCGCCAGACTCGATCCACTGTGCGAATAGGCGACGCATAATGAAGAAGCGTACGAGATGGCTCCTTGGCGGTCTCGCGGTTGGCGCCGGAGCCATCGGTGCGGTCGGTGCCTATTGGAAAAAACGAAACGTGAATTCATCGAAGAAGGCTGGAGATGTTTGGGCGAGACCGGGAATGCCGGTGACGTTCAGGGCCGAGCTGATGCCCGGTCGCGACCGCAACGACCGAACGTTTCTAGTGAAAGAGTTGCTCTCGAATGGACGTGTTTCACTTCACGATGCGGCTGGTGAACACGCTGAAAAGGAGTTTGAGCCGATTCAATTTGATCGACCAGTTAGTTGACGGAAATTACCACTCGTAAATCTTCCCCGGTTCCATCACGCCCAATTTCGGAACGTTCAAAGCGTTAAGCTCTCGGATAATCTCGTTGCGGTAGCTCGGTTTGAGATGGACCGCCATGATGTCCATCCCGTTGTGATTGAGCTTCTTCAACTCCTGGACCAACGAAGCGGGTGTAAAGTGTCGTGAAACTTTCGCCAGTTTCGCCATTCGATCCGGAAACGATGCCTCGATTAGTAAAGCATCGAGTCCCTTCATCTGATTAATAATCTTCCAGAACTCCTCAGTCTCAGCAGTGTCGGAACTAAACGCAACGCTTGTCTTACCGTCTGAGACAACGAGCCCGATTGTCGGCACGATGTGATTCACCGGCACTGCGACGACCTTCAGATGGGCCACCATGAACGGGGTGCCAATCGGAATCGGCACGTATTCCATCACTGGTCCATAGTCGTTCTTCAAATCAGAAAAGCGCGGGTAGACGTTCCAATTGAAGACGTCGCGTTCGAGCAGCCCGATCACTTCCTCCGTCGCGTGAATACGCAGCGGTTCCTTCAGCGTGGGATAGAGATCGTCGACGAATATCGGCAGGCTCGCGATATGGTCCATGTGAGGATGGGTGACGATGATATCTTTAACTTTAGCTCGCTGTTCGTCGGTCAGAGCGATGGCGATGCTGCCGGCATCAACTGCCACGCAGTCGTCGATTAGAAAGCAGGTCAAACGTTGATCCAGGGTTGCCACGCCCTGGTCGTCAAACGTGCTGTGTAGAAGTTGAATTTTCACGAGCTTTCAGCTCTGATGCAATGTGGCTGGCACAACCCGCGAGCAGTATAAGCCAGAAACAGGCAGCCAGCGAGCATTAACCACGCCTGAGCTCATTGATCAGGGTCTGTAATGCGTATAAATACGCAGCCTCCTGTGCTTGCACGTCCTGCTGCGGTGAGTAGACGCCCCGGGAAACACGGTTACGATGAAATGCTAATTCACTTGCCAGTTGATTGAAGCGCATCCTTGCTCGCCAGCCTTTCAAGCCACTGCGCGACAACGCGTTGAACGATGAGCCCATCCGTCCGATTATTGAACTGAGTTGCTTGTATTCTTCCGGAGTTATAAATCCGCGCTCAAGATCGACGACGAGGAACTGTCGTACTACTTGTCCTTCACGCCGCAACGCAAACGAGATGATAACGAGCATGATGAGGAAAGCAGGCACCATGATGATGATGTAAGTGAGTATGAAAACACCGCCGCCGCCGAATACAGCCGAACCATTCCAGATGCT
>Ga0075425_100005363_pt1 | contig 13325 bp, 9 predicted proteins | sample SoiMethybrSBSTD4_FD_75300 | JGI IMG/M metagenome (GOLD analysis project Ga0075425, IMG submission 75300) | Bulk soil microbial communities from a Populus tree surrounding site in Tennessee, USA - Soil MetaG P. TD hybrid SBSTD4 | ecosystem: Environmental > Terrestrial > Soil > Tree plantation...
TCACTTCGCGGCCGAGTGGAGTGGGGATTTGCTGATCCCCGCGCCTGATCGCCAGAACCGTCGCCCCCGTCGCCCCGCGAAGATTGAGCTGTGCCAGGCTGCGGCCGACGGCAATGCTCTGAGGGACCACTCGAATCGCGACCGGCTCGCCGAGCCCCGGGAGGACCGCATTCACATCCTCGAGCAGCTTCATCTCATCCGACGCGCCATCCGTCGACGCCATCTGGTGCGCCAACGCTGACGCAATGATCTGCGCACCTGCTCGCGCGTGCCCCTGAAGATTCGCCGCGTTCCGCCACAGCGCGACGAGCAGAACGATGGTGAGAAGCCCGAGCACGAACGCGCCCTGGTGCGGCGGGAGAAACGGCTGCGTGATCGCGACGACCGGGATACCGACGGCGAGCACGACCGCAATCTGGATCAGGATCACCAGCGCTCGCCGCGGAGCATCGGCGGGATCGACTTTTCCCTGCTTGGCCTCCGCAAAAGCGCGGGTCGCCAGGTGATTGCCGAGGGCCTTGGCGCTGGTGATCAGGCCGTAGATGAGCGGCACCGCGATCAATCCGCTCACGAGAACGATCACGAACCGGACGCGGTCCGGCGCCATTCCCAGCATTTTGCCGAGGACGACACTCAGTCGATCGATCTCGACGTCCACTCCAATCACCAGGACAATGATCAGAGCCGCGTCCAGCAGAATGATTCGAATCAATCGATTGGTGCGGGATCTCTCGGTCGGCGCCCGGGGCACGCTGCGAACGCGCTCGATCCACGAGGCGTAAAGCGCGGCAACGGTCTGAATCGGCTCCGGCAGCCAGTGATCGATCGATGCCGCCGCCCGATTCGAGAGCTTGATCAGGAGCGGCGTCGTCAGCGTGGTGATGGCTGACACCGCGATGGCAACCGGATACATCCAGCCTCCGATCACGCCCGACGCGACGCCGACGCTGGCGATGATGAACGAGAATTCGCCGATCTGCGCCAGACTCATGCCGGCTTTCATCGCCGTCCTCCGACCATGACCGGCGAGAAACGCGCCGATTGTCACCGCCAGCACCTTGCCGAGGATCACGGCCACTGTCAGCGTGAGGATTGCTCGCCAGTGCTGCGTCAGTGCCGTGGGATCGATCATCATGCCGACGGACACGAAAAAGATGGCCGCGAACATGTCGCGCACCGGTCGCACCAGTCTCTCGATTTCGGCTTCGTGCCCCGACTCGGCGATCAATGAGCCGGCGATGAAGGCGCCAAGCGCGACTGAGTATCCGAACGAGAGCGCGAGCAACGCCGCGGCGAAGCAGATCCCAATGCTTGCCACGAGCGTCGTCTCGGGTCTGCCAAGTTTTTGCACGGCCCGGATGGCTCGTGGCACGATCAGAATGCCAAAGCCGATGAGCGGAGCGAGGAACATTACCAGTCTTACGGCAGTCATCCCCAGATCGGCGGCCGTGACCGAGCCTGATCGGGCGATGGTCGTCAGCACCGTCAGCAGGAAGATCGCAATCAGATCCTCGATGATGAGGATTCCGAAAACGAGCTCGGTGACACGGCCCTTTACCTTCTGCTCCTCGAACGCTTTGACGATGATCGTCGTGCTCGAGATGCCGATGATCGCACCGGCGAAAATGCTCTCGATTCGCGTGAAGCCGAGCACTTGTCCGACGAGATATCCGATCGAGATCATCACGCTGCACTCGAACAGCGCGACTGCTCCCGCCTTCTGACTCACCTGCACCAGTTTTCTGATGCTGAATTCGAGGCCGAGGGAGAACATCAGCAGGATGACTCCCAGCTCCGAGAGCGCGCGGATCGTCTGGGGATCCGCCACCAGCGGAATGGCGATGTATGGCCCGACTATCATGCCGGCAAGCAGATAGCCGAACACAACCGGTTGCCGCAGCCGCTGAAAGACGACGGTCGCGACCGCCGCCACGCAGAGCACGACCGCCAGATCCTGGAGGAATGAGTGCGGGTCCACTATTCGTCTGCCGGTTTCATGTCGGAAATTCGCCCGAACATGGTCGCGTGGGAACTACTATTGAAGAAGATGTGAGGAAGATCCCGATTCACGGTGCCGCTCTAAACGAGGATTTATGCGGAGATATTCAGCATTTGCAGTGGCGATTTGTTTTTTGCCGCCGGGCGTAGCACACGCTCAGAACACTCCACCAGCCGATGAGTGGAGCACAGTGACCACTGCGATCGGTCGTGCCGGCGCGCTCCAGTCCGACGGCGCAATGAAGTACAGCTTCCCTCGCGGCGACCTCGCTGTAACTCTCGACGGTTTGCGCCTCAAACCTGCCCTCGCGCTCGGCTCGTGGGTCGCGTTCAAGCGAATCAGCAACGGGAATGCGCTGGCGATGGGTGATCTCGTCCTCTCCGAAGCAGAAGTATCGCCCGTAATCACCGCTTTGCTGCAAGGAGATGTTTCACAGACAGCGGTGCACAACCACCTGCTCCGCGAATCTCCACGAGTTGCGTACGTTCACATCATGGCGCGAGGCGACGCGGCAAAGATCGCGTCAACGATTCGGACAGCTTTGAGTCTCACGGCCACACCCGCGCCTCCATCCGCACCGGCAACGGCTGCCCCAATCGACATCGATACCGCGATGATTCACCGCACGCTGGGCGTCGCTGGAAAAGTGAATGGCGGCGTCTATCAGGTCAGCGTTCCGCGCCGGGAGTCGATTCGGATGGATGGGGAAGTCATCCCACCATCGATGGGCGTATCGACGGCCATCAACTTTCAACCTACCGGCAGTGGTCGGGCGGCAATCACCGGCGATTTCGTCATGCAGGCGAGCGAAGTCAGTAGAGTCATACCAGTCCTGCGCGGCGGGCGGATCGGGATAACCGCACTCCATTCGCACATGGTCGGTGAAGATCCTCGCCTCTACTTCATGCACTTCTGGGCCAACGACGACGCTGGCGCATTAGCTACGACGCTGCGGCAGGCGCTCGATCAGCTCAAATAAAAAGGGCCACCAATTGGTGGCCCTTTTCCCTGACGAAGAAAGGCTTACTCGTCGCCCTCTTCGCTGTCGAAGGTGAGAGCATCCGCCTCGCGGACGCGGTCGAGCATGGCGTTGACCGGAACTGCGATTCCCCGATCGTTCAGCGCGGATTCCTTGGTAGATCCTCGCATGAACCAGCTCCCCACATCTGGCGTTGTCCCTGTACCGCTCGTACCAGCCGCCTCTTCGTCAGGGGCGGTATCCGAACCATACACGTCCATTCAGCCTCCAGGAGTTCAGTGTCCTTAGCCATACCTACGGTACCCCAAAACGATGGTTTCGAGCCATAGCACGAAGGTAGTATTCGGATCGAAACCGTCCAATAGTTTGACGATGCCTGGCCTCGATTTCGTCACAACCGTGGTACGATTTCTAACCAATCGTCTTCGGGTCGATTCCCCTAATAGCGAAAATTCGGCCAACAGCCTCGCCAATCTTGTTGTTGGGGGTGCTGGCGCCGGCGGTGATCCCAATACGAACGGGACCTGAACCTGGAATCCAGTCGGAGGAAGTGATTTCCTCCTTGGCGCCGAGTGGACGATGGCGGATTGTTCCGGTCATGGGGTCGATGTCGTCGGCATCTTCGACGTGGAAAGTGCGAACGGTTTCCGAGCACAGTGCGGCCAGCGACATTGTGTTGCTCGAGTTATAACCGCCGATCACCACCATCACATCGAGGGGCTCGCGCAACAGCTCAACGACAGCGTCCTGGCGCTCCTGGGTGGCGCTGCAGATGGTGTCGAACGTGCGGAAGTTTTCCCGTGCGTATTCCTCGCCTCGGGCCTTCGCCATCGACTTTCCAATCAGCTCGCCGATGGCGAGTGATTCGCGCGCGAGCATGGTCGTCTGATTGGCGACGCCGATTCTCCTCAGGTCGCGCGCGGGATCGAAGTTCGGCGACGCCGCGTGGGCGAACCGCTCCATCAAAGCTGTCCCGCTCAGGCGTCCTTCGATGAAGTCACAAACCACGCCCGCTTCATCGATATTTCGGACGATGAAATAGTGACCGCCAGGATACTTCTCGGCCTGCGATGCCGTGGCCCGGGTCTCTTCATGGTAGTACTTGCCGTGAATGAGCGAGGTGAAGCCGTCGCGCGCATAGCTCTCGACTCTCTTCCAGACATTGAGCACCGAGCCGCAGGTAGTGTCGACCATCACGCATCCGATCTGCCGCAGCACCTCGAAATCCTTGATGGTCACTCCGAACGCCGGCAGAATCACGACGTCGTCTGGCTTGACCCCGCTGAAGTCGATACTGGCGCCGGCCGCGCCTCCCGCCTCCCGCCTCCCGCTTCCCGCCTTCTCCGGCATTAGAAACTCGATCCCCATCGCCTGGAGTTTCGAGTTCACGTGCGGATTATGGATGATCTCGCCGGCCAGATAGATGGTACGATCCGGGAATTTCTTCCTCGCCTGATACGCATACTCGACTGCCCGTTCCACCCCATAGCAGAACCCAAACTCCTTTGCTAAACGGATGGTTACATCACCGGCAGTTAGGGTGTATTCCCTGGCCTTGAGGAGGTCTACAAGGTGCCCCGTATAGTCGGAATCCAGTTCGGACTGTATCTCAGATTTCAACCCGAAACCTTTCCGAAAGTACGTGGCTCCCCCAGTACCGTTTGGGGGGCTGGCCTGCATATTCCGATTACTGGGGGCAGTCGTCTCTTCCTTAGCCGACGCCTTCACCGACGTATCCGACATTCCTTGAATCTAGCAGTGACCAACTGATAATGCGCTTCGAGAACCCACGATGACTGAATCACTCGGAGCGTATCCAGCGGAGCAGACGACGACGCCGATCGACAGCGCGCCATCGCTTGCATTTACATCGACCGCTTCGCGCCAGCCCGGTCTGGCGAGACCGGCACCCCTACAGAAAGGCGATACTATAGGTGTAGTCGCCCCATCATACGCTCCTCATGGCGCGTGGCTCCTTCGGGGAGTAAGCGCGATGGAGGAGGCCGGCTATCGCGTGCTCCTCGAGTCCGAGGTCGAGAGGGAGCGACGCTTCCACCAGCGCGAAGACGAGCAGCGCGCTGAAAGTCTGATGAAGATGTGGAGCAACCCGGATGTAAAAGCGGTGATCGCGGCCACCGGAGGTTACGGGGCGGTCAGGGTCATCCCGTACCTCGATCCGGACGTGTTCCGTCGCAATCCGAAGTTGTTCGTCGGCTACTCGGACATCACCGCACTGCACCTGTGGTTGATGCGGCGCGCCCACCTGAGGACATTTCACGGTCCGACTCTCGACGACCTGTATCCCGGGTTCGCAGATCCGACCGTCGCATCGCTTCTCGCGGCGCTGACCGATCCTCGGCCGGGGGCAAGACTTGGCGGCCCATCGGTTCGCGCCGTTCGACCAGGAAAAGCAGTTGGCAGACTGACCGGCGGAAACCTTTCTCTGGTTCAGCAGACGATCGGGACTCCCTACGAGATCGACACCCGTGGCGCGATCCTCTTCCTCGAAGAGACGCGGGACCCGATGTCGTTCGTCGACGAGCGGCTGGTCCACCTTCGCTCTGCCGGACTCCTTCGCGATGTCCAGGGCATCGTCTTCGGCCATTTGTCCATCGACCGTTGCGAGGAAGATGAGTTCCAGGATTTCCTGCTCGACCTGCTGCCCGATTTCGACGGGCCGATCCTGATGGACTTCCCCGCCGGACACGAAGCGCCGAATCTCACGCTGCCTTTTGGGACAGAAGTCGAGCTGATCTCCGACGAATCGACGGGATGGCTTTCCTACGTCGAGAACGCCCTCGAGTTTGTAGAGGAAAGACCAAGACTCAGTCTCGTCTAGGCTGCGGACTGCGGACTAACGGCATTGCGGACTGCTGACTAATTGCGGATTGGGAAACCTACTGCGGATTAGGGACTGCCCCGGAGTGCGCACTGCGGAGCTAGTCCGAAGTCGGCAATTCGCACGGTCACCAATCCGCAGTTAGTCTCCCAATTCGTAGTTAGTCAGCAGTCCGCAGTGCTGTTGGTCCGCAATTCCGCAGTCCGCATCAGTCCGCAGTCCGCAGTTCAAAGCCCACCGGCTTTAATGGTGGCGTCGACCGCAATGCACCAAACGTGCAGCAGCATCAAGTGAACTTCCTGGATGTACGCGCCATTCTCACTCGGCACCGCGATCACGTGATCGGCGTCAAACCCCTGAAGGCCATTCTTTCCGCATAACGCGATAGTCACCGCGCCTTTGGCTTTTGCGGCCTTGAGACCACGCAGCACGTTTTCGGACTTCCCACTGGTGGTGATCCCGATGACGGCGTCACCCATGGTTGCCAGCGCCTCGACCTGACGCTCGAACAGGGCCCCGTAGCCGAAGTCGTTGGCGATACAGGTTACCACACCGGAATCGCTAACGAGCGAGATGGCCGGCAACGGTCGCCGAGTCTCCTTGAAGCGCCCAATCAGCTCTTCGACGAGGTGGCTCGCTTGGGTTGCGCTGCCGCCGTTTCCAAATGCGAGAACTTTCCCGCCGCGACCAAGGCAAGAGATCAGTGCTTCTGCGGCGGCATCTGATTGCGCCTGAAGCCCGGTGATGGAGGCTTCGATGACCTTCAGATGCTCGCTGAAATGTTTGTTGAAGTGTTGTAGCGGCATGCGCGGATTATATGGGCGAGGTCGGTGTGCGCCAGTGCGGCACGACAACTAATGGCCACGCCGACGCTTCCTGAACTGCGACGCACCACCACGATGCCTGCCACCCCCACCCCCACCCCCACTCCCGCCCCCTCGTTCGCGAGACCCATTCTCCGGCTGATGGCCACGACGATGACGACGCTCAGAGTCGCGTCGAGCTCCGTGCCGCCCTCGATGGCGAGAGTCATCGCTCCGATGCCGGCGAAATTCATCCGCGATGCGTCGCACCTCTCGCTCGGCATGTGATTGCATCGCTCGATCGTCCGCCGATTCCTCAACCTCGTCGGGCGACCACGGCTGGGCGAGCAGATCCTGCAGCTCCCTGAGCGTGTCGGCGCGCACTGCCCCCCTCTGGCCACGGAGGACGACGAATCGGACCGGACGATCGAGCCGTGGAATCTCTCCGTCGCTCAGAGTGCGAGCGATTTTTTCGGGAAGACGCAGTCTGGCTACGCCTCGCCGCTCACCATCTCGCTCCTCGACATCGTAGTCTATCTCGACTTCGCGATCGCGAATTTGAACGTGAGTGGGCAGGTTCTGAATGCGCTCACGCACCTCCTGCGGGATGAACCTCGTCTTGTCCACGACCAAACGCGCGGCGCGAAACTCGTCCATCGAGCCGACATCGGCCAATTGCTGTTCGTAGAGCGAGGTCAGCTCTGCCAACCCCAATCGCGGCGTCTGGCCTCCCGACCGCTTGTACGCCTCTCGGATCTCCTCGATCGCATCCCGATTCTTTTTTACCGCGAAATGCCTGGCCTCTCCGCGAGCGACTGCCTCCGCCAGAAGATGACGCGCCTCCGCGGCGTGCTCGGCGGGAAATTCCTCGATCGTCTCCAGCTCGCTATCGAGCTCGAAGCCGAAGTAATCCAGTGATCGCTTCAGGACCAGCGGTCCATGTTTTCGGCGCGGATCGTAAATCAGCTGCGCCTTGCCGCGGGTCGCGTAACGGCGAATCAACTCCATCGGTATCTGGGTTCCTTCGATCGCCGCCCGCGGAATTCCTGAGCGATCCGCGAAATAGCGCAGACTGCCCGCGATCGCACCCCAACTGCCGGCGACGCTGGTTTTCGACACGCGTGCCTCGCTCCCGTCGGCTGTCAGCTCGTCGATCACCAGATCGAACGGCATGTACTGCGCGAGGAGCTGCGTGAATTTCCCGTAGATGTGATCGCGCGCGTTTACCATTCGCGTCGGCAGCTCCATGCCAAGGCTGCGATAGATGCTGGCGGCAGCGAGGGCCGCGTCTTCGATCGACTTGACGAGAACACCGCGCTGCTCAGCCCATTTTTCGATGCTCTCATCGAAAAGGTGTCGCGCCAGACCGTAGACCTCACCGATATAGCCGCATCTCGAGAACGCTTCGGCGTAGAGGTTGTACGACGTGAGGTGATCGCTACCGGGCACGATGACACCCGCGAGGTCGCGATCTTCGCGGGTCATTCGATGCAGCGATTCGATCGAGCTCATCACCGCCAGATATGGAACCAGCTCGTCGTCGGCGTTGACGAGCAGCTCCGCCCACGGCCGATCGACAGGCATCGCTTCCACGGCTTTGCCGTAGCGCGAAAGTCTTCCGTTCTCGATGATGCCGCGCCGCTCGAGCAGTGCAACCGCCTTCCGATACGCGACGCGATCCAGCGGGACCGGCAGATCAAGTTGATCCGCGGCAACGCCAAGATCAGCGCACGTCATCGCCACTCGCTCCGAATCTCCCGCCAGCTGGAATTCGGGAGCGGTTGGTCGAAGCGACGAGAAGTGGATGTCGCGATCGGAGAGTATGAACACCCTCCCTCCCGCCACCCGACCATGGACGCGTCCCGCCATCTGCAGGATCTCGTTGGCTCCCAGGTGAAGCCGGGTGAGGACGTTCTTGCCGCGCTCGATGATGTTGCTGAAGCGGGTGTCATCGATCACCACCGTATCTAGGCCCTGGACGTTGAGCGCGCTCTGACCGGCAGCGGTCATCGCCAGGAAATACGGTTTCGTCTCTTCGCCCTCGAGAAAGGGGCGAATGATTCGGATCGGCTCGCCGCCGTGGTAAAACGCACTGTTGATGCGGGGGAAACGTTCCCTCACCAGTTCCGCGGCTTCCTCCACTCCGGCGCGCGTCGGCAGAAACATTCCCACCCCGCGTCGCTCCTTCACCACCTGCTGCAGAAACCGATCGTCGAGAAAAGTCAGCGGTTCCTTGCGGACGATCTTTACGTCGGCGGCTTTGGCCGGATCGAACGCCGTGGTCTCCAGCACTGCCGCCGCATTGAGATACCGCGCGTAGAAACTCGGATCCACCGTTGCCGAAAGCCAGATATAGCGGCAGCCCACCCGTTTTCCCAAAGCAAGGCACAGCTCGAGCTCCGCCGATGTCTGGTGGATCTCGTCGACGACGAGCGTGTCGCTCGGCAGAATATCGCCATCCTGAAACCACCGTCTGGCGATGCCGGTGGTGACGATAATGACGTTCCAGGTTGGCGTCTCCGGAGTCGCTTCGCGCTCGCGGTTGACCACGCCGACTTTGAGCGTGTCGGTGCGAAGTATCGTTTCCGCCATCGGGCGGATCGAGAGAGTCTTACCCGTGCCGGTGCCGGCGACGATTCCGAACCCTTTGCCGGCGGCGGCAAGATCCCTTATCTCGCGGCCATGCTGCTTCTCGAGCAGCGTCTCAATGTGCAGGCCGAGGGCGAGCTCGATCGTCTCGCAGGCAGCGCGAGTCGGCGCGATGACGATCAGCCTTCCCGTCGGCGGTTCGGCGGCCACGAACGCCGCGTGATCCGGCGGAAGGTATCTGTCGGTTACGATGCGCTGCATTCGCAGTGGAAGGTGCACACATCGGACCGGATGCGAAACGGCCCCGGGGGACTCAGCGTCCACCGGGGCCGTCGCTATGACCTCAAGAGACTTTAGTCTCTGCCTTTCATTCCTTTACCCTTACCATGGTTTTTGTGTTCCGACTTGTTGTTTCGATCGTCGTTGCTGCTGTAGCGGTAATCAGATGCGTTGTTATAGTCATTGTTGCCGTTCTCGTAACGGTAATCGCCTGACCTGCGACGATCCCCGCCGTCTTCACCCTGATCGTCGTTATCGTCATCACCGCGACGGCGGTCGAGACGACGATCGTCATCGTCACCATTGCGATTCCGCACGCCCCGATCGTTGCGAACCGTGCGCGTGCTCAGGATCCTGAATGTTCCATCGGGGTTCCGACGAGCCTTTTGAACGACGACATTGCCGTTGGCATCGTAGGTGCGACGCTCGTAGACCGAGTTGTTGTTGCGGCCCTGTCCGACCTGACGCCAGACGCCATCGACCGCGCCCCGATTGTTCCGGCAATCGTAGGTGCCGTTAGTGCCGTTGGTGCCGCTACGGCCAAGAATGATGTCACCGACGGTGCCCGCGGTGCTTCCGTACTGACAGTCGTTGTTTCTGTTATTCCGAACGGTGCGCGTGTTTATGATCGAGAAATTCCCGTTCACGTCGCGACGTGCCGTCTGGACGACGATGTTGCCGTTGGCGTCGTAGGTGCGACGCTCGTAGATGGTGCCGTTACGATCCTGCCCGATCACCTGCCACGATCCGTTGACGGTCGTGCCGCGGCTCGTGCTCGGTGTCGGCAGACGAGTACCCAATATCTGCGCGTTCAGTGGAGCTGTCGATGCGACGCCCGCGATCGTGAGGGCCAGTATGACTGCTTTCATTATTTGCTCCCTTTGTAGTAATGCTTTTCAGCTTTTTGTTCGGCCTTTTCCTGTTTCTTATACGCCTTTTGCTGAGCCTTCTGTGCCTTTCTCCACTCCTTGTCGTTTGAGGTCGCGACACGAGTGCTGAGAATCGTGAAGCTGCCATTCGGGTTACGACGCGCGCGCTGGATCACGAGATTGCCGTTCGCGTTGCGAACGCGGCGCTCGTAGATCGAGTTGTTGTCGCGGCCCCGTCCTACCTGGTACCACGCGCCATCTTCGCGGCTGTACACATCGCGGCAATTGGTCGCGAGGTTGGTGCGGCCGAAAATGATGTCGCCGACAGTGGTCGTCGTGCGCGCGTAGCTGCAATCCGTACTCCCCTGGGTCGGAACCACTACGACGCCAGACCGCGGCGGAAGTGTGGTTTGCGCGCCGAGGGATCCCGCGGAAGCAACTCCTCCTATGACTCCAAGCGCGATTGCCAGAACCTTCATCGCGATATCCTCCGTGAAAGTAGATCGATGATCTGATCGGTCGTACTCGACTTGCTCTTGTCGGATTTCCCTTTCTTGTTCTTTTGCGGCTCGTCTCCGAAGAGGACCCTGCCGTTCGACGGCCGATTTCTCACCGCCGATGCGCAATCGGTCGGCGCAGGCTGCTGGCTCGCCGGCACGTCGTTGAGCCAGATCCGACACATTCCAGCGGGCGGAAAAAACCCGGGTGGCACGATCTGGTCGCGACGCGGCTGCGACTGCTGCTGAGTGGTCTGCGGCTTCGGCTTGACCGGAACTGGACGCTGCGCTTCCGCCGAACCCGCCGAAATGGCGAGACCGACAACGGCGGCGAGTGCAACCCGCGCCCAGAAAGGGGTCGATTTAGCTTTGAAACGGTCTATCATGGCGGGGTAGGGGTGCACGTGCGGTGCCATATCGTGCCAGTGGAGCTATCTATTTACTTGCCAACGACTTACGGTTAGGAGAATTAACGCTCAGGAGGCCAATTGTCCTCCCAGAGGGACGGGTGTTTAGTACACCTTGGCTAAGCTCGCCGGGGCTACAGGATGGCTCTCTCCTGGGGCTCCGGCAATCCCCGTTGAGTTCAGGATTTTTTCTCCAGCAGGGAAAGTACTTCGCCGGGCTTGGCGTGCCGGCCCAGCTTTGATTTCTGGAAGACGGGATTCCCGTCTTCCAGCACCTCGAAACGACCGCCCCGTGACGGAATCATCTCCAGCTCCGCATCGGGGAAGCGCTGCTTGATCTCCGCCGCCAGACTGGCGGCGCGTGGCTCATAGTTTCAAACGACGCAGTATTCGATGCTGATCTTCATGGTGGTGTTGGAAGTGGTGAGTTACTGGCCAGTCGGTGCGTACTGCTGAGCGAGCTGAAGTGCTTCGGGAGTGCCGACGGCCTTCAGGGCGTTCACGGCCGGCGTGCGGATGACGTTCTGCCAGACATCTGCCGTCATCATTTGCTTCGCCAGCGGAATCGCCGCGTTTTTCTCGAGACGAATGTCGGAGCCGAGTGCTGCTCCGCGCACAATGAGGCTCTTGTCGGCCCGGGCAACCTCGCGCAGACGTATGACGACGTCTCGCGCTGGGGTCCCCGTCAACGGCAGTCTTCCAAGAGCAATTGCCGCAGACTGCCGGACGCGTGCATCTGGATCGCGCGTGGCATAAACGAGAGCATTCGTCACCGTGCGCATTTGAGACAACCCCGCGCGTGTCGAGTCGCTTCCCCAGCCTCCGATTGCGTCGACTGCCCGCGCCCTCACTCCCCAGAACCGATCGTTGCGGGTTGACCGAATCAACGCGTCGAGCGCTCTCTGATCGGCGGGTCGCTGCGCCAGCACATCGACCGCCTCGACTCTACCGAGGACGTCGTCGTCGTTGACAAGCTGATACTGCAACATGGCCGTCGACCGCGGGAAATCCGTGAGGTCCAGGATCCAGTTGCCCTTGTCCCAGCGAATGGAGCGCGGAGGAGCTTTGAGATTCGCACCCGCTTCACCGGTTCCGTTGCGCACTGGAACGACGAACTTCACCACGCCGCTGTCGGTGCGAGCCTCGACATCGACATCGACATCGAAGAAGCCCGTGAGACTGTCGCGCGGTTGAACCTCGCGGGCGTTGATGACGAGGCGACTCGCGGCCCGGTCGTACAGATACGAAACCTGAAACACGGGGAATCCGGCCCCATACACCCACTGATTGAAGAACGCCTTGTAATCCTTGCCTGTGGTTTCCTCGAATGCCTTTTCCAGGTCGGCGGTGACGACGTTGCCGTATGCGTGCGCGGTTGTGTAGTGGTTCATCGCCTTCCAGAACAATGCGTCACCCAGCTGGTGCCGGAGCATCTGCAGAATCGTCGCGCCTTTCGGATAGATGTGTCCGCTGAAGAAGACTTCGATCGGATCGTTCACCCATCTATTCCAGACGATGGGTCGTCGAGTGCGGCGGTCGGCCTCGATGGTCTGCTCCTGGGCGCCGAGGCGGTCGAATGCTCCCTCGTCGACCCCGAGGTCTTCTTCCTTGAAGATCTGCTGCATGAAAGTGGCGAAGCCTTCGTTGAGCCAGACGTCGGCCCAATCGCGCGTCGTAAGCAGGTCTCCGTACCACTGATGTCCGAGCTCGTGCGCCATCAACGGCACCGAGTTCGCCTGTGGCTCCGACCACGCCGGATGCAGAATCTCGGCGTCGTTCTGTGATGTGGCGGTGACGTTCTCCATCCCGCCGTACTGGAACTCCGGAATTACGATCTGATCGTATTTGAACCAGGGATACGGCACGCCGGTCTTGCGCGAGTAGACGTCGATCGCCTGCGGCGTTTTCGCAAATCCGCGCCAGGCGGCGTCCACCGAGTCAGGGTAGGTCCAGTAGCCGACGGTCACGTTGCGCCACGGCTTGTCCTGGAGGACGACGTAGTTCCCGACGACGGTCGTCATCAGATATGTCGAAGCTGGTTTGTCCTGAACCCAGTGCCACTCG
>Ga0075425_100005364_pt1 | contig 13322 bp, 12 predicted proteins | sample SoiMethybrSBSTD4_FD_75300 | JGI IMG/M metagenome (GOLD analysis project Ga0075425, IMG submission 75300) | Bulk soil microbial communities from a Populus tree surrounding site in Tennessee, USA - Soil MetaG P. TD hybrid SBSTD4 | ecosystem: Environmental > Terrestrial > Soil > Tree plantation...
GCACTGACTCCGATGAAGCCCTGCTGCTCGAGATGAAGAATGATCTCCTGAGCCGATTCTTCAGCACTCAATTCGGCCGTGTTGATCACGACTTCGGCGTCAGCTGGCACTTCGTAAGGATCGGAGATGCCGGTAAATTCCTTCACAATTCCGGCCCGGGCCTTGGCGTACAGACCCTTTCGGTCGCGCTCTTCGCAGGTTTCGATCGGCGTAGCGACGTGAACAAGAACGAATCCACCGTACGGGTCAATCAACTGACGAACGTGCTTGCGGGTAGCGTCATAGGGCGCAATGGGAGCGCAAATCGCGATCCCACCGTTCTTGGTGATTTCAGAAGCAACATAGCCGATTCGGCGGATGTTGATGTCGCGATGTTCTTTCGAGAAGCCGAGTTCTGACGAAAGATGCTTCCGCACCAGGTCTCCATCCAGAAGCGTCACTGGCCGCCCACCCATCTCCAGGAACTTCGTGAGCAGAATATTGGCGATAGTTGATTTACCCGAGCCGGAAAGTCCGGTGAAGAAGATCGTGACTCCCTGCTTGTGACGTGGGGGAAAGCTGCGCCGCAGTTCGCGCACAACTTCGGGATAGGTGAACCATGCGGGGATGTCCCGGCCTTCATTGAGGCGATTGCGTAATTCTGTGCCGGAGATATTCAGCACGCGCGCGCCCGGAGGCACTTCGTTGTCCGGAACGTAGCGGTCCTCGTTTTCGAGGTAAACCATCATGCTGAAGGGCACCATGGTCACGCCGATCTCTTTTTCGTTTTTCCTGAAAAGCTCTTGCGCCTCATATGGGCCATAGAACGGCTTGCCGTCTTTGTCGTTGCCAGGACCTGCGTGGTCGCGGCCAACGATGAAGTGCGTGACACCGTGGTTCTTCCGAATTAGCGCGTGCCAGATTGCCTCGCGCGGGCCGCCCATACGCATAGCGAGTGGCAGCATTGAGAGCTTCACCGTTCCCGGCGGATATTTAGACAGAAGCAGCTGATAGCAGCGCACACGGGTGAAGTAGTCCACATCACCGGGTTTTGTCATACCGACTGATGGATGAATCAGCAGGTTCGCTTCGACAGTTTTTGCGGCCCGGAAAGTCAGCTCAACGTGCGCGCGGTGCATGGGGTTGCGAGTTTGAAATGCAACCACTCGCCGCCAACCCAGCCGCGCAAATTCAGTTCGCAGTTCGGCCGGTGTGAGACGGAGAGTTTTGAAATCGTAGTGCGATGGGAGCTGCAGCCCTTCGAGCTTGCCGCCCACATACCAGGGGTTCGCCTTGTTCATCACATAATCGGCGCCCGGGTGCGCAGTGCTGGAACTGCCAAACACTGATTCTGCTTCAGCTTTTCGATCAGGTTGCCAGACCTCTTCAACGTCTAGCACCGCTACCATTACGCCTTCAGGATCGCGCAATGCCACTTTGCTGCTTCCGGGCTGGAGTTTTTTCGCAAATTCCTCAGTAACGTCGAGTGTGATTGGCATAGGCCAGATCACGCCGCTGGTCAGGTGCATGTTGTGGCACACGCGCTCGTAATCCGCGCGTTTCATGAATCCCCGTAGAGGAGAAAAGCCGCCGGTCAAGAGCAGCTCAACGTCGCAGAGTTGGCGCGCGGTCAGGTCCCAAGAGGGCCACTCGCGCGAGTGGGCTTTGAGTTCGGCACTGCGCTCCTGCGACGCGATCAATTGCACAAGCTCGCCGCCGTGCGCCGGAATCAGATGGCTGGTTGAAGTCATTAGAATGCATGTCCTCCATGAGTTCGAATAAATTTTCCTGGATGTCCGAACCAGGACAACTACGCGGGACAACATCGTGGGACAGGCGGCTCGCCCGTCCAGCGAAACGGGTAAATACCGTACCTACTCTAATTTAGCAGCAAACCCGAACTTGTTGATGCCAACTACCTTAAACAAAGGTAATCCGTTGTGCCGTATGGCACAGCCGGCCCGACTACGCCAGATCGGATGGACGCTAGAAGTGGCATCGCCACCGTAATCAGCGCAACCACCAGAAGGCCCCACCACGACGCAGTGCAAGCACGATCAGGCCTGCTCTAAGCAGCATTGGCAACTCCCAGGGGACCGCGCCCGCGGGAATGAGGAAGTCACAGACGAGGACGTCAAACTCGGAACTCGCCAGCAAGCTACGAAGTTCGCGTACCGCTTCCGGCCGACAATACTTGCGAATGTTGTAGGGCTGGCTCGAGAACACTCCGCCAGCATATTCGAAGAGTTCGCTCGCGTTCTTCGCCTTTGGCAGGTGCAGGGGCACGCAGATCACGCGATCGAAAATGTGTTCCAATTCGCGTTGCGCCGTATTTTCCTGCTCAGCGTGAAATCCGAAATACGTCACGCGGTGATTGCGAGCGAGTTCTCGCAGAATGTGAAAACTGCGAATCTTGCCGCCGCTGTCCAGCGGCAACAGGCCGCCGGCCTTAATCCATAGAATATTCATCAGTTACTTTCGAGGGTTCTGAACGCAACGTTGAAAATGAACACAAAAATAGCAGGGTAATATGTTTTGACACGACGGCGATTGTCAGAACAGATTACGCCAGAGACACACGTCGAAGAAAATATGCGATCAATTGAGGCTGAGCCACGAGCAAATGCGCAGCCTCCACGGCGCGTTTTCTTTCTGCTCGATTCCTTCATGATCGGTGGCACCGAAACGCAAGCAGTCGAGTTGGCCCGAAGACTGGATCCCGCTCGTTATCGAGTAACCATTGGCTGCCTGCGCAAGGAAGGGCCTCTGCTCTCACGTCTGGAAGGCTCCGGAGTACGTGTCATCGAGTTTTCGTTGGGGAAGGGGATCGACACTGCTTCCGGCATAGCTGGCATGTTGAGAATCGCGCGCTTTCTGCGCCGGGAGCGTGTCCAGATCGTGCACGCGCACGATCTCTGGTCGAACATGGTCGGACCATCGCGGCGAAAATCGCAAGGGTTCCGGTGACGATCACCAGCCAGCGCGATCTGTCGCATGATGCCTGGTATGGGACCTATCGCCGTCGAGTCTTGCGTTTTCTACAAGGGAGGTCTTCTGCCGTGTTGACCAACGCCAAAGCGATTCGCGACGGACTGGTTGAGGACGGTGTCTCAAAAAGGTCTGCGTGGTATACAACGGCGTGGACATAGATCGTTTCCGCAAGGTGAAGTCGAACCGGGAGTGGCTGTATCCGGGGAGCGCTGGACGAAAGCTCATTGTCCTTGTTGGCAACATGAATAGTGATGTAAAGGGGCATCCGGTGCTGATCAGGGCGGCAGCAGAAGTCGTAAATGCGCATCCTAAGGTGCAGTTTGTTCTAGTGGGGGATGGTCCCAAGCGGCACGATTATGAGGCAATGGTGGAAGCCGCTGCCCTCAAGCAGCACTTCCTCTTCTTCGGCCGACGTGGCGACGTTCCAGAGATTCTAGTTTCCTGCGACATTGCGGTGCTGCCTTCACTGGCAGAGGGATTGCCCAATGCCGTGCTGGAGTACCTGGCATCGGGCTTGCCCGTAATCGCAACCGCGCTGGGAGGAAACCTGGAGGTGGTGCAGGATGGCGTCACCGGGCTTCTGATTCCACCGAATGACCCGGAGGTATTGAACCGGGCCTTGATGCGGCTGCTCGATGATCCTGTCCTTGGCGCGACGCTCGCCAAAGCAGGGCAAGAGCACGTGCAAAGTAAATTCAGTTTCGAGCGGCTGGTGCTGGAAGTGGAAAGACTCTACGGCGATCTGCTAGGCGAAAGAGTACCCAGTTGAATTTCCTCGGGCTGTGCAGTTTATAGGAAAGGATTAATTACCTGAACGCCGTCAACTACTCGACCGTGTTGCAGGTCTTCCGTTAATAGCACTCTACAGCCGGTTTGCTGCGCCGCTCGCAGAATCAGGGCATCCCCAAAAGAAAATCCATGAATGCGGTGCAAGTCGATGGCGGCGAGGACATCAGAGATCTCGGGAGCGGCAACGTGTAATTCCGCCAACAGTTCCACTTTTCTGCGTGCCACCTGGGCATCAACCTGAAGTTTGCGAGTGATGGTAACGAAGTATTCCTGAAGAACCTGCAATGACAGCACACCGCTGCCGGCTTTTCTATGTTCAGCAACGAGTTCCAGCGCCCGACGATGTTTGCGCAGGGCTGACTTGTCATCGGTGTAGACAAGAACGTTAGTGTCGAAAAAGCTACGAACGCTCATGGATCTCATTGCGGTCGAAGCGCCAGCCATGCGAGTTACCGCGCCCGGAAAGCTGCCGGAATTCCTCAATGCTTCGCTCGGGATCGTCTCCGCTCGATAGATTCTGGAGGTAGTCGCGTATAAGTTGATTTAGGCTCTTGCCAAGAGCAGCGGCTTTCTTGCGGGCGCGAGCAACCGTTTGTTCGTCAATGGAAAGCGTAAGGTTCATTAGCACAGTATATGTGCGCACATATACTGTGTCAATCGTAATACTCCAGTCCCAGGTGCGTGATCAGTTCCTCGCCTCGCAAGTGCCGCAGGGTGTTCTTCAGCTTCATGAGTTGAATAAACAAATCATGCTCCGGATACAGCCCCGGCGCTGTCATCGGAGACTTAAAGTAAAAGCTGAGCCATTCCTGAATTCCAATATCGCGCAGCTCCGAGGTTCGCTTCGCCAAGTCAAGAAATAGCACGAGATCCAGTACGATCGGGGCGGCGAGAATCGAATCACGGCACAGGAAGTCGACTTTGATTTGCATCGGATAGCCGAGCCAGCCGAAGATATCAATGTTGTCCCAGCCTTCTTTGTTGTCGCCGCGAGGCGGGTAGTAGTTAATGCGCACCACATGGCTCAGCTTGCCATAGAGTTCCGGATAAAGGTCCGGCTGAAGGATGTGCTCGAGCACTGAAAGCTTCGACTCTTCTTTTGTCTTGAACGACTCAGGGTCATCCAAGACTTCGCCATCGCGATTTCCCAGAATGTTGGTCGAGAACCAGCCGTTCATGCCCAACAGACGAGCTTTGAAGCCGGGTGCGAGGATGGTCTTCATGAGCGTCTGGCCGGTCTTGAAGTCTTTGCCGCAGATGGGCGCTTCGTTCATGCGAGAAAGCTCGTGCATCACGGGCAGGTCCACCGTGAGGTTCGGAGCGCCGTTAGCGAACGGAACGCCTTCCATAAGCGAGGCATAGGCGTAGATCATTGACGGCGCAATCGCTTCATCGTTGGTTTGCAGCGCGTTCTCGAATGCTTTAAGTGACTGGTGGGCAGCCGTGGGTCGCAGAAATATTTCAGTTGAGCCGCACCATACCGTGATCAGCCGTGCCGCACCAGAGCTTTTCTTGAAATCACGAATATCGGCGCGCACCTGCTCGGCAAGATCCCTCTTGCTCTTGCCTTTCTTTACATGATGGCCATCGAGTTTCTTGACGTAATTCCTGTCGAACACGGCAGGCCGCGGCTGAACCGAGCTAAGGAATGGCTTAATTTGATCGAGCAGGTCCCGTTCAAGCACCCCGGCCTTTCTCGCGGCGGTGTACATGTCATCGTCGAAGGGGTCCCAGCCGGTAAACACTAGGTCATCCACAGCAGCCAGTGGCACAAACTCCTTTACCTTTGGGGATCGGCCGTCCGTGCGCTTACCAAGCCGGATGGTACCCATCTGGGTCAATGAGCCAAACGGGCTGGCAAGGCCTTTCCGGACCGCTTCAACCCCGGCAACAAAGGTGGTCGCAACCGCCCCCATTCCGGGGATCATGATCCCAAGTTTCCCTTCAGCCGGTTGAATCTCAGAGGTCTTGGACGAAACTTTTTGGGCCGACTTTTGGCGCGTAACCATTTCAGGCGTTTTCCTTATTAGATCAGTAGGATTTAGGCAAACGGGTATGTTCTCGTATTGACACGGCTTTTGCAACTCAACGGAGTCGAACGGGTTACTTCATACATCCAACGGGTTAGGGTAACCCGCGGCAGGGAAGTTGCGTCATACCTAGTGGGCCTTCGGCCGTGCTGGCCGGGCGTATAATCCTGATAAGTTCGTGGGCCTTCTGGAGAGTTTTATGAAATTGAGAGCGACCACACTGATTTTGGCGCTGACCGCCTTTGTCTGCCTGGGCCAGGCGGCGTTTGCCGCTGACGATAGCAAGAGTCAAACTGCGTCGGACGATACGCCGGTAAAAACCACGTCGGTCGAGCCTTCGGCCACAAAAGTTAAGCATGATGGCAGTCTTGACGACCTCGATGCCATCGGTAACCGCAATGTGGGCTGCTCCAAGGGCCTGGGCAATTGGTATGGATTAGAGAAACAGATTGCCCTCGGTAAGCAGGTTTCCCAAGAAGTAGAGACTCAGTCGAAGGTCATCAATGACCCTGTGGTTTCTGAGTACATTAACCGTCTGGGCCAGAACCTGGTGCGGAACTCCGATTCGCAGGTGCCGTTCACGATCAAGGTCATCGATTCGGACGACATCAATGCTTTCGCGCTCCCCGGTGGGTTCTTCTATGTGAACTCCGGGTTGATTCTTGCAGCCGATGAAGAGGCTGAACTTGCCGGCGTCATGGCCCATGAGATCGCGCACGTTGCAGCCTGCCACGCAGCCCGCGAGAACACTCGCGCGAGCCTCGCGCAATTCATGACCATCCCGTTGATCTTCCTCGGCGGACCGATTGGATATGCTGGATATGAAGCTGCGAGTTTCGCCGTACCCATGACGTTCTTGAAGTTCTCTCGTGGTTTCGAAGCTCAGGCTGATTATCTCGGTGTCCAGTACATGTACAAGGCGGGCTACGATCCGCAGGCATTCGTCTCCTTCTTTGAAAAGGTCCAGGCGCAGGAGAAGAAGAAGCCCGGTACTATCTCCAAGGCTTTTTCAACGCACCCACAGACTCCCGATCGAATCGGGGCCTCGCAGAAAGAGATTGCTTCAATACTGCCGGCCAAGGCTGAATATACCGTCACTACATCGGAATTTGACGAGGTCAAGGCTCGGCTTGCGGCCATCGAGAACAAGCACAAGCTTAATGATGACAAGGACGGCAAAAAGCCCAGTTTGCGCCGAACTTCCTCAACCGACAAGAACGGCAGCGCTGACAAGACTGGGAATGACAAGAACGGAAACGACGATGGCCGGCCGACGTTGAAGCGGCGTCCGGACGACAACTAAACTCTCTCCTCAGAAGCAAGTTGGCGGGCCGAAAGGCCCGCCTTTTTGTCGGATCGAGTCGAGAACAAGTTTGGTGTGACCGGGCCGGAAAGCAAAACGGCGGGATGAATATCCCGCCGTTTACAATCTGCAGACCTGTTTACGCAGCTTCTTTGGTGGCAAGTGATGCGACTGGCGCGCGACCGGCATTAGCGGAGACAATCCTCATCTGCTTCCAGTCGTACGGAAATTCCTTGCCGCAATCGAGGCACACCACATAGGTGCCCGTCGGAAATGCCGCCGGACTGCGATGGCCCTTCTTCACCGTAATTGGAAAACTATAGCGCCCGTGCCAGCAGCCAAACAGGGCACCGAGAACCCTGGAGAACATCTTTCTACCTCCCAGAACCGCCGCTCCAAACTGCTGCTACAGGGAAAGCGGCATCATCTACTTAGATTCGATTTCCGCCAAAAGGGTTCGACAGGGTGATAGCGGGACAACTTCCCGAGTACCGCAAGGATGCGGTAAGTGGCGAGATTTTAAGCTGTTAGTCGTTAGCTGTTCGCGGAAACCGGACGACAGAGCGCACACAGTTCTTCTCGAACCATCGGGACAGGAAAGACCTATGCCCTGGGCTAATCTTGTTCCGCTGCCCCCTAACGGGTGGTTGCGTGGAGATTCCGCACATTTTGAAGCTCCTCTATTACCGGGAGCTAGAAGCCAAGAGCTAAAAGCCATATAGCCGAATTGACCCCTCGGCTAGCTAAAAGCCAAGAGCTAAGAGCTGGTCTTTTTACGCGACTGACACTTCTGCACAATCGCCGATCGAAGCTTGGTTCTGAGGTCTTCAGGGAGTTCGTACAGTTGGGAGTCGCGGTAGATTTCGATGGTCTTCTTGGTGGTATCGCAAACTACATAGCAGTTGTGGCACCACGCCAGGTGTTCATCCAACTCGGCTTTGGTGTTGGCGTCAATGACGCCGTCAAGGTAATCGGTCAACTCGTGGAGAAACTCAGAGCATTTCACCGGGCCCCATCTCCACTACTTGGTTTTTGCGCGCCATTCGACTTCTCTCTTCTCTGAAAGTATTTATTCAGCCGCTCACGCAATTGCAAACGCGCTCGCAGCAGCCTCGATTTCACCGCTGGAATGCTCAGATCCAGAGCTTCTGCGGTTTCTTCCGTCGAAAGTCCTTCTACGTCCCTGAGCACGAACACGGTGCGAAATGTTGCCGGCAGCCCGTGAATCGTCTTGTCCAGAATCTCCCGAAGCTCAGCCTGGTTGTACTGTTGCTCCGGATTCGGGCTCCAATCCGCAACTTCGCGCGGAACGCTGTCGTCCTCGGTTTTTACGTCTTCATCCAGCGAAACCGTGCGCTCAGGACGCCGGCGCCGCAACTTCATCAGCGCTTCGTTGACCGCAATCCGCACCAGCCAGGTGTAAAACTTCGACTGTCCCTGGAACTGACCCAGATTACTGTACGCCTTAAAAAACGCGTCCTGAACAACGTCTTCAGCGTCCTCGCGGTTTTGCACAATGTGCTGCGCGATACGGAAAACGTTGCGATCGTAGCGACGGATCAACTCCTCAAAAGCCGCGACATCCCCGGCTTTTGCACTGTTGACCAGAGCCAGTTCGTCGGAAACCGGCTCACCCACTTTTGGTTGGATTGCGCCCATTCGGCATTCGATGCAGGATTTTTCGCAGCTAACGGAAGGGAACCTGGATCGAAAGGCTATTGTAATTGTTGAGAGACTCTTTATGCCAACGGGCTTGCGGAGGACTGAAATTGGCACGCTCTCAAGAAACGTGGGAACAGCCGCCCTCGGCTGTCCAGCGGAGCGCAAGCTCCGCAGCCCCGCCTACAGATCATCGAAACTGCCCTGTAAAGAAGAATGTTTCTGCTCAGGCCTCCTCCACACCCATGGGTACTCGCCCAACAGGTCCACCAGTCCATGGCGAACCGGATTGTTCAATATATAGGCGACCTTCGCATCCCGGCTCTCAGACGACCTCAGAACATGATCGAAGGACTCCGTTTGCCATACCCGCCCTTTGCGGTTTAATGCGCGATTGATCTGATGTGCTGATGCGCCTTTGATCGCGTCCATGATGCTTGCCAGAGACCAGATTTCTCGAGCTTCGTGGTTAACGAGAGGTGTCAAGATCAGATGAACATGGTCAGGCATTACAACCGTGACATACAGCGAGTATTTCTTGTCGTGATCATGAATACAGCAGTCGAGCACAATCTTTCGTGCGAGTGGTGGAAGAATCGATCTCTTTAATGTGCAAAATGTGACGAAGTGCGGCTTGAAATCGTGTTGCAAGTGCGGCAGATCTCTACGAAAAAAAGCCACGACGAACTACTCTTGGCATAAGCCCGGACGCCTGCGTTGCGTTGATGCGGCTCTCTTCAATGTGCAGACAGCCGCACTCGGCTGTCCGGCGGAGCGAAGCTCCGCGTATTGTAGGCCCAGTTCAGAATCTCCGAGCAATGAAGAGCAGCGTATTTTTCAGTAAGTTCCGATTTGGAACCGGCCGTCGTAATCCGGCGAGCAACGCTCGCCCAGACAGCCGAAGGCGGCTGTCCCCAGGTTCAGAGGCTTCTGGGTTGCGCGGCCCGTAAGGCTTTGACGAGTTACTCTTCGTTCTCCCCGGCCTCCTGGTGTTCCGGGGGACGATCAAGATCGACCCTCGGCAGGTCTGCTGCGGAGAGCTTCACATTCAGTTGTTGCAGGCCGCTCTTCAGCCCTTCCCAACGCTTGAGCAGCGGCGCGAGCTCTGAAGCAGTTTTGGAGGCAGCGTCCTGTTGTGCAATCGTGGGTTCGGCATCGGCTTTTTCCACTTCCTTGTACAGAGCGATAATGTCGCTGTTCGTTCCTTTTAGTGATGGCTGAGCTTTCGCTGCGTTCGAATCCTTCGCGTCTTCGAGCAAGTCTGAAATCTTCTTTTTCAGGTCTTCCGCTACTGCCTTTGTCTCTCCGGGTCCAGTGAGCTTCTGCACTTGCTCTTGCGCTGACCTTGCCTGCCTGACGGCTTGAGAACCTTCGGTGATAGCCGAGGTGAGCTTCAGTTCAAGTTCGAATTGCTCAAGCAATCCTGATGGAGAAGTCTTCACCCGCGGATCCATCTTCACAGTCAATAGTTGGGAGACGGGCGGTTTCCCGCTCACGGTTAGGCGGACGGTGTACTTGTCGGGCAAAACCAATGGCCCCAGCGGATAGCGCGGTGTCGCATGCCGCACCGCAGAAATCGGATACTCATGCTCGGCGGAGACGGGGGAGGCATACCGCAAATCCCATACCCAGCGATGCCATCCGGCGTCGCCGGAAAGAACCCGCGGAGGTTGCAGCCAATAGAGCGGGATCAGACCCTTCGCCCGTTCCTCTTCCGTTAGCTCGGCTTTGTCCTCACTCGAATAGCGGCGTACAACGCCGCCTTTACTGTTCACAATTTCAAGGGTCACCGGACCAGAAGCTGCGCCGGGCAGGAAGTAATCAATGATGGCGCCATCAGGCGGATTCTCGCCTGCTGGCTCATCCGGTGGAATCGGCGTGTCCGTGTAGGTGCTGCGGCGAGCACGATACGCGGGGGGAGGCGCAACCAACTGCATCTCCCCGGCCGCTGATGTACTCACGGAGCGAATCGGAGCGATATCATCCAGAACCCAAAATCCGCGGCCGTGCGTCGCCACGATCAGATCACTGTCGTGCACCCACAAATCCCGCATGGATGTGTGAGGCAGGTTCCATTGAAGCGATTGCCAGCTATCGCCGCCATTGAAAGAAAGCCACACTGAGTTTTCCGTTCCGGCGAACAACAGGCCTTTGCGCTCAATGTCTTCACGAACAGTGTTAACTGGCGAATCCGGCAACCCGCTCACGATCAGCTTCCAGGTTTTTCCGCCGTCTGTTGTCCGGTAAATATAGGGCTTCAGATCGTCGATTCGGAACCGGCTCACTGAGACGTACGCCGTCTGATCATCAAAACGCGACGCGTTGATCTGAGTGACTTTGCTCCACGGCGTTAGCTCGGAAGGTGTGATATTGCTCCAGTTTTTGCCGCCATCGCGCGTGATCCATACCAGGCCGTCATCGGTTCCAGCCCAGATCGTGTTCACGTCGCGGAACGATGGCGCGAGAGCATAGTTTGCCCCGCGCTGCTTGCCGGCTTTTTGATTCAAGCTTGCCTGATCGCCCACGCTCGCAGGCATTCCCGGAGCCTCACGCGTCAGATCTTTGCTAATCGCCTGCCAAGAGTGTCCACCGTCGCGCGTGGCAAAGAGCACATTAGTGGCGTAGTAGAGCAGGTGCGGATCAACCGGCGAGAACATGATCGGCTCAGTGCGATCGCTTCGAAAGCCATCGCGAATGGGAATGGGCGTGACGTTTTCGGTCTGCCCCGTGCTCCAGTGGAACCGCGAAACTTCGTTTCGGCCTGCGCCATAAACGATGTCAGGATCGAGCGGATCCGGAGCTACATATCCGTATTCGATCACTCCGACGGGATGCCAATCGCGATACGTGATCTCGCCATCATTGCCGCGGCTGGAAATGCAAAGCGAACCGCTCTCCTGCTGTCCTCCACAGATTTTGTAGGGAAAGATGTTCGTAGTGGTGATGACGTGATACATCTGCGCTGTTGGCTGGTTGTACCAGGATCCCCAAGTCTCGCCTCCATTGACGGTCACAACCGCACCCTGGTCTGCAACCAGAAGAATGATTTTCGGATTGTCAGGATTAATCCATAGATTTTGATAATCATCGCCTCCCGGCGCGCCGCGCAAGCTCATCCAGGTCTTGCCGCCATCGGTTGAGCGGGCCGTCACGATGCCGGTGACATACACTACGTCTGGGTTCTTCGGATCTGCTCGCGGGATTGGCAAATCGCCGCCGCCAATCTTCATCGCCGCGCGCGGATCATTCGTGACTCGCGTCCAGCTTTCCCCGGCATCATCGGAGCGATACAACCCAAGTCCGGCATCGGTTCCATACTCGGTTGGCGTGGTCGTCGAGAGTGCAGCGTAGAGGCGACTTGGCTGGCTTTGCGCAATCGCGACGTTGATCTGCACGAGGTCAGCGGGCAGGCCTGCAGTCAGTTTTCGCCAGGTATTACCGCCGTCCGAGGATTTGAACAATCCGCCGTTGGTTCCGGCAAACGCATTGTTGTCTTCCCAGGGCCCATTGCGCGATTGCCACATTCCGGCATAAACCACGTCGGGATTCGAGGGATCAAGTTCCACATCTGAGCCACCGGTGTTCTCGTCTTTGTAGAGGACTTTTTGCCAAGTCGCCCCACCATCGGTCGAACGGAAAATTCCGCGCTCGGGATTCGCACCATAGGGATGGCCGAGCACTGCCGCAAACACCCGCTCGGGATTTCGCGGATCAATCGCCAAAGCAGGAATCTGTTGGCCATCTCTTAGTCCCAGGTGCGTCCAGGTTTTTCCGGCATCTGTCGATTTGTAAATTCCATCTCCCACCGAGAGATCCGGCCGCTGAAGTCCCTCGCCGCTGGCGACGTAAATAACATTCGGATTGGATGGCGCTACGGCAATCGCACCAATCGACTGGGTCGGCTGATCGTCGAAAATCGGATTCCAAGTGCGCCCATAGTCGTCCGACTTCCATACGCCTCCGTTCACCGCGCCGATGTAGAAAACATTCGGCTGACTCGGAACGCCCGCAACCGCGCGGGTGCGTCCACCACGAAATGGACCAACCATTCGCCAGCGCATTTCTGGAACCGGGTTATCTGGATGCTGTTGTGCCGACAGACGGTCCCATGGGCTGGTAACGACCATGAGCGCAAGAATCAATACGAGGTAACGCGATATTCGAATCACGTCCATCTCCGTCGCCAAGGTTGAAACGAGAGATCATCGCAGCACGGCAGCAACTTATCAAGTCCGAGGTTGCGTTTCGTGTCCTGAATCGTCCAATAGGCGAGTTGCCGAGGAAGTGTGAATGCGCTATAACCCTTCCACATCCCAAAGACCGTCCCACGAGAGGCCGATGTGACCGCCACCACGAAGGTGATCTCGGCAGCGAATGGTTCCAAACCGCGTAGCGCCCTGCGGTATCTGGCCGCGATTGCAGCCCTTCTTGTTGTTCTGATTATTGAGCTAGTTGTTCCGGCGCGCCGCCAATCCGCCGCCTACGACGAAGGCTGCCACGCCTTTGCTGGTTACACGTATTGGACACGAGGCGATTTTGGAGTCAATCCTGAGCATCCGCCAGCCGTGAAG
>Ga0075425_100005365_pt1 | contig 13320 bp, 12 predicted proteins | sample SoiMethybrSBSTD4_FD_75300 | JGI IMG/M metagenome (GOLD analysis project Ga0075425, IMG submission 75300) | Bulk soil microbial communities from a Populus tree surrounding site in Tennessee, USA - Soil MetaG P. TD hybrid SBSTD4 | ecosystem: Environmental > Terrestrial > Soil > Tree plantation...
AAAAAAAACGGGCGCCCGAAGGCGCCCGTTTCATTTGCTGCGTGCCGCTTTTTAGAAGCGGTGAATCATGTTGACGAACCAGGTGCTGATCGACGAGCCAGCTGCCGGCGCGTTCGAGAAGCCGTTCTGCTGCGGCGGCAGGCCGGTCCAGTTATGCGCGCCAGCCCGGTCGTTCCGGATGGTCGCATAGCCGACGCCGATCTGCGTGCGCTTCGAGAAGCGGTGCTCGTAGCCGATGTTCAGCTCGGTCGCGCCGTTGTCGCCAACGGTCGAGCCGGCCGGAGCAATCGCCGTGCCGATAGCGCCGCAACCCGGATCGTTCAGGTCGCCCGCGATGGAGTAGGAGCCGCGAATCGCACCGGTGGCAACCGGGAACGCGACAGCCACGCCGTAGTTGGAGCCCTTGCAGTCGCCAGCCGCTGTCCGGTAAGTCATCTGCTCCCAGGCCAGGCCCAGGTCGATGACGCCGAAGTTGTAGCCGCCCTTGACCGTCATGCCCGTGTCCGCCCGGGCCGCGCTGGTGAATTCCGAGTGACGGTCGTAGCCGAAGCCAACGCGAGCGTTGCCGCCCATTCCGGTCCACTGTGCCGACACGGACCAGAGCGAGGCGTTGGACGTCACCGACGTGGCGCCTACGCTGATCGCACGGCCTTCGTTGGTCTGGTAGGCGACTTTCGCCTGCAGGCCATTGATCACCGGCGACTGGTAGAACACCGCGTTCGACAGACGACGCCAGAACGGATGGCCAACTCCGCCGCCAGCCTCGACCGCGTCGCACGGAGCGTTGCCTACGCCGGCCGTCGTGGTGCCCGGTCCGCCGCCGCTCTTGTCGTTCGCGCAGTTGGGGTTCGGCGCCGTGCCCGTGGTCTCGCGCCGGCCGATGATCGAGGTCACCGGACCCCAGCCACCTACCGTGCCGATTGCCCACAGGGAATCAAGGTCCGCCCAGGGGGAGGTCCACTGACCCATGAAGACGTTACCGAAGTCGCCCTGCACGCCGACCGCCGAGTTACGCGAAGCCGGAGTGATAGCGACGTTGTTCGAACGCTCCATCGGGGTGTTGGTCTCGATCTGGAACCACGCCGTCAGGCCGCCGCCGAGGCTTTCCCGACCGCGGACGCCCCAGTTCGAGGCGTGCTGCGCCACGTCCCACTTGCTGAGGGACGGAGTACCCGCGCTGGATGAGCCCCACTTCACGTTGCCGAACGACATGTTGACCGTGCCGTAGACTTCGGCGCTCTGCTGCGCGAGCGCCAAGCCGGGCGCTCCCAGCGCGCCGGCCACTGCCAAGGTAAGAAGTTTCTTCTGCATGCGTTGCTCCTCTTGGTTTAACAAACCAGGCGCAGCGCCGATTGGCCCCCCGCCAACCCCTCATTCGAGAAGTCCCCCGCAGTGTGCCGAAATCCACAGGCCCGGACACGAAAATGCCCAGGGCGGAGACCATGAATTACCTCAGGAGTTGCAAATACCCAACACAAATTCTATTGCACTGCACCATATTTGGAGACCAGTTGTTGCGCGAGCCGCTGCAAAACGGCAGGCCAGTCATGGTCTTTCGACTGCCGGAACACCTCGAATCCCGGGAACCACGGCGAGCTCGGACCGCTGCCGTGCCAGCGCCATTCGGGCGGCGTCCTCACCAGCACCCGGGCGGGCCGTCCGGACAATCCGGCGCGCAGGTAGGTGTTCGTATTGCTGACGCACACGTAGTCATCGACGATCGAGAGAAGCGCGAGCGCGTCAACGAGGTCATCGTTCACTTCGCTCAGGTCGAGCAGCTCGCGGCCCAGCATCCGCCGGAATTCGGCTGCGTCTCCCGCCGACGGCCTGCGCTGCAGGCTGACGATGCGCGCGTCGACGCCGCGCAGCGTTTCCCCCAGCAGGCCGATCGGCACCTGCTTCACCAAGTACGTGCCGCGGGTGGGCTTGGGTTCGTCGGGCAACAGACCGGAACGCCAGGTCACTGCGATGTAGGGCGGCGGGCCGAAGCGCCGCAGGCGCGCCTCGAGCTCGGCGCGGCGCGGCGCGTCGACCGCGAGCGCGAGGGGCGGCGCCATGTCCTCGCCGCTGGCGAATGGCAGGTCGCCGGAGGCGAGCACGAAGTCCGCCGCGCCGCCGGCGTTGACGCCGTCGAAGAGCTGCGGCAGCGCGGTAAGCAGGCCGGCGAGCTTCGCCTCGCATTCGACGCTCAGGCGGTGGCCGCGCGCGCGCAGCGCGACGGCAAATCGCAGGAAGAAGATCTCGTCGCCCAGCCCCTGCTCGGCGACGATGCGAATATGCCGCGGCGCCTGCAGCGCGCGGATTTCCTCCGGGTCCTCGACCAGTTGCGGGTGTCGCGCGCGCAGCCGCGATTTCGTATAGCGCCAGCGGTAGGCGCGCCAGCCCTCGGCCAGCCGGCCGAGCGCCAGCAACGTGGTCGCCTCCTGCAGCTTCATGTCCTCGTAGGTCTCGCCGGCGGGATCGCCGCCGCGCGCGACGGCGAGGCGAATGGCGTCCAGCGCCTCGGCCTCGCGCCCCTGGCGCCAGAGCGCCGAGCTGAGGCGCGCGGGGTAATTGGGCGATTCCGGGTGCAACGCCATGGCCTCGCGGCAGGCCGCCTCCAGCTCGACGAAGCGCTGCTCGTCGGTCAGCAGGCGCACCAGCCGCTCGCGCGCATCGCCGGCGCGCGGTTCGCGCCGCAGCAGAAGTTGCAACTGCTCGATGCTCTCGGCCCCCTTGCTCTGCGCCGAGAGCGCGCCCGCGAGGTTGAAGCGCGCGTCGCCAAGCGTGGCGTCGAGCTCCAGCGCGCGCCGGTAGCTCTCCTCCGCCTCGGCATAGCGGCCCGCCTCGATCAGCAGGTCGCCGACCGCCTGGTGCACCCGCGCCTCGTTCCAGCCCGGCCGCAGGCGCATCACGCGCTCGATCGCCTCGCGCGCGAGCACCGGCTCGCCCAGCCGGCGATGGACCTCGGCGACCAGCACGTGCGCCTCCACCAGGTCGGCACGCACCTTGAGCGCCCTGCGGCAGGCGCGCCGCGCCTCGTCGAGGCGCCCCGCGACGAACAGCTCCAGCGCCTTGGCCAGCGTGCTCACGCCGCAAACAGCTCTTGCAGCGCCTTCCCGGGGTCGGGCGCGCGCATGAACGCCTCGCCGACGAGGAAGGCATTGACGCCGCGATCGCGCAGGCGCGCCACGTCGGCGCTCGAAGCGATGCCGCTTTCGGCAATCACGATGCGGTCGGCCGGGATGCGCGGCAGCAGCTCGAGCGTGGTGTCGAGGCGCGTCTCGAAAGTGCGCAGGTTGCGATTGTTGATGCCGATGAGCGGCGTGCGCAGCGCGAGCGCCGATTCGAGCTCGGCGGCGTCGTGCACCTCCACCAGCACCGCCATGCCGAGCGCCTGCGCCTGCGCCTCGAGCTCCTTCATCTGCGTTTCCGCAAGGCAGGCGGCGATCAGGAGAATGCAATCGGCGCCGAGCGCACGCGATTCGGGCACCTGGTAGGGATCGACCACGAAATCCTTGCGCAGGGCCGGCAGCGCGCAGGCCGCGCGCGCCTGGATCAGGTGCTCGGACGAGCCTTGGAAGTATTTTGTGTCAGTGAGCACTGACATGCAGGCTGCACCGCCTTTTTCGTAGCTTTTCGCGATCCATGCCGGGTCAAACTGAGACCGCAGTACACCCTTGGAAGGGCTGGCGCGCTTGATTTCGGCAATCACCGCCGGACGCTTGTGGCGCAACGCCGAAACGAAGCCGCGGGCCGGACCCGCGGCGCGTGCGCGCGCCTCGATTTCCGCGGGCGGAACGCGCTTGCGCGCGGCGGCGATTTCGCCGCGCTTCACGGCCAGGATCTCGTCGAGGATCGTCACGCCTTCAGCTTCTGCGTGAAAGCCACGTAGTCCTCGAGCTTCTGCTTCGCGGCGCCGCTCCTGATCGCGGCCTGCGCGCGCTCGACGCCGGCCTTGAAGCTCGGCGCGACGCCGGCGACGTAGATCGCCGCGCCGGCGTTGAGCGCAACGATGTTGTGCGCCGGGCCGGGCTGGTTCTCCAGCGCCGCGAGGATCATGGCCTTCGATTCGTCGACGGTGTGGACCTGGATCGCGCCCCGGTCGAAGAGCTCCATGCCGACCTGCGACGGGTGGAACGTGGTCTCGTTGATCTCGCCCTTGGCCAGCTCGCCGATCAGGGTCTCGCCCGAGATCGAAATCTCGTCGAGACCGTCGAGGCCGTAGACCACCATGACATGCCGCGCGCCGAGGCGCTGCAGCACGCGCACCTGGATGCCGACCAGGTCGGAGTGGAACACGCCCATCACCTGGTTCTTGGCGCCGGCCGGGTTGGTCAGCGGGCCGAGGATGTTGAAGATGGTGCGCACGCCGAGCTCCTTGCGCACCGGCGCGGCGTGCTTCATCGCCGCATGGTGCGCCGGCGCGAACATGAAGCCCAGCCCCAGCTTGTCGAGCGCCTGGCCGGTCTGCGCCGGCGTAATGGCGATGTGCGCGCCGAGCGCCTCGAGCACCTCGGCGCTGCCGGAGGACGAGGACACCGAGCGCCCCATGTGCTTGGCCACCTTGGCGCCGGCCGCCGCAGCGACGAAGGCGGCGCAGGTCGAGATGTTGAAAGTGTGCGCGCCATCGCCACCAGTGCCGCAGGTGTCCACCAGGTGCTTGTCGTCCTTCACCTCCACCGGCGTGGCGAGCTCGCGCATCACCTGCGCGGCAGCGGCGATTTCGCCGATGGTCTCCTTCTTCACGCGCAGGCCCATGATGAAGCCGGCGATCTGCGCTGGCGTCAGCTCGCCGCGCATGATCTGCCGCATGATGTGCAGCATCTCGTCGTGGAACACCTCGCGGTGCTCGACGGTGCGCTGGATCGCCTCGGCGACCGTAATCTGCTTCATGGTCTGTCTCCCTGGATGAAGTTCTTCAGCATGCGGTGGCCGTGCTCGGTGAGCAGCGCCTCGGGATGGAACTGCACGCCCTCGACCGGCAGCGCGCGGTGGCGCAGGCCCATGACCTCGCCGTCTTCCGACTCGGCGCTGACGGCGAGGCAATCGGGCAGCGACGCGCGCTCGACGACGAGCGAGTGGTAGCGCGTGGCGACGAAGTCCCCGGGAAGGTCCTCGAATACGCCCTGGCCATCGTGATGGATACGCGAGGTCTTGCCGTGCATCACCTGCTTCGCCCGCACCACTTTGCCGCCGAAGGCCTGGCCGATGGCCTGGTGGCCGAGGCAGACGCCGAGGATCGGAATGTGTCCTGCGAGCCGCGCGATCGCCTCGAGCGACACGCCGGCCTGATCGGGCGCGCAGGGCCCGGGAGACACCACCAGCGCCTGCGGCGAAAGCGCCGCGATGGCATCGACGGAAATCTCGTCGTTGCGAAACACTTTCACCTCTTCGCCCAGCTCGGCGAGGTACTGCACGAGGTTGAAGGTGAATGAATCGTAGTTGTCGATCATCAATACCATGGCACAGCTATCTATTTGATTCGAATGAGCTTCTGGCACTGGGCTGCTTTCGCCGATGGGCCCGGCGCGGCCAGGGACGGTCAGGCGCTTTGCCAGCGCCAATGCCGCGGGAGGTACGGGTGGACGATTCGTGACTTCACGCGCCCGATTCTAGCCGAGATACTTTGCCGATGGCCACGCCGCAGGAAGGCATCGCGCGCTCGCACGCCCGCCTCGCGGCGCGGCAGCAGGCCGAATCGGCGTTCGGCCCGGCGCTGGAGAGCATCGCCACCGCGCTGCGCCTCGCGCCCGGGCTGGACGCGCTTTGGGCGCAGTTCTCGGAGCTGATCCGCTTCTTCAATTTCCGCCACCCGGTGGACGGCTGGCTGCGCGAGCTCCTCGGCCGCGCGCTCGAGCACCCGGCCGTCGATCCGGGCAACCTGGTGAGGCCGATCTGCAGCCTCGCGCTGTCGCGCCCGCCGGAGGAAGCGCTGCGCGACCCGCTGCTGCTGCGCCTGCTCGAGGACGCGCTGATCCGCGACGCCGCGCTCGAGGCGCTGCTGGTGCAGGCGCGCCGCAGCGCCCTCGAAGGAGGCGAGCTCCCGCTCGCTACCCTGGCGGCGATCGCGCACCAGTGCTTCAACACCGAATATCTGTTCGACGAATCGGAGGACGAGGCGGCGCGCGTCGAGCGGCTGCGGCCGGCAACACCACGCGAATGTGCCGTGTACGCCTGCTACCGACCGCTGCACCGGCTGATGGATGCGCAACGCATTGCCGCCGAGCTGGCGCAAGGCCCGCTCGCCTCGCTCGCCCGCCGCCAGATCCTCGAGCCGCTGGAGGAGCGGCGCCTGCGCGAGTCGCTGCCGCGCGCGCCCGTCGCGCCGGGCAGCGCCTCGCCGGCGGTGCAGGCGCAATACGAGGAACACCCGTATCCGCGCTGGCTGCGCACGCAGACGCGCTTCGATGCGGCCCCGCCCGCCGAGCTGCTGCGCGAGCTGTTCCCGCACGCGGCACTCGATGGCCTGCCCGGCGGGACTCCGCGCGTGCTGGTCGCCGGCTGCGGCACCGGCCAGAACGCGATCGCCTGCGCGCTGCGCTTTCGCGGCGCGCGCGTGCTGGCGATCGACCTGAGCCTGGCGAGCCTCGGCTACGCGCTGCGCAAGACGCGCGAGCTCGGCCTCGACGGCATCGACTACCGCCAGGCCGACCTGCTGGTGCCCGGCGCGATCCCGGGGCGCTTCGACCTGATCGAGGCCTCGGGCGTGCTGCACCATCTTTCGGATCCGTTCGCCGGCTGGCAGGCGCTCGCCGCGCGGCTCGAGCCGGGCGGCCTGATGCGCGTCGGCCTCTACAGCCGCGCGGGCCGGCGCAACGTGGCGCGCGCGCGCGAGCTGATCGCCGCCGAGCGCCTTGCACCGACGCCGGACGGCATCCGCCGCTGCCGCGCGGCGATCCGCGCGCAGCCGCAGGACCCGCTGCTCGCCAGCATCGCGCGCAACGAGGACTTCTTCAGCATGAGCGGTTGCCGCGACCTGCTGTTCCACGTCCAGGAGAGCGCCTTCGAGCTGCCGCAGATCGCCGGAATGATCGCGCGACTCGGCTTCACATTTCTCGGCTTCGAATTTCCCGACGGCGGCGCGACCGCCGCCGCCTATCGCGCGCGCTTTCCCGCCGACCGCGCGCTCGCCGACCTCGGCCACTGGCACGCGCTGGAGCAGGAGCGCCCCGACAGCTTCGCCCGCATGTACCAGTTCTGGGTGCGCGCGCCGCGCTAGGCGGCGAGCTCGGCCGCGCGCAGCAGCGCGCGCGCCTTGTGCAGCGTCTCCTGCCACTCGGCGCGCGGGTCGGAATCGGCCACCACGCCCGCGGCCGCCTGCGCGTGCATCCGCTCGTCCTTCAGCACCGCGGTACGGATGGCGATCGCCACGTCCATGTCGCCGTTGAACCCGAGGTAGCCGACCGCGCCGCTGTAGATGCCGCGCTTCACCGGCTCGAGCTCGTCGATGATCTGCATCGCGCGCACCTTGGGCGCGCCGGTCACCGTGCCCGCGGGGAAGCTGGCGCGCAGCACGTCGAGCGCCCCCAGGCCGGGGGCGAGCCGCCCTTCGACGTTGGAGACGATGTGCATGACGTGCGAGTAGCGCTCCACCACCATCTGCTCGGTGACACGCACGCTGCCGGCCGCGGCGACCCGGCCGACGTCGTTGCGGCCCAGGTCGATCAGCATCACGTGCTCGGCCCGCTCCTTGGGGTCGGCGAGCAGCTCCGCGGCGATCCTCGCGTCCTCCTCGGGCGTGGCGCCGCGCGGCCGCGTGCCGGCAATCGGGCGCAATGTCACCGTGTCGCCGGCGAGGCGCACCAGGATCTCCGGCGAGGCGCCGACCACGTGGTGGTCGCCGAAATCGAAGTAGTACATGTAGGGCGAGGGATTGATGCCGCGCAGCGCGCGGTAAAGGGCGAGCGGCGGCGCGGTGAAGGCGCGCGAGCTGCGCTGCGACACCTGCACCTGCATCACGTCTCCGGCGAAGATGTACTCCTTCGCCCGCGCGGCAGCCCGCACAAAGGACTCCTCGGTGAAGCTGCACTCCACCGCGGCGGGTGCGGCCGCCGGCGGCTCCGGGTCGACGATCGGGCGCGCCAGGCGCTCGCGCATCGCCTCCAGCCTCCGGTTCGCCGCCTGCAGCGCGCCGGGCTGCTGCGGATCGGCGTAGGCGACCAGCGTCAGCTTGCCAAGCACGTTGTCGATCACCGCAAGCTCGTCGGACACCAGCAGCAGCATGTCCGGCGTGCCGATCGGATCGGGTTTTTCCGCGCCGAGCGCGCGCTTCTCGATATGGCGCACCGTCTCGTAGCCGAAGTAGCCCGCGAGACCGCCGCCAAAGCGCACGCTGGCCGGCAGCGGCGCGACGCGCTGGCGCGCGAGCCACGCGCGCACCACCTCGAAGGGATCCCCCTCCGCCTGCTCGAGGCAGACGTCGGCGCCGCGCGCGTCGCGCAGCAGGCGCCGCACGGTGCATCCGCGCGCGGTGATTTTTGCCTCTATCCGCTCGGCGCAGGCGAGGCCGATGTAGGAGTAGCGCCCGAAGCGCTCGCCGCCCACCACCGACTCGAGCAGGTACGAATACGGGCCGCCGGCCAGCTTGAGATAGATCGCGAGCGGGGTGTAAAGGTCGGCGCGCGCCTCGGCGATCACCGGGATACGGGTATAGCCCGCTTGCGCGAGCTGCATGAATTCGGTTTCGGTCACGACTCTCTCCAACCGGGGTGCTGCGGAACGACGACGGGGCTACGAAACTTCGAGCGCGTCTAGCGACGCCAGCGACGCCAGAGGAGAGAAGAGAATGTTGCGGAGAGGATCACGGCGGGACGCACTATAGCATCGCCAGGCGCTTGCGCATGTCGGCGATGGTGGCGGCATAGTCCTTCGAGCCGAAAATCGCCGAGCCGGCGACGAAGGTGTCGGCGCCGGCGCGCGCGATCTCGGCGATGTTGTCGGCCTTGACGCCGCCATCGACTTCCAGCCAGATCGGCTTGCCGCTCGCCTCGATGCGCTTTCTGACATCGGCGATCTTCGGCAGCACCGAGCGAATGAAGCTCTGGCCGCCGAAGCCCGGGTTCACCGACATCAGCAGCACCAGATCGAGCTTTTCCAGCGTGTGGTCGAGCCAGGAGGCGGGCGTGGCCGGATTCAGCACCAGCCCCGCCTTGCAGCCGTTCTCCTTGATCAGGCCGATGGTGCGGTCGACGTGGTCGGACGCTTCGGGGTGGAAGCTGATGATCGCGGCGCCAGCCTTGGCGAATTCCGGAATCAGGCGGTCCACCGGCTTCACCATCAGGTGCACGTCGAGCGGCAGCTGCACGTGCGGGCGCAGCGCCGCGCAGACCAGCGGGCCGACGGTGAGGTTGGGAACGTAATGGTTGTCCATGACGTCGAAGTGGATCAGGTCGGCGCCGGCGGCGGCCACCGCCCGCACCTCGTCGCCGAGCCGCGCGAAATCTGCCGACAGGATGCTCGGCGCGATGCGAAAGGTCATGGAGCCGCGAGTTTACAATGCGCGCATGGCCCAGTCGAAGTCCTACGAAGTGCAGGTGTCGGCGCAGACGCGCTACCTCGCCGAGCAGTCCGACGAGGCGGCCGGCCGCTACAGCTTCGCCTACACCATCACCATCCGCAACGCCGGGCAGTTCGCCGCGCAGCTCATCAGCCGCCACTGGATCATCACCGACGCGCAGGGGCTGGTGCAGGAGGTGCGCGGGCTCGGCGTGGTCGGCGCGCAGCCGCTGCTGCAGCCCGGCGAGCGCTTCGAGTACACCAGCGGCGCGTCGATCGCCACGCCGGTCGGCACCATGCGCGGCAGCTACCAGATGGTGGCCGAGGACGGCGCGCGCTTCGAGGCCGAGATTCCCGAGTTCACGCTGTCGGTGCCACGCGTGATTCACTGATCCTTGTCGCTCGCGTCATTCCGGTCCCGCGGCTTGGGCCAGGTCCACCAGACGATCAGCACCGCCAGCACCAGCGCCACGGCCACTTCGACGTAGATGACCCACATAAGGCTGGCGCTGATTCTACTTCTGGCGGGCTGCACGCAGGCGCCGACGCGCGTCGTGGTCGAGAAACCCGCCGAGGAGAAACCGCCACGCTACGTCGCGGTGCCCTTCACCGCGCTGCCGGCGTGGCGCGAGGCTCGGCATGCGATGAGCCTGCAGGCCTTCCTCGCCGGTTGCGCGCGCGGCGCGCTGGCGCGTGCCTGCGCCGCCGGGGCGGCGGTTGCCGCGGGCGATGACGAGGCCGCGCGCCAGTTCTTCGAATCGAGCTTCGAGGCCTACGCCCTCCGCGCCACCGACGGCGGCGAAACCGGCCTGGTGACCGGCTACTACGAGCCGGTGCTTGCCGGCAGCCGCACGCCGAGCCCGGCCTATCGCTACCCGGTGCACGGCGTTCCCGACGACCTGATCAGCGTCGAGCTCTCCGCGCTCAAACCGGACCTTCGCGACTCGCGCCTGCGCGGCCGCGTCGAGGGCCGGCGCCTGGTGCCCTACTACACGCGCGGCGAGATCGACGCGCGCGGCGCGGCGTTCGCGGCGCCGGTGATTGCCTGGGCGGCCGACCCGGTGGAGCTGTTCTTCCTCCACATCCAGGGCTCCGGGCAGATCAGCCTGCCCAACGGCGAGCGCCTGCGCGTCGGCTATGCCGACGCCAACGGCCATCCGTACCGCTCGCTCGGCCGGGCGCTCGCCGATCGAGGCGAGCTGCCGCTCGAGCAGACCTCGATGCAGAACATCAAGGCCTGGGCGGCCGCCAATCCGCGCAAGCTCGCCGACGCGCTCGCCGCCAACCCGAGCTACATCTTCTTTCGCGAGATGGCGCCGGGCGGCGGCCCGGTCGGCGCGCTTGGCGTGCCGCTCACTGCCGAGTACAGCCTGGCGGTCGACCGGCGCTACGTGCCGCTCGGCGCGCCGGTGTATCTCGCCACCACCTATCCGCTCTCGACCGAGCCGCTGGCGCGCCTGATGGCGGCGCAGGACACCGGCGCCGCGATCCGTGGCGCGGTGCGCGCCGATTTCTTCTGGGGCACCGGCGCGCAGGCCGGCGCGCAGGCCGGCCGCATGCGCCAGCAGGGTCGGATGTGGCTGCTGTGGCCGCGCGGGGAAGCGATGCCCGGCGGCCTGGCGCCGCCTGCCGGTTACTAGCGAGCGGCGACCGGCTGGTCGAGGAGCAGCTTGAGGTCCTCGGCGGCCAAGCCGCCGCTGATGCGCTCGCCGCTGGCAAGGATCAGCGTCGGCGTGGCGTTGACGCGCAGCGTGCGGCCGGTGGCGAGCAGCTTGTCCACCGGGTTGGCGCAATTCGGGCTCGCCGCCGGCACACGCGGCTGCGCCGCCGCCGCGAGCTCGAGCCAGGCCTTGGCGCGATCCGGCGAGCACCAGACCGCGCGCGAGTGGCTGGCATTTTCCGGGCGGATCACCGGGTACATGAAGATATAGATCGTGATGTCGTCGATCTGCGCCAGCGTGCGCTCGAACTGGCGGCAGGCCGGGCAATAGGGATCGGAGAACATCGCCATCACCCGCTTGCCGTTGCCGCGCTGCACTTTCACCGCCAGGTCGAGCGGCAGCGAGTCGAAGCGCACGGCGTTGAGCTTCCTCAGGCGCTCTTCGGTGAGATCGCGGTCGCTCGACAGGTCGAAGATGCGGCCCTGGATGACGAGCTTGCCGGCCGGATCGGTGTACAGGATGCGCGTGCCGTCCTCGCCGCGATAGCGCACTTCCCACAACCCGGCCATCGGCGCCGGCTGGATGCCCTCGATGCGCGCGCCGTCGAGCTTGCCTTCGAGCGCCTTGCGAATCGCCGCTTCATTGGCCGCGGCCGGCAGCGCCGCCAGCAGCAACAGTCCTGCGATGAGTCGGAGCATCGTCCCCTTCAATTCATGGCGTGCCGCATCAGCACGTTCTTTAGGACCGCAAACCGGTCGACAAGGTTCAACCCGGCATTGCGCAGCCGGAACGCGAGCGGATGCCGTCCGGCGAACAGCGCGAACAACCCGTCGACCATCGCATCCATCCCCAGTATAGGCTCGGCGCGGCTGCGCTCATAGCGGCGCAGCAGGCGCTCGTCGCCCGGATCGCGCCCGGGCTCGCGCGCGGCGAGCACCGCTGCCAGCGCGCGCGCGTCCTGCAGCCCGAGATTCAGTCCCTGTCCGGCGAGCGGGTGGATCACATGCCCGGCGTCGCCGGCGAGCGCGATGCGCGGCGCGACCAGCCGCCGCGCGCCGAGGCGCCGCAGCGGATAGCTGCGCGGCGCGCACGCCGTGCGCAGCGCGCCCAGCCGGCCGTGCGAGGCCGCCTCGACTTCGCGCCCGAGCGCCTTGGCGCCGAGCGCCGCCACGCGCGCCGCCTCGGCCGAGGGCAGCGACCACACCATGGACACCTGGTCGCCCGGCAGCGGCAGCAGCGCCAGCACCGGACCGCCCTGGAACCATTGCCACGCGACATTTTCGTGCGGCCGCTCGCAATGGAAGTTCGCCACCACCGCCGACTGGCCGTAGTCGGACTGCGACGCCGCGATGCCCGCGGCCTGGCGCACGAAGGAATTGGCGCCATCGGCGCCGACAAGCAGCCGGGCTTCCAGGCTGCGGCCGTCGTGCAATGTCGCGGCGACGTGTTCCGCGGATACTCGAATCTCCTTCAACTCCGCCACCAACGGCTCCTGGCCGTGCCACAGCGCATCCTGCAGCGCCGTGTCCTCGACGATCCAGGCGAGCTCGGGCACGCCGACACGGTAGGCATCGAACTCGATGCACGATGCGCCGTCGTCGCCGAACACGCGCATCGCCCGCACCGGGCACAGGCGCTCGCGCGGCAGCGCGTCCCAGGCGCCGATCTGGCGCAGGAAAGCGACGTTGCCGGGGCTGAGCGCATAGACGCGCGCGTCGAACGCGCCCGCTGCCGCGGCACGCGGCACGCGCCGCTCTTGGGCGACGAGCGCCACGCGCAGGCCGCGCGCGGCGCGCGCCAGGCTCGCACCCACGGCGCCGCCGCCGACGATGATCAGGTCGGGCTGCACGGGTATAATCCGTCCTTCGATCGCGGCATGGCGAATTAGCTCAGCTGGTTAGAGCAGCGGAATCATAATCCGTGTGTCCGGGGTTCGAGTCCCTGATTCGCCACCATTTCCTGCGGACCCGATGAGAACTCTTCATACCATTGTCCTTCTCGCCGGGTTTGCAACCCTGGCGCTGGCGCAGGTGCAGGTGCGCACGCTGCCCCAGGAGGCTGCGCGCGCGCAGCTGCGCTTCCTCTACGACACCACGGTCGCGATCGACGGCAAGGAACGGCGCCTCGCCCCGGGCGCGCAGATCCGCGACCAGGAAAACCGCATCGTCGTGCCCTCCGCCGT
>Ga0075425_100005367_pt1 | contig 13319 bp, 14 predicted proteins | sample SoiMethybrSBSTD4_FD_75300 | JGI IMG/M metagenome (GOLD analysis project Ga0075425, IMG submission 75300) | Bulk soil microbial communities from a Populus tree surrounding site in Tennessee, USA - Soil MetaG P. TD hybrid SBSTD4 | ecosystem: Environmental > Terrestrial > Soil > Tree plantation...
GGCGCGGGCCGCCGTTCTGGTGCAGGAAGAGCGGCCTCGCGGTCGGGAGCGGGCCGCCGGTCGTGGGGTCGCTGAGGCGCGTGTCGCCGGTGGCGATCAGCACGCAACCGCGCGAGTCGATCGCGTTCGTGAAATAGTCGCCGAGCCGGCGGTCCTGGCCGGTCGCGACGCAGGTCGTCCCGCCCTGGCAGACCCAGCCGATGTGGATTACCCGGCCGGCGGCGTCGGTGATCCACTGCTTCGGCTTGCTGGTGTTCGCTCCGAGCAGCGAGGCCTCCATCGCGTGGATGTGGCCGGTCTGGCAGTCGAGGTCAGGCTGTCCGTCCTGCGGCTCGGTCTGGTACCAGACGACCGAGACCTTGCCGGCGTCGCCTGCGGCGATCCACGGCCATAGCACGCGCGTGCCGGGATGCGTGACGGTGATCGGCGTCGACCAGGTCTTGCCGAGGTCCTTCGTGTACATGAGCATGATCGAGTTCGGCGCCGGCGTCTCCGCGCCGTTGCAGCCGCCGCTCGTCCCGGCCTGCCGGTTGTCCGTGTCCCAGGTCAGGTAGATCGTCCCACCCGAGTCGATCGCGATCGCCGGCCAATGGGCAAACATCGAGGTTCCCCGTATCCCCTCGTGCGGCGTGAACTTCGAGCCGCCGTTCGGCATCGTGCTGATGCCGAGGCCGAAGCTCCCATCGCCGTGCTGGAAGATCGCAGGCTCGACGACGGTCGACTTCAGCTTGTCGTAGTAGAGCTTGCCGTCGCCGTCATAGGTGCCCCCGTCCGGAAGCGACCCGTTGTCGTCGATCCCGGTGGCGCTGCAGGTATTGCCACCGTCGTTGGAGACGAACACCTGGTGCCCACTGCCGCTGCCTTCGACGGTGTCAGTCGCCATGAAGACCTGGTTCGCCTTGCCACCGGCAAGCCACGGCCGGTCGCCGTCATGGCAGTCGGCGTTCCCCTTGTCCCAGGTCTTGCCGCCGTCGACCGATGAGAAGATCGCGTCGTTGACGAGGTCGATGCCTGTGTTGTAGACGCGTCCGCCGGCGCGAAGTCACCCCAGGGTGAGCTGGTGATCCCGTCCCGGTAGAGGTGGGTCGTCCCCTCGTGCGCCGTGTAGATGAGCGTTCCGTTCTTTGAGTCTGCGAAGACGGTCGGCTCGCCTCCGGCGAGATCCTGGTCGACGTAGACGGGCGGCGCGAACGTCGGGCCGACTGGGCCGGCCGAGCCGCGAGTGGCAAGCACGCCTGCGAGCGCGGCCAGACCCAGTACGACGCCCACAATCAAGACCCGAATTCGCCGCAAACGCGAAAGCGGTTCCATCTCATTCTCCTCTCTGGGCGAATGCGCGTGGGAGGCCTGCCGCGCCCGCGCGTGTTACGAGCGCTCCTTACCATCGGCAGGGAGAATCGAACCAATGGGCGACGTTTCGCCGATCCGGCCGGCCCAGCCCGCAGACCTGGAAACCGTGCGGGGCTTCCTTCGCGAGTACGCGGACGGCCTCGGCGTCGACCTCTCGTTCCAGGACTTCGAGGCCGAGCTCGCAGAGCCGCTCGGCTTGTACGAGCTCGTGCTGCTCGCCGATGACGGCTGCGTTGGGCTGCGGCGGATCGACGAACACACGTGCGAGATGAAGCGGCTGTACGTGCGGCCCGTGGCGCGTGGCAGCGGGCTCGGCCGGCAGCTTGCCGAGGCAGTGATCCGGGAGGCGCGTACGCGCGGCTACAGCCGGATGCTCCTCGACACGCTGCCGGAGATGACTGCGGCGCAGGCGTTGTACCGGTCGCTCGGCTTCCGTGAGACCGAGCCGTATCGCCACAACCCGGTGCGGGGCGCAGCGTTTCTCGAGCTCACGCTGTAACGGGGCCGGCAGCTCGAACCCCGGGGTCAGGTCTTGCATTAACGCATGACTCGCCTGCTCGGACATGCGGGCGTACCGAAACTGTGACAACCCCTGCCCGGAGCCGGTCGCCACACGCAACACGCCCTACCCTCGCGGGATGGCGCGTCCGCTGCGCCTCTGCCTCCCAGACGGGCTCTACCACCTGATCGCTCGCGGCAACGCTCGACAACCGATCGTGGCCGACGACCACGACCGGCATAGCTTCTTCGACGTGTTCGCGCACGTGCTCGAGCGCTTCGGCTGGCTCTGCCACGCCTTCTGCCTGATGGACAACCACTACCACCTCGTCGTCGAGACGCCGCTGCCGAACCTGCCGAGCGGAATGAGGCAGCTGAACGGCCTCTACGCTCAGCGCTTCAACCGCCGCCACGGCCGGGTTGGGCACCTCTTTCAGGCCCGCTACCGCTCGATCCTGATCGAGAAGCCGACCCGACTCCTTGCCGTCTGCCGCTACGTCGTCCTGAACCCGGTGCGAGCGGGCATCTGCCGCGATCCGGGCGACTGGCCGTGGAGCAGCTACCGGCAGACCGCGGGCCTACCAAGCACCGTCAAGCTCGCCGACGCTGAACCGCTGCTCGCGCGGCTAGGCGTCCCGGCCGATCAGGCCAGCGCTTATTACCGTTGCTTCGTCGCCGAAGGGCTGGCGGCCGCACTCGTGCCGCAGGGCGAGCGGCTCGGCGAGGAGTCGTTCCTGAGGCAGGACTTCGGGCTCAAGCAGCCGCCGCGGGAAGTACCGAGGGTGCAATGGCTGCCGCTGCCTCCAACGCTTCGGGAGCTCTTTGCGGCCGGAGACGAGACGCCGGTCGCGACCGCCTACCGGCGCTACGGCTACACGCTGCGGCAGATCGGCGAGTACCTGGGTTGTCACTACTCGACGGCCAGCCGGCGGCTGCGGCGCGAGGAGGCACAGCTGTTGCAACGCAAGACCTGACCCCAGGTTTAGACGGTTGGGGAGCGGATCCCGAGTTCGTGCCGGAAAGCAAGATCGGGCCGAGGACGGCTGGCTCGGCCTGATCTCCGCAACCCGGCTAACGCTTCTTGTGCGCCTCGACGTCGTCTTCGTCGTCGGCCGATTCGGCGCGCTTCTTCTTCTCCGCGTCCTGCTTCGGATCGTCCTCGATGAACTGGTGCGCTTCGACCTCGTCGCCGTCGTCGGAGCGATCGAGATGCTCGAGCTGGTCTTCCATGGGAACCTCCTGGCCGGTGAAACGGGATTGCACTAGCTAGACGGGGTTGGACGGCACAATCTTCCGCCTTACCGCTTCAAAAATGCAACCCGGCCTGCGATTGTCCGGGCGTGCGAACCTCCCTGCGCAGGCGCCTCGGCGAGTCGCTCCGAGCGTTCGCGGCGGTCTTCGCCAACCCCGATCTGCGCCGTGTCGAGCTCGCCTTAGCCGGCTCAGAGATCGGATATTGGGGGGCCGAGGTTGCGCTCGCCGTGTTCGCCTATCGGTCCGGCGGCGCAGCGGCGGTCGGGCTCGTCGCCCTCGCCCGCCTCCTCCCCGCGGCGGCCGTCGCCCCCTTTGCAGCGTTGCTCGGCGACCGCTTCCGGCGCAAGCGAGTCATGGTCGCCGCCGATCTTGTGCGCGTCTGCACGATGGGCGCGGCCGCTGCGGCAGTTTTCATCGGTGCGCCTGCCCCGGTCGTCTACGCATTTGCGGTGCTGACCGCGCTTGCGAGCACTGCCTTCACGCCGGCCCAGTCGGCCTTGCTCCCCACGCTCGCACGTTCACCCGAGGAACTGACTGCGGCGAACGCAACCTCGACGACACTCGAGAGCATCGGCTTCTTCCTGGGTCCCGGGCTCGGCGGAATACTGCTGAGTGTCACCAGCGCAGGCACAGTGTTCGCGGCGACGGCCGGGCTGTTCCTGCTGTCGGCACTCATCCTTGCTCGCGTCAGCGGAGACAGCCGCGGGGATCCGAGCGCCGAGGCGGAGAGCATCGTGCAGGAGGCACTCGCCGGCTTTCGCGCGATCCTCGCAGAGCGCAGGTTGCGGCTCGTGGTCGGACTCTACGGAGCGCAGACGTTTGTGGCCGGGATCATGCGCGTGTTGGTCGTGGTGACGGCGTTGCAGATCCTCGACCTCGGCCCGTCGGGCGTCGGCTTCCTCAACTCGGCGGACGGCGTCGGCGCACTGGCCGCGTTCTTCGTCCTGCTCGGGGCGATGACCGGCGGCCGGCTTACCGGCGTCTTCGGACTGGGGATCCTGCTCTGGGGTGTCCCGCTCGCGCTGCTCGGGCTCAGCCCGAGCGTGCCGCTTGCGCTCTTCTGCTTCGGCGTCGTCGGCGTCGGGAACGTCCTCGTCGACGTTGCTGGCCTGACGCTGCTGCAGCGGCTCGCACCGGACGCGGTGCGAGCGCGGGTCTTCGGCGTGCTCGAAACAGTCTTCCTCGGCACGGTCGGGCTCGGTGCGGTTCTCGCGCCGCTGCTGACGTCGGCTTTCGGCGCACGGGGCGCCTTGATCGCCGCCGGTGGCGGGCTCACCGCGGTCATGCTCCTGTTCTGGCGCCCGCTCTCGACCGTCGACGTGCCGCCCTTGGTGCCCGAGTCGGAGCTGACCCTTCTCCGTGGCACGACCATCTTCGCGCCGCTGCCGGAGGTGACGCTCGAGCAGCTCGCCTCGCAGCTCTCCCGCGTCCATCTGGCTGCCGGCGATGTCGTCTTCCGCCGAGGCGATCCTGGCGACCGCTTCTACGTGGTCGAGTCTGGCGAGCTCACGGTGGAGCCCGAAGGCCGGCCGCGCGTAACGATAGGCCGCGGCGACTACTTCGGCGAAATCGCGCTGCTCCGCGACATTCCGCGTACGGCGACGGTGACGGCGCTGACCGACGTGGAGCTCTTCGCGCTCGACCCGGACGTCTTCATCGCGGCCGTCACGGGTCACGCCCCAAGTGCAGAGGCTGCCGACGCGGTGATCGCTAGCCATCTCGGTGCCGCGTCTGCGGTCCATCTCTAACGAGATCGCACCGAAGCTGTGACAAGCACTGGCCGGACGACTCCTGGGCGGCTACCACGGAAGCACCGAACGAAGGAGGGTCCGTGCCTGGAACGCCGCTTCGCGCACTGCTGCTCACGCTCCTCGCCGCCGCTCCGGCCGGCGGCGCCGTTGCCGTCGCGGTCCGGCCGCACGCGACGACAACGCTTCACGCGTGCGTCCGCAAGGACGGGAGGCTGCGGCTCGTTGCAGAGAGGGCCGGCTGCCGCAAGACCGAACGGCGGGTGTCCTGGAACGTGCGAGGGCCGCAGGGAGAGCCCGGACCTGCGGGCCCTGCCGGTCCGGCGGGAGCCGAGGGAGCTCCTGGCGTGAACGGCGCCGTTGGCGCACCCGGCCCTGCAGGGCCGCCCGGGCCTAAAGGAGAGCGCGGCCCACAGGGGCCGAAGGGCGATCCCGGAACGACGATCAACGCCCTGGAAGCCCTGAACGGCATCGCCTGCCGTGCAGGCGGACGCAACGGCACCGTGGCCCTGACTTATGACGCGTCCTCGCGCGCGGTCTTCACCTGCGCCGTGACGGCAAGCGAGGCAGGCCTTCGGGTGAACGAGTTCTCGACGGGCACGACCGCCTCCGCTACCGACGAGTTCGTCGAGCTCTTCAATGCCGGCGCAAGCCCCGCCGCCCTCGGCGGCTACAAGCTCGTCTACCGCTCCGGAGCCGGAACGAGCGACATCGCACTGGGAACGATCCCGGACGGGACGATGCTGCCGCCCGGCGCCTTCTACCTCTTCGGCGGCAGCGGTTACGCAGGCGCCAAGGCCGCCGACCAGACGTTCTCACCGGCACTTGCGGGGACTGCCGGCGGCATCGGGGTCCGTGACGGCTCCGGCGAGCTCGTCGACTCGATCGGCTACGGGACCGCGACCAACGCGTTCATCGAGACACGCCCAGCGACGGCACCACCATCGACCGCTCCCCCGGGGTCCAGCGACATCCGGCTCCCGGACGGCCGCGACGCGGACGACAACGGCGCCGACTTCAGGGTCACCCCAACCCCGACGCCGGGTGCGCCGAATGCGGCTGGCTAGGCGCCCGCGGCCTCAGCCTTGCGCAGACCGCGCAGGGCCCAGACCGAGAATGCGGCGGCGAGAAGAACCGCGGCGGCGAAGGCGGCCGCCACCTCGGTCGGCGATCCGGCGAGAAACCCGCGGCCCGCCTCGACCACGCGAGTCAGCGGATTGACGACGGCGATCGCGTGGATCCAGCCGCTCAAAAGCGTCAGCGGCACATAGACCGGCGCGAAGAACAGAACGAGGAAGACCGGGAACTGCATGATCGGGCCGGCCTGCATCGTCCGGAGACGCATCGCGACCCCGGCTGCCCAGCACACGGCGGCGATGTTGAGGAGAGCGGCGAGCGTGTACAGACCGAAGAGATCGACCCCGTTGCCGCCGACGTGCATGCCCACAGCGAGCGCGATCACCGTCAGGATCGTTGCGGTCGCGAGCCAGCGGCCCAGCGCGGCCGCCGCGTAACCGAGGACGATTCCGGTCCGGTTCGGCGCCGCGAGGAGGAGCCGGCGCGCGAAGCCGCTTTCGAAGTCGCGGGCGATCCCGAAGCCCGTGAACACGCCGCCGAAGGCCGCCGACTGCAGCAGCACGAACACGAACTGGAAAGCGGTGTAACCCTGCGGGTAGTCGAAACCCGGCACGTCTCTGACCCGCGACAGGCCGCCCGCAAACGCCGTGAAGAAGAAGAGCGGAAAGAGAAGCGACGGGACGAACAGGGACGGATTCGTGAAGACGTTGTGCAGCGTCCGCCAGGCGACTGCGCGAGCGACGGCGAGGGTTCTCACGTCCTCGCCATCCTCACACGCAGCGCTCCGCTCGCCAGCACCAGCGCAAAAACCGCGATCGCGGTGGCGATCCCGAAACCGAGCGCGAGCGCCTGGCCGTCCCAGCCGGTGATAATCAGGCTGCGAACGCACTCGAGTAAGTAGGAAACCGGGTTGATGGTCGCGACGTCGCGGAACCAGGTCGTCTCGATCAGGTTCCTCGGGATGTTCATCGAGGAAAGGAACAGGAAGACGAAGAAGGCCGGGAAGAGGCTCTGGACCGCCTCGCCGGAGCCCGTGCGGAGCGCCGCGAACGCCCCGAGCGCCCCGAAGCCGAGGAAGACAAGGATCGCGAAGGCGAAGATCACGAGCACACCGGCGGGGCCCGAGGCGAGCCGCACCCCGACGATGAAACCGACGATCAGGTAGACCGCCGCCTGCACAACCGCCATTGTCACCACCCCCCCGAGTTGGCCGGCGAGGAGCGCGATGCTCCGCATCGGAGTCAGCGAGAGGCGGTTGAGGAAGCCCGTCTGGATGTCGCGCGCGAGATCCGTCCCTGCGTTCATCGTCGCGAACAGCGCGCCCTGGATGAACGGCACGGCAAGCGCGAACGCGACGAAGGAGGTAGTCGGAAAGCCCGGCAGGCGCGTCTCGGCCTTGAGGCCACCCGAGTTCACGGCCAGCAGCAACATCGGGAAGACGAGCGGCGCGACCACGTTCGCCGGCTGACGCACCGTCCGCACGACCGAACGGCGCGCGAGCAGGTAGACCTGGTCCGCGAGAACGCTCACGCGGGTTCTGCGGCCAGCTGGCCGCGCGGCGGCTGCGCCTCCTCCTCGTCTCCCGCGCCCTCGAGGGAGCGGCCCGTCTTGGCGAGAAAGACATCGTCGAGGGTCGGCTGGTGGATCTGGAGGTTCTCGACCGCGATCCCGGCCGCGTCGAGGGCACGCACGATGTCGGCCAAATCGGTGTCACCAGGCCGAAGCCGCACCGCAACGCCCCTCATGGACCCGCAGGGGTCGCCGAATCGGGCCAACACCTCGGCCAGCTTGTCGGCCTCCTCCGGATCTTCGGCTGCCGCCTCGACGGTTGGACGGCCGACCTCGGCTTTGAGCTCGGCGGTCGTTCCCTCGGCGACGATGTGGCCGTGGTCGATGATCCCGACGCGGTCGGCGAGAACGTCCGCCTCCTCGAGGTACTGGGTCGTCAGAAAGACGGTGACGGCGTCCTCGCGCGCGAGCCGCGCGACCTCCTCCCAGAGCGCGGTGCGGCTCTGGATGTCGAGGCCGGTCGTCGGCTCGTCGAGGAACAGCACGCTCGGGCGATGGACGAGCGCCATCGCAAGATCGAGGCGCCGCTTCATCCCGCCCGAGTAGCCGCGAACTTTTCGGTCGGCGGCGTGCGTCAGCCCCACGCGGGCGATCAGCTCGTCGGCGCGCTGGTTGCGCTCGCCGCGCGGGAGCGCCTGCAGCGACGCCTGCAGGCGAAGATGCTCGCGCCCGGTCAACAGCGGATCGAGCGCGGCCTCCTGCAGCGCGGCGCCGATCGCCGCACGGACGCGTGGCCCTTCGGTGACGACGTCGTAGCCGGCCACCCGGGCGGTGCCCGACGTGGGCGGCAGCAGCGTCGTCAACATGTGAACGGTCGTCGACTTACCGGCGCCGTTCGGGCCGAGGAAGCCGTAGATCTCGCCGAGCGAGACTCCGAGGTCGATTCCGTCCACGGCGCGCGGCCCATTCTTGAACTGCCTGACGAGCCCGGCTGCCTCGATCGCAAAGTCGGTCATGGCGGCCAAAGGCTACCCAAATGCTTGAGGTTGTCAAATACCTACTGCTTCAAGTATGATGTGTCCTAGAGTGGCCGTGCAGGCGAAACCAAGGCTGAGTCCAGCTCATGAGGCTCAGAAGTACTTCTTCGAGCTCGGAATGGTGCAGCGGCTGAAGGTCGGCGCCAAGCTTGCCGAGCTCGGGCTCAGCTTCAGCCAGGCCCACGCGCTTCGCCTGCTCGATCCCAAGGAGCCGACGCCGATGAGCGCGCTCGCCGACCGGCTCTTCTGCGACGCCTCGAACGTGACCGGAATCGCCGATCGTCTCGAGTCCCGCGGCCTCGTCAGGCGCGAGAGCCTGGCCGGCGACCGCCGCGTCAAAGCGCTGACGATCACGCCCGAAGGAATGGCCTTGCGAGCCCAGGTGATGGAGCTGATGAGCCAGCCGCCCGACGCGATCGCGGCCCTTAGTGACGCCGATCAGCGCGCCTTGCGCGACATCCTTGCCCGGGCCGTCGAGAACCTTCGGGAACCCACGTGAGCCAGGCCGAGACAGTCGAGGCTCGTGTCGCCCGCGACACGCCCGAGGTTCAAGCCTGGGCGCAGCTCTTGCGCGCTCACTCGGCTCTCACGCGCCGATTCAGCACCGAGCTCCTGACGATGCACGGACTGACGCTGAACGGCTACGAAGTGCTGCTGCACCTTGCGCACGCTCCCGACCGGCGCCTTCGCCGCGTCGACCTCGCCGAGAGCATCCTGCTGACGGCGTCGGGCATCACCCGGCTCCTCGACGGCCTCGAGCGTTCGGGCTACGTGAGCCGTGCAACGTCCGAGCAGGACGCGCGCGTCAGCTACGCCGTCCTCACGGACGAGGGCTACGAGAAGCTCCGCGCCGCTGCGCCCACGCATGTCGGAGGCATCCGCGACGTCTTCGGCGAGCACTTCTCGAACGCGGAGCTCGAAACGCTTGCCGAGCTTCTGGGCCGCCTGCCGGCAGATTCCGCCGGGCCTGAGTGCGAGCCGTAGCTCAGCCCGCGGAGCCGACGTAGATCGTCACCGTCGAGCTGTCCGGGGCTCGGGTGCCGCCGGCCGGCTCCTCGTCCACGACGGTGCCGTTCTGGCTCGGGTCTGACGTCGGCACCGTGATCACCTGCACCTGGAAGCCTGCGGCTTGCAGCTTGTTCGCGGCGGTCTGCTGATCCTGACCGACGACGTTGGGAACCTGCGTCGTCGTCGCGCCGGGGCCAAGCGAGACAGAGATCTCGACCTTTGAGCCTTTTCTGACCTTCGTCCCCACCGTTGGGTTCTCGGCGACGACCTGGCCGGACGGTTTTTGCGAGGAGACGTACTTCACCCCGGAGCCGAGACCCGCCGAGTGCAGCCGCCGCTGCGCAGCGGTCTGCTGCAGCCCGACGACGCTCGGAACCCTGACCGTCTGGGATGCCGATGCCGTGCCCCCGGTCGTCGTCACGCCGGGCGAGGACGCCGTGCCGGTCGAAACGTTGATTCGCACCTTCGAACCGCGCGGCGCCTTCTTGTTCGGCACCGGCTTCTGGGCCGTCACCGTCCCCTTCGGTTGGGCGCTCGGCACCTTGAACTCGACGGGAGTGAGGCCCGCGGTTTGCAGTGCCGCCTTCGCATCGGCCGCCGGCTGGCCGCGCACGTCCGGCACGGTGGTCTCACCTTTCGAGACCCGCAACGAGACGGTCGAGCCTTTCGCAACTTTCGTTCCCGCCACCGGCCTCGCCGTGACGACCGTGCCGGGCGTCGCTTTGGCAGGTACAGCCGTTACCTGAGATTGCAATCCGGCCGCCTTCAGCTGCGAGACCGCTGCCGATGTCCTCATCCCGACCACATTCGGGACCGCTATCTGGGCCGCAGCCGAGACCGACAACTTCACGAGCGACCCCCGACCAACGTGCGCGCCGGCGCCCGGATCCTGTGCGAAGACTGTGCCGGCCGGAAACGAGCTCGGCTTCGTGGCCAGTTGCGGAACAAGTCCTTGGTCGTCGAGTCGCCGGACGGCGTTGCTCTGCTTGAGGCCGACCACTGCCGGAACGGAGACCGCGGATGCGGAGCCTTTCTTGTGGTCGTTGTCGCGCGTCAAGAAGTAGGCAGCCAGCAACCCACCGATCACGAGCAGCAGGAGTAGCAGGAGCCATGGCCAGATCTGCGGCAGCGGCGGCCGCCGCGGCGGAACGTACTGATCCTCCTCGACGACGGGCGGACCCCCGACGCTCTGGTCCACTCGCGTTCGCCTTGCTGGTCTCTCTCGAAGCGGCATCGCTCCCTTCCTAGCCGGTCGAAACACCGTGAAACGTCGACATCAACCTTTCGGGGGACGCAGCAGCGTGTGCGATCCCCGATAAAGAGAGCCGGCGGACACGTTCCGCCACTGCGGCCAATGAGTCTTCAAGCTCCTGAACCAGTCTCTCTCGCGGTCTCCGACGGCGCGCCTCCGTTGCGCCCACCGCCCGAGGCCGAGCTCGTCGAAGCCGGCAAGCTGACTATGGGCCAGCTGGCCCAGGCACACCGCGACCGCCTCGAGACCGGCAAACCTGTGCTCGACATCATCGTCGAGCGCGGCTGGGTTCCTGCCGAAGTCGTCGCCGTGCTCCGCGAGGCCCACGGCATCGAGCCTCCTGCGCCGGCCGTTCAGGCCGTGCCCGAGCCTCAGCCCCAAGAGGAGGCTCCGCCGCCGGCGGCGACGCAGGAGCATTACCGGATCGCGATCCGGCTGAACAACGGCGATCTGATCACTGCCGGCGAGACCGACGGCGCGGACAAAGCCGAGGCTCTCGGCCACGCGGTCGTCGCAGACCTGACGCAGGAGAACGGTGAGTGGCCTCTCTTTGAGGGCCGCTTCATCAATCCCGAGACGATCGTCTCGGTCGATCTGCTCTCCGACTAGTCCGGCTCCATCTGATCGAGATCACCAAGATGGGCTATAGCCTGCGGCTGTTGCTACCGTTAACTTGGTTAACGGTTTATGCCAGCATTAGCAACAGCCACCGATCCCGTCACCGTCGCGAACCGGCTCCGGCCGGTTCTCTTGAAGCTCAACCGCCACCTGCGGCGGGAGATTCATTCCCTCGGCGTCACCGGCGGGCAGGCCTCCCTGCTGTTCACGATCCAGCGTCGCCCCGGGATCGGCGTCCGCGAGCTCGCGGCACTCGAGCGGATGTCGGCACCGGGCATGTCCAAGTACGTCGGTCGACTCGAGGCCGCGGGCCTGATCGTCCGCGAGCCCTCGGACGACGACCGCCGACGGATCGGACTCCGCGTCTCGCCTGAAGGCGAGCGGGTGCTCCGCTCGGTCAAGTCGAGACGCACCGCGTGGCTCGCCACCCGGCTCCAGGGGCTGTCCGACGAGGAGCTCGACGCCGTCGACGCCGCGATCGAACCACTGCAAGAGCTGATCGACGAGTGACGGCCGCGCTGCTGACGATCAACCGGCGGGCGTTCGCGAGCCTGCGTATCCACCGGAACTACCGGCTCTACTTCCTCGGCCAGGCGGTCTCGCAAAGCGGCACCTGGATCGACAAGGTCGCGCAGGCCTGGCTGGTGCTCGCACTGACCCACTCGGCGTTCGCGGTCGGCCTGCTGGCGGCCTGTCAGTTCGTCCCGTTCAGCGTCTTCGGCCTGATGGCAGGCGTTATCGTCGACCGCCTCGACACCTGGCGCACGGTGGTCGTCACGCAGGCGATCAGGATGGTGATCGCGGCGACGCTCGCGGGGATCGTCCTCGGCGGGGTCGTCCAGGTGTGGATGGTCTACACGCTCGCGATCCTGACGGGAATCGTGCTCGTGCTCGACGCGCCGTCGCGCCAGCAGCTGACCTTCAAGATGGTCGGCCGCGACGAACTGCCGAACGCGGTCGCGCTCAACTCCTCCGTCTTCAACGCCGCGCGGATCGTCGGGCCCGGCATCGGCGGGCTGCTGATCGCGGCCTTCGGCGTCGGAGCCGCTTTCGCGATCAACGCCGCGAGCTTCGTGGCCGTCCTCGCCGGCCTGCTGCTGATGGACACGAGCAAGTTCGTCGCGTTCGCCCCACGGGAGCACTTGCCCACCCTGTTCGCCAGCCTGCGCGAGGGCGTGTCCTACGCACGCGAGAGCCCCCATGTGCGCCTCGTGCTGACGATGCTGGTTGCGATCTCGACGATCGCGATGAATTTCAACGTGCTGCTGCCGGTGCTCGCCCACCACACGCTTAACGCGGGCCCCGGCGTCTTCGGCCTGATCGCCGCCTGCTTCGGAGCGGGCGCGCTCGTCGGGGGCTTGCTCTCGGCGGCGCTGTCACGCGCGAGCTGGAAGGCAATCGTGGCCGGCGCGGGCGGACTCGGCATCGCCGAGCTCGTGCTCGCGCCGCAACACTCCCTCGGCCCGGCGATCGCCCTTCTCTTCGTGGCCGGGATCTGCTTCACGCTCTACACGGCGAACTCGAACGCTGTGCTCCAGCTGCGCGCTCCCGACCACTTGCGCGGACGCGTGATCGGCTTCTACTACTTCGCCTTCAACGGTCTTGCACCGCTCGGCGGGATTCTCACGGGGTGGCTGGCTGCAACCGGTGGGACGGAGCTGGCGTTCGCCGTCGCGGGCACGGTGACCGCCCTTGTGGCACTCACCGCGTTGCCGCAACTGCCGCGTATGCGCGCTGAACCGGCCTGATTCTGCTTTCAAAGCGCCCTTTTTACGTTCGTCTTACACCGTTGCTAACGAAGACTGAGTTGGGCGGCGACAATGAAGCCGTGGCCAAACGAGGTCTCATAGTTGCGCTGCTCGCCTGTACGGCGGTACTGGCCGGATCAGCACTGGCCGGTCGCCTGCTGCCGGCGTCCGTGAGCTCGTATCTGCTCGGGCCGAAGCTCATCCGCGCAGAGATCTACGT
>Ga0075425_100005370_pt1 | contig 13316 bp, 9 predicted proteins | sample SoiMethybrSBSTD4_FD_75300 | JGI IMG/M metagenome (GOLD analysis project Ga0075425, IMG submission 75300) | Bulk soil microbial communities from a Populus tree surrounding site in Tennessee, USA - Soil MetaG P. TD hybrid SBSTD4 | ecosystem: Environmental > Terrestrial > Soil > Tree plantation...
CCAAGCGACGGCGCTGGGCGTGCGCGCCCGCATCCTGCCAATGAGCGACGACCCGGTCCGCACGGTCGTTGAGACCGATGGGGGTGCGCTCAGCTTTCAGGAATACTTCGTTCGCCATGGGTGCCGCCCGGTCGTGCGCGCCACCCGCTTTGAGGGCGCGGGGGCTGCACGGCCCACGCGCGAGGTGATCGAGGCGCTTTCGGCGCCGGATCTTGCCGGCATTATCCTCGGCCCCTCGAACCCGTGGCTCAGCGTCGACCCGATCCTAGCCGTGCCCGGCATCCGCGATCTCATGCGCGAACGCGGCGCGCCCATCGTGGCGGTCTCGCCCATCATCGGCGGCAAAGCCGTCAAGGGCCCGACGGCCAAGATCATGGCCGAGCTCGGGTTGGTGCCTGACAGTCGCACCATCGCGCGGCACTATGCGGGCCTGATCCACGGGTTCGTCATGGACAGCGCCGACCAAGCCTTGCAGGAGGAGGTAGACCTTGACGTCGTCGTGACCAACACCATGATGCGTACGCTCGACGACAAGGTGGCCCTGGCGCAGCAATGCATGACTTTCTGCCGTCGGCTCAGGGACAAACGCGGCTTGGGAACCTCGCCATGAGTTTGGGCACGACGTGCGCGATCGTTCCAGTGAAGGTGCTGGCCCACGCCAAGCGCCGTTTGTCGTCGGTACTGCCCGATGCGGCGCGGCAGCGACTGGTGCTCGCCATGCTGCAGGATGTTCTGGCGGCGCTGGTCGGGGCGCAGAGCATCGACTGGGTAGGCGTGGTGACGGGGGATCAACGCGTGGCGGCGCTGGCTGAAAGCTACGGGGCCAGCGTGTTGCCGGAACCTGGCCCAGAACGTGGCCCAGAACGTGGCCCAGAACGTGGCCCAGAACGTGGGCCAGGATTTGGGCAAGAATTGGGGCCGGAATTGGGGCCAGAATTGGGGCCAGAATTGGAGCCTGAACTTGAGCTAGCACCTGGGCGAGCGCCTGGACTGGAACCTAGGCCTGACCTTGGGCGACACGTTGGCCGCGGAATTGGCCCAGAGACGGCCCCAGAGATAGAGACTCCCCGAGAGACTGGCCTAGAGCTTCCCCTGGAAGCTCACCGCGAACCTCTTTCGAGCTCCCAGCGGCAAGCCGGTTCCGCCGCGCTCAACGCGGCCATCGCCAGCGGTTTGGCCTACGCTTCATCGCGCGGCGCCCGTCGGGTGCTCGTGCTGCCGGCCGACGTACCACTGACGACGTCGAGCGAACTGCAAAGCCTCGTCCAGTCGCGCGGCGAGCAAGCCGGGGTCACCCTAGCGCCGTCCCATGACAGCAACGGGACGAACGGCCTCCTGCTGGCGCCACCGCTTGTCATTGCGCCCTGTTACGGCCCGGGCAGCTATCTGCAGCACTTGTCACGCGCCATGGCACGGCGGGTCGACGTCAATGTCGTGCACCTTGACGGCCTCGCACGCGACATCGACGAGCCGGACGACCTCGTCCGGTTGCTGGGTGACGTGGGGGCGCGCGAGCGTTACGCTTTCATCGCGCCCCACCTGGCCGCCGCCAGAAAACCGCAACCAACTCCGCAAGGGAATGGCCAATGACGTCCTCAGCCCTCCGCCATGCGCTGTCGGCCGCAGCCGACGGGCGACGCCTGTCGCCCTTCCACGCGATGGCTTTGGCGGAATGCGCGGACCTCGAGGCCCTGACTGCGCTCGCCGAACAACTTTGTGTCGCCGGTCATGGCACGCGCGTGAGCTTCTCAAAGAAGGTGTTTATCCCGCTGACGAAGCTGTGTCGGGACGTCTGCCACTATTGCACGTTCGCGCGCCCCCCCCGCGAAGGCATCCCCCATTACCTCGCTCCCGAAGCGGTACTGGACATCGCCCGCAGCGGCGAGGCGGCCGGCTGCAAGGAGGCGCTGTTTACCCTTGGCGACCAGCCCGAGCGGCGCTACACGGCCGCGCGCGACGCGCTCCAGCTGTTGGGCGTAGCGTCCACCTTGGAATACCTCGAGCGGTCGGCGGCGCTGGTGCTGAAAGAGACGAGCCTACTGCCCCACCTCAATGCGGGGGTGATGGACGAGGCCTGGCTTGCGCGCCTGCGCAAGGTCTCGGTCTCGCAGGGCCTCATGCTCGAAACCGCGGCAGAGCGGCTCTCTCGCAAAGGCGGTCCGCACTTCGGTTCGCCCGACAAGCTGCCCGCCGTGCGGCTTCAGACGTTGGCGGCCGCCGGTCGGGCGCGCGTTCCGTTCACGACCGGCATCTTGATCGGCATTGGCGAGACGCGCGCCGAGCGCATCGAGGCGCTGCTGGCAATCCGCCAGATGCACGAGCGGCACGGGCATATTCAGGAGGTGATCATCCAGAACTTCCGCGCCAAGCCGGGCACGCGCATGAGCGGCGCGGTGGAGCCGACGCTGGAGGATCACGTCTGGACCATTGCGGTGGCGCGGCTCCTGTTCGGGCCGACCATGAACATCCAGGCGCCGCCCAATCTGCAGCCGGACGGTTTGGCGCAGCTCGTCCGCGCCGGCATCAATGACTGGGGCGGCGTATCCCCCGTGACACCCGACCACGTGAATCCCGAGGCCCCTTGGCCGCATCTGGCCGATCTGGCGTGCGCCACCGAGCGCGCCGGCCGCAGCCTGGTCGAACGGCTCGCAATCTACCCGGAGTTTCTGGCACCACCCCGGGTCACAGCGCCCGCCCGCGGCGATGCATTGGCGCCCGGTGTGCAATTGACCGGATCTCGCCCGCGATCGCAGCGCGGACCTCAATTGGGGCCTTCCGTCTCAGTGCCGGGAGCCGAATGCTGGCTTGATGCGGCCCTGATCACGCCCACGTTGCGGCAGATGGATGGGGTGGGGTTGGCGCGCGAGGATGGGTGGGCACCGGGCGGCCTTTGCGAATTGCCCGCGCCGCTGGTGGTTCGCGTGCGCCAGTCGAAGGGGTCGCTGTCACCGATTGTGGCACACGTGCTGGCGCAGGCCCGCGATGGCAGGCGTCTCAACGAGACCGATATCGTCGCGCTCTTCGATGCACGCGGGGCCGACTTCGCCGCCGTATGTCGGGCCGCCGATGAGCTGCGCGCCAGACGCGTGGGCGACACGGTCACCTACATTGTCAACCGCAACATCAACTACACGAACATCTGCACGTACGGGTGCAAGTTCTGCGCCTTCTCCAAGGGCCGGCACAACCTGGGTCATCGCGACAAGCCCTACGATCTTGATCTTGTCGAGATCTCCACACGCACGGCGCAGGCCTGGGCGCGCGGCGCCACCGAGGTGTGCCTGCAGGGCGGCATCAAGCCAAGTTATACGGGCCATACCTATCTTGCGATCGTCGCGGCGGTGAAGTCCGCGGCACCCGAGATGCACGTGCATGCGTTCTCTCCGCTCGAGATCCGCACCGGGGCCGACACGTTGGGACTGTCGCTCAAGGACTATCTTGCTCGGCTCAAGGACGCAGGGCTCGCGAGCCTTCCCGGCACGGCGGCAGAGATCCTCGACGATGAGGTGCGTGCCATCCTCTGCCCCGACAAGATCAACACAGCCGAATGGTTCGAGGTGATGGAAGCTGCCCACGCGGTGGGTCTGAGGAGCACCGCCACCATTATGTTCGGCCACGTCGATGGCTATCGGCATTGGGCGCGCCATCTCCTGCGCATTCGCGCGCTCCAGGAGAGGACGGGTGGTTTCACCGAGTTCGTGCCATTGCCTTTCGTACACATGGAGGCGCCGATCTATCTCAAGGGGCAATCGCGCAGAGGACCAACCTTTCGCGAGGCGGTGTTGATGCATGCCGTGGCCCGTCTGGCGCTTGATCCTGTGTTTGCAAACGTTCAGGTCTCTTGGGTGAAAATGGGCCCGGACGGAGCGGCGCTATGCCTGGACGCCGGCGCCAACGACGTCGGCGGCGTGCTCATGAACGAATCGATCACGCGGGCTGCGGGCGCCGTGCACGGGCAGGAGATCAGTGCGGCCGACCTAGAGCACCTGGTCCGACAACAGCGGCGGACGCCACGTCAGCGCTCGACGCTTTATGGACCGGTCGCGCCAGAGCGCCGCAGTGCCGTTATACGCGATTGCAGGCTCAGCCCCGCTTCCGTCCAGCTCCAACCCTGAAGGCGACCGGCAGCTGCAAACCCCGGGGGCGTCGTGTAGGCCGCGGCCTTCCGTTCCAAAGCGGCGCGGATCGCTCTCTGCGTGGGAGCATCCTGGCGGATGATCAAGGATGAGCTCAACGCCATGCCGCCGATTGCGCCCTTCCAAAGGGCGTCCACGTCCGCCACGAGATGTGGTGCCGGGGTGCAGTGAGCCATCCGTCCACCCCTCACCGAGAGGTGGTCACATTGGGGTCAACGGGAGCCAAGCCCTGCAATCGTCGTCGCCGAACACGAGGTCGGCATCGAATTGCGCTACGGCACGGCGCAGAGCTTCGCTAGGTCCGAGCCGGTCGAGGACGAGCTGGCGCGCCCCCATGCTGCGAGCGGCCGTGATGGCGCGCACGATGAGAGCTCTTTCCACGCCTTGCCCGCACCAGTCCTTCTCGACCGAGACGGCGGCTTCCACCAGTCTCAAGCGGGCGGCGCCGAGGCCCCTGAGCTCGGCTGCCCCGCGCATTTGCTCTCCCTCGAAGCAGCCAATGATCTTGCGTTGCGCCAAGTCGAGACTGGCGACATAGGCGCGCAGCCAGGCATCATCGACCTGATGGCAGAACCGCTGCAGCCGCTCTTCAGGGCCCAGTCGCAGCACGTGGTCGAGGAAGCAATGGCGCCGTCCCGCACCGATGGTGATGAGGGCGTCCCTCCATGCGTGCATCTCGAGCATCTGGCACCTCCCCAATCCGGGCGGGAGAGCGTGCGGCATGCAACGGCGCGTTGGGCTTTGCGCAAAAGGCCCAACTGGGGCCCCGCTGCGTCCGGTGGTTTCTCCCGATCCCATCTGACGCCGCGAGCCGTAGCCGACGTCCATCAACTGGCCGTCAACGGCGCATTGACGCCTGTTTGACGTTTGCTGCCGGCAGTGGCGTGAGTGCCTTGGTGGGCGTTGCGAGGGCCAAGGGCGGCGCGCTACCGCCCTCGCGTTGACGGCACGTCCCGTGCTCGACACTGGCCCAGCGATATTGGGTGAGCGATAAAGGCGAGCAAGCTCCAAGGGAGCGCCTTGGGGCGATGGCCGATGCGCGCGCCAGGCCCGCCCGTTTCATGCGCCCAACCAAACTGCCACGATCCTCACGCTAGCAACGGCGCTCGGGCGCTGTTGTGGAGGCTGGGGTTAGCTGCAGCGAGCGAGGGGTGCTTAAGCGCCGGCCTCGGGCCACCCCTCCTCGGACGGCACACAGCACACGGCACACAGGCCCGAATTTGCTGCGGGTCGGTTGCGACGGTGGGCGAGCCACCAGTCACGGCCTGGTGATGGGGCTAGGCGGGCACGCCCGCCAGGCGCAGGGCTCGGGCCCAGGTCTGGCCCGTCCAAAAAGGAGCGGCAGGATGCCGGGCGAGGTAGCCGGTGACCGTGAGATTGGGCTCCAGCTTCATGAGCTCGGCTGTCACTTGTTGCGCCTCATCGATGCGGTCGGACAAAGCCAGCGAGCAGATGAGGGTTCGCAGCGTGGAGGAATGCAGCCGGTTCACCCGCAACGAGCGTTTGCTGAGCTCAATGGCGCGATCGAATTGGTTCGCTGCGCAATAGATGGATGCGACCAGGCAATCATAGTAACTGCGGCGTGGGTCGAGTGGGGACAACCGCAATGCGCGCTCTGCGGCCTGGACGGCTTGCTCGCCTTGGCCCAGGAAGGAGTGCATGGTGCCCTTCAGCAGCCACGCCATGCAGTCGCTGGGATTGACCTCGACGGCCACCTCAAAGCGTTCCCCGGCAATGTCGAAGCGTTTCATTAAATGCGTATGAACCCAGCCGTCCATGGCGATGGCGAGCGAGCAATTGGGATCGCTGTCGCTTGCTCTTCTCGCACATTCGAGCGCCAGACGCCCCTCGGCCGCCACGTCGTCGGACCAGCCCTGGCTGACCTTCATGACGTGCCATTGTGCCATCCAGGCTTGCGGCAGGGGATGATGCGGCAATCGCTCGATCAGGAGCTCAAGCAGGCTGCGCGCGCGGGTGAAGCTGCTGGGTTGAGTGCGGTGGATGAGGTTAATTGCCGCCAACATCAGACAATAGTTTTCGAGGGTTTCCAGAGGGTGTGATCGCACGCGAGGAAGTTCGTGCGCCAGCGCGCATGCGCTCGTTTCGGCGGCGATATGGGCGACGAGCTCGGCGTAGCCCTCGCGCACGGCGCTGAGCGGCGCAACTTGGCTGCCGGCCCAGATGACCGATTGCGCGGAGGTGTTCGCCAGCTCGAAGCGCACGCATTGGTGGTCGCGTCGGATCTCGCAGTTGCCCCAAAGGACATAGTCGGCGCCCAACCAGGCGCCGACGTCGGCAAGGCTCGCGCTGCGAGCGCTGAAGACGCGTGTCGACAGCCGCGAGATGACGTCGAACTCCTTGGCCCGGGACAGGCGCGCGATGATCTCGTGTGCCAACAGTTGTCCCATGATGCTCTCATTGCCGCGGCCGTTGGACACGCTGAACGGCACAACGGCGATCGCCGGCAATATTCGGGAAGCACGGTGCCGTTCCCTGGCCGTGTTCGCCCGAGGCGGTTCTGCTCGATAGGCACGCACAGGCATGCTGCCGGGACCTAGATCATACTCACCCAAGTCCTCGACCTTGGCATCGAGCTCGTCCGTCAGCGCGTCGCGGACCTCGTCGGAGACGAGCAAATGGCCTGGCGCGGCGAGCGGCAGAAGTCCGGACGCGATCGCCTTGGCGGCGTCTTCCGACCTCGATGCATGTGCCGACATGCGCAGTTGGTGTGCCTGGGCTGCGTGAGCTGCCCGCACGGCGGAGCGAGAATCGGGGAATTCCAAGAGCAACTGGTTGCCGGTACGCGCGACGATGCGCGCGTTGAATAGCTCGACGAGCTGGTCGCCCGCGGCCCTCAGTGGTGCGGTGGTGGCTTGGGTGTCCTTTGCTGTCGCATCATCCAAGGCGAGCACGGCGCGCGGGCACGGCCCCGCCCAGTCGCCATCGGCGCGGGCCAACTCAACTCTCGGGGAAGCCAGCGACGCTTTCGGCGCCACTGCAGCGGCCTCGGGCCGAGCCGCGATCTGCGCTGCAAGCCGGCGTGTCGCATCGTCGGGCTCGGTGCTGAGCTCGCGCTTCAGATAGGTTTGCAAAAGATTGTACTGGTGCAGCGCCTCAGCCTTGCGGCCGCCGACGGCAGCAGCGCGCATGCAAAGTCGGTAAGCATCCTCGCGCAGATCATTGATGGCAATTGCCCGCCTTGCAAGGACCATGGCGCGATCCTGGTCGCCGCGGGCCAACTCCTCCTCACCAAGCCTGATGATCGTGTTGACAGCCATCCCCTCAAGCCGCCGCTGCTCGGAATCGAGCCACTCCGTCCACCCCTCCTCGGCAAGGTTCAGATCGCACAGCAAGCGATCCCTGTAGAGGTCCAGGGCCTCGCTGAGAGCGGCGCGGCCTCCCTGTTGGACGAGCGTTTCAAAGCGGGGAACGTCGCAGCAAATCGACCGGGGCTCGAGCGCTATGGTGTCGGCGCTGCTCAAGACCACGTCCTTGCCCAGGATATGGCGCAGGCTCGACAGGGCTTGTCGCAGGTTCTGGCGCGCTTGCGATTCGACGTGTCCACCCCACAGCAATGTCATCAGTTTATCACGGCTGTGGGCCGAGGGATGGGTCGCGGCCAAATACGCCAGCAAGGCCGCCAGTTTCTTGCTGGTTAACGGAATTGGACCGCCGCGGCCAATCAGTTGAAAGGGGCCGAAGAGAGAGATACCAAACCTCGCCGTGTGCTCGCTGCTCATGGTCGCACTGTGGCTTCCTGGTTCGCTCGAAAGCTCATTGTGCCCTTTTCGCGGGCCTCGGAGCAAGCTGAAGATCCTATCAACCGTACCATGACGCTCCGTTCACGGCCGCAATGGTCAACGCACCACTGCGACCCCGCTTGGGTGCTGGTTTATGGGGCGCCGACATCGCCGCCGCGCTTGCCAAGCACCCGCCGCGGCGGTCATGCTGCCGAAACAAACGACATGGCCAACGCGCTTCTCGTTTGTGGCAACGGCGGGATCAGACGGGAGGTAGGTGACATGAGCCGGTTGTGCGAAGGACGGGTTGCCATCGTGACAGGAGCTGGACGGGGGGTGGGGCGGGAGCATGCCCTGTTGCTGGCGCGGGCGGGCGCCAAGGTGGTCGTCAACGATATCGGGTCCGGCGTCGATGGCACCGGCCGGGACGCTTCGCCCGCTGGCGAGGTCGTGGCTGCGATCCGAAAAGGTGGCGGCGAGGCCATCGCCAACAGCGAGGACGTGGGCGACTGGAAGGGTGCCAAGGCCATGGTCGACGCAGCCATCGCCCATTTTGGCAGGCTCGACGTGCTCATCAACAATGCCGGAAACCTCCGGGACCGCATGCTCACGAACATGGAAGAGCACGAATGGGACGACGTGATACGGGTCCATCTTAAGGGTACCTTCGCGCCCTCGCGCCACGCTGCGGCCTATTGGCGCGACGAGAGCAAGCGGATCGGGGGACCGGTCAAGGGTCGCATCATCAATACGAGTTCGACCTCGGGCCTTTACGGCAACGTGGGTCAAACCAACTACGGCGCCGCCAAGGCGGGCATTGCTGCCTTTACCATCATCGCGGCCCGCGAGCTGCGCCGCTACGGCGTCACCGTCAACGCCATCTCGCCGACGGCACTGACGCGGATGACCGAGGGGCTGCGCCAGCTAACAGGGGAGGAAAAAGCGCTCCGCGATCCAAGGTGGGTGTCGCCCACCGTCGTCTATCTCGCCAGCGAAGAGGCACAAGACATCACTGGCCGCGTCATTCAGGCCGGCCAGGGACGTATTGCCGTGTGCGAGGGCTGGCGGCGCGGGGCGGAGGTCAAACAGGTGGGCGATCCCAGGGAGGCGGGAGCGCTGGTGCGCGAAATGATGGCGAGGGCGCGCAAGAACTCGGGCATGGACGGCCTGGAGCTCGATTGACGGCATGCCCTTGGAGGCCACCGGCACTTTTCCGGGGGCCCTCAGGCCCACTGCTTGGGCGCGGGGCGGCGCCTTCGGGGACGACACAGGAGGGTTGATCGACCTCGGCCCGCGCGCTTTGCTCGCCGTGCGCGACCGCTGTCTCGTGCTAGAGGTCCTCTCCCCTCGCGCAAATGCTGACAAGAGGCGGCGTTTGCTCCAGTTAAGTGCATGAGCAACATGGTGGGAATCGGTTCTTGGGTGAGCAGATGACAAAGTTGGCGTCGCACGAAGCGAAGATAACTGACTGGCTTGCTGCACAAAGCGAAGCGATGCTGGCGTTGCTGGCTGAGGTCGTCAACATCGACAGCGGCAGCTACGACAAGCCAGGCGTCGATGCGGTCGGCGAGCGTTTCGTCCGTTTCTTCAGCGAACAAGGGCTTCTCACCGCCATTGAAACCGATGAGCGGTTTGGCGATGCCATCCATGTTCGCCTCGACGATCGGCCGAGCAACGAGCGGCCGATCGTGTTGATGGGCCACCGCGATACCGTGTTTTCGAAGGGCGAGGTGGCGCGCCGATCGTTCCGCGTGGAAAGCGGCCGCGCCTATGGCCCTGGCGTGGTCGACATGAAGGGCGGCCTGGTGCTCAACGCTTTCGTGCTGGCGGCCTTCAAGCGCTTCGGCGGCGCCCCGGCGCCCCTCGTCGGGCTCATCACCAGCGACGAGGAAATCGCCTCGCCGTCGTCGCGGCCCATCATCGAGCGCGTCGGGCGCGGCGCGCGCTGTGTTTTCAACTCCGAGCCTGGTCGGCCCAGCGGCAACGTCGTGAGATCACGCAAAGGCGGCGTGTTCCTAAGCTTCGAGGTTATCGGCAAGGCGGCGCACTCGGGCGGCAACTTTGAGAAGGGCATCAGCGCCATCGGCGAACTGGCGCACAAGATTGTGGCTCTGCACAACCTGACCGATCTGAAGCGCGGCATCACGGTCAACGTCGGGCTCGTGCGGGGCGGCCAGTCCGTCAACACCACCGCGCCCTCGGCAGAGGGCCAAATTGATTTGCGCTATGTCAGGCCGGAGCAGCGCGCGCACATGTTGGCCGCCGTGCAGGCGATCATCGATGATGCGACGGTATCGGGCACGAAGGCGAAGCTTGAGATCAAGGGCGAGTTCCTGCCCGTGACGTCAACGCCGGAAGCCGACGCGCTGTTTCAGTGCTACCAGGCGGCCGCGGCCGACGCCGGTCTCGCCGTGGCCGGCGAGTTCTCGGGCGGATGCGCCGACTCGGGCTTCACGGCCGCGGTCGGCTGCCCGACACTGTGCGGGGTGGGTCCCGTCGGCGGCAATGCGCACACGGCCGAGGAGTATCTCGAGGTCGACACCTTGGTGCGCCGCGCGCAAGCCCTGGCGCTGGCCATCTTGCGCCTGCCAGCCGACGGCGCATTTGGGTGAGCGCGAGCGCAAGGCGCCGCTCCGGAAGATCGGGCGACAGCGGCTCAATCCCGCCCTCCCGTCACGGCCGCCGCGCACACCCTCCATGAGATCATTCCAGCGAGGCGGATTACTGGCATCCCTCGATCACGCGGATTGAGGTTGGTGGGCGCGGAACTGGCCTCGGCGGGAAAGAAGCGCGCCTGCAACCGGCCGTCTCGCGCTGCTTGAGGGAGGTGGTTCACAGCTCCAACACGAACCGTTGTGGATCTTCCAGGCACTCCTTCACGCGCACAAGGAAGGTCACGGCATCCTTGCCATCGACGATGCGGTGGTCATAGCTCAATGCCAGATTCATCATTGGCCGCACCACGATCTCACCATTGCGCACCACCGCCCGATCCTCGATGCGGTGCATGCCCAGGATGCCCGACTGCGGCGGGTTGAGGATGGGCGTTGATAGGACCGAGCCATAGACCCCGCCGTTGGAGATGGTGAAGGTGCCGCCCTGCATCTCCTCGATGGTGAGCTTGCCCTCACGGGCGCGCTTGCCGAAGTCGGCGATGGCTTGCTCAATTTCGGCGAGCGACATGCGATCGGCCTCACGCACGACAGGCACGACAAGGCCCCTGTCGGTGCCCACGGCGACGCCGATGTGGTAGTAGTTCTTGTAGATGATGTCCTGGCCGTCAATCTCGGCATTGACCGCTGGGATTTCCTTCAGCGCCTGGATGCAAGCCTTCACGAAAAAGCTCATGAAGCCGAGCTTCACCCCGTGACGCTTCTCGAACAGGTCCTTGTAGTGGCTCCGCATGTTCATGATGGCGGACATGTCCGCATCATTGAACGTGGTGAGCATAGCCGCCGTGTTCTGGACGTCCTTGAGCCGGCGGGCGATGGTCTGACGCAGCCGCGTCATCTTCACGCGCTCCTCGCGCGCCGCATCGTTGGGAGCGGTGGGAGCGCGCGACTGTGGTAGGGGCACCGGCACGCCCGTGCTCAAGGGCGAGGTCGCATGCGCCGCCGCTTCCCCGGGGACGGGTGCGGCCGCTCGCGCGGCAGCCGCCAGCACGTCCTCCTTTAAGATCTGGCCGCGCCGGCCGCTGCCCGTCACGTCCTCGGCCGAAAGTTTGCTCTCCTCCATCAGCTTGCGGGCGGAGGGGCTCGGCGGCATGGCGCTGTTGCCCGCGTCGGCCGCAGGCCTCGCGACGGGGCCGCTGCGTTCCGAGCTTTGCGCAGGTGGCGTCGCGATGAGCCGCGTGTGAGCGACCCCTGGTTGCGCTGCGGGCTCGCTCGCAAGGCTCGTGGCTGCGCTTGTGGGCGCTTTGCTCGCGGCTGCGTCACGCTCCCGAACCCTGCCCAGCACCGCGCCCACGGCGACCGTGGACCCTTGCGGCACCACGATATCGGTCAAGACCCCCGCAACTGGGGCCGGCACCTCCAGCGTCACCTTGTCGGTCTCGAGCTCGAGTAGCGGCTCGTCGGCGGTGACCGCATCTCCGGGCTTCTTGAACCATTGGCCGACGGTTGCCTCGGTCACCGATTCGCCGAGCGCCGGAACCGTTATCTCGATCGCCATCGTGTTTCGACCTCAAAACTCAAAAGGAGAGAGCCTGTGCAACGAGAGCCTTCTGTTCCTGATTGTGCTTGCTGGCGAGGCCCGTCGCCGTGGCTGCCGAGGCAGCACGGCCGGCGTAGCGCGCACGTTGATCCCGCGGCGGCTCCAGACGCTGCAGCACCCATTCGATGTTGGGCTCTACGAAGCTCCACGCGCCCATGTTCTTGGGCTCTTCTTGCGCCCACACGATCTCGGCCTCAGGAAAGCGCGACAGTTCGCTGATCAACGCCCGTGCCGGGAAGGGATAAAGTTGCTCCAACCGCATCAGATACACGTCGGCGATGCCGGCTGCTTCGCGCGCTTCGTAGAGGTCGTAGTAGATCTTCCCGGAGCACAGCACCACGCGACGGATCTGCTGGTCGGGCTTGAGCTTGATCTTGGCATCCGGCCGTGACTGCGCATCATCCCACAGTAGCCGATGGAAGGTAGTGCCGCTGCCCATTTCGGTTAAGTCAGAGACGACGCGCTTGTGGCGCAGTAGCGATTTAGGCGTCATGAGGACCAGTGGCTTGCGGAATTTGCGGTGCAACTGACGGCGCAGGATGTGGAAGTAGTTGGCAGGCGTGGTGCAGTTGGCAACCTGCCAGTTATCCTCTGCGCACAGCTGCAGGTAGCGCTCGAGCCGCGCCGAGGAGTGCTCTGGCCCTTGACCTTCGTAGCCATGCGGGAGCAAGCAGACGAGGCCGGACATCCTGAGCCACTTGCGCTCGCCGGAGGAGATGAATTGGTCGAATACGACCTGCGCGCCGTTGGCGAAATCTCCGAACTGCGCCTCCCACATCACGAGGGCGTTTGGCTCAGCCAACGTGTAGCCGTATTCGAAGGCCAGCACCGCCTCCTCCGAAAGCATCGAGTTGATCACTTCAAAGCGGCCCTGGTTCGGGGAGACGTATTTGAGCGGGGTGTAGCGGCGCTCGGTCTCCTGGTCGATCAGCACCGAGTGACGCTGCGAGAATGTCCCCCGCTCGCTGTCCTGGCCTGACAGGCGCACGGGGAAGCCTTCGTTGAGCAGGGTTGCGAAGGCCAGTTGCTCGGCCATCGCCCAGTCGATGCCCGTGCCGGTCTCCACCATCTCGCGGCGCCGCTGGAGGAGGCGTTGGATGGTCTTGTGCGCGTTGAAATCCTGGGGAATGGCGGTGATGCGGCTTCCCACGTCCTTGAGCGTCTCGATGGCCACGCCCGTGTTCCCGCGCCGCGCTTCATCCTCGGCGAAGCCGATGTCGGACCAACG
>Ga0075425_100005371_pt1 | contig 13315 bp, 7 predicted proteins | sample SoiMethybrSBSTD4_FD_75300 | JGI IMG/M metagenome (GOLD analysis project Ga0075425, IMG submission 75300) | Bulk soil microbial communities from a Populus tree surrounding site in Tennessee, USA - Soil MetaG P. TD hybrid SBSTD4 | ecosystem: Environmental > Terrestrial > Soil > Tree plantation...
TCGACCTGCAACTGCTTTCCTGCCGTCGGCGCGTCGACTTTCTTGTTGTGGTACTGGATGACTGCGGACGTCGGCCGCACTTGCAGCGACGGAATGGCCTGCATCTTCGTCACCAATGCGTCGGCGAGACTGACGGAAAGGAAGTCGTCCTTCTGATTGCCGGCGAGATTGTCGAGCGGCAGGACGGCGATCGATTTCACGGGACCGGTCGCCGGCGCAGTCGTGGTCGCGGCGTCGGTGTTCTTGCCGCCGTTGTGATTGCGAACGAAGACGATCGCAGCGGCGCCGGCGACGAGGATCGCGACGATGATCGCGATCTGCATCCACCGCGGACGGGCGATCGTGCGGCCGATCGTGCTGCGCGTGTGATGCGACGAGAGGCGCAGCGTCGGCGTGTCGATCGCTTCGAGATCGGCGAGCAGCTCGTGCGCGTTCTGATAGCGATCGGCCGGCTTCTTCTGCAGCAGCGTTCCGATCACGCGCGCGGCCGCTTGCGGAAACGCGGGATCGAGCGGCGTAAAGGGCTCGGGCTCTGCGTCGCGAATGCGATCGAGCACCATCAGCGGCACGTCGGCGTTGAACGGCAGATGGCCCGACGCCATCTGGTACATCACCACGCCGGCGGAGAAGAGATCGCTGCGCTCATCCGCGTTCTCGCCGCGCGTCTGTTCGGGCGAGAGGTAATGGAGCGTGCCGAAGAAGTGTCCGCTCGTCGACTCGAACGATCTGGCGATCCCTTCGCGCGAAAGGAGCTTGGCCAGGCCGAAGTCGAGGATCTTCACGAGCCCGGTTGGCTCGATCATGATGTTCGCTGTCTTGATGTCGCGGTGGACGACGCCGTTGTCGTGCGCGGCGGCGAGGCCGGCGGCGATCTGTCGCGCGATGGCGAGGAACTCTCCCGCGTCTACAGGGCGCCGGCGAAGCCGCTGCTGGAGCGTTTCGCCCTCGCAGTACTCCATGACGATGAAGGGGAGCCCGTCGTCGGTCTCGCCGACTTCGTAGATCGTGGCGACATTTTGATGGCGAATGGCCGCGGCCGTCTTTGCTTCCCTAAGGAAGCGCGCCCTTCGGTCATCCGAGGCCAGATCCTCGGCATTCAGGACTTTGAGGGCGACTTGGCGTCCCAGCCGCTGGTCGCGGGCGAGATAAACACTCCCCATTCCTCCCTTGCCGAGGATTCGAACGATCTCGAAGCGATCAAGCGAGTGCGGGAGGTCGGGCATGAACCCGCGCGCATTCTACACGAGCGCGTCGACTTAACCGTGTGGGCAAGAACTTGACCCCGCGACTGGACTCATGGGTTATATTCTCACCCCGACCTGAAACAAATTTATGACATCGACGAACGCGCTGCTCCCCGAGCTGCAGCTTCCGCCGCGGTATCAAATTCTTTCAATATTGAAAGAAAACCCGGCCACTGCCGTATATCGCGTGTTCGACAAGTCCGATCAGCGCGATGAGGCGATCAAGATCCTTCGCCATGAGCTGTCGGATCCGCAGCAACTCATAAGGTTCAAGACGGAGTTCTCGACGCTCGCCTCGCTCGAGCATCCGAACATCATCAAGGTCTACGACTACGGACTCCTTCACGACTCTTTCCCGTACTTCACGATGGAGTTCTTTTCGGGGAAGCGGATCTCCGAATTCTTCGATGGAAAGAATTGGGACGGTCTGTTCGACGTCATCGTGCAGATCGCCTCGGCGCTGCACTACATCCATCGCAACGGAATCATCCATCTCGATCTGAAGCCGACGAACATCCTCGTCAGTGATGCGGGGCAGGCGAAGCTGATGGACTTCGGTCTTGCCATCGAGAGCCGCAAAGTGCTCGACCGGCAGATTCGCGGCACGCTGCAGTACATGGCGCCCGAAGTCTTGCGGCAGGATCGCGTGGACGCACGCGCCGATCTCTACGCGCTCGGAATGACGCTGTACGAGACGGTCACGGGAGCGCTGCCGGGTTACGGCAAGGCGCCGATCGACGTCATTCGCATGCATCTCGACGAAGAGGTGCGTTCGCCGTCGTCGATCAATCCGCGCATTCCTGCGGCGCTCGAGCAGATCATCATGAAGCTGCTCGAGAAGGACTCGCGCAACCGATACGCATCCGCAGCCGCGCTGCTGCACGCCGCCTCGGAAGCGGCGGGACGCGACTCGCATGGCGACCTTCTCATCGGACGCGGCCAGCTCTACGCCGCGCCGCTCATCGGACGCGACGCCGAAGTGCAGCATCTGATGTCGCTCATCGACGAAGCGCGCAAAGGCAACGGCGGCGGTGTGATCGTCGCGGGCGCGGAAGGCGTCGGCAAGAGCCGCGTGACGCGCGACGTGACGCTCCGCGCGCAGCTCGACGGCGCGCGCGTGTTCTCGGGGCGATGTCCCGTCAACCGCAAGACGATCTACGCGCCGTTCTTCGACATCTTCAGACAACTCGTGACCGCGGTGAATCCCGACGCCGACAGCGCCGAGGAGATGCGGCGGATTCTGCGTCCGGTCATCGGCCACTCCGGCATCGAAGCGACCGCGCCGGCGCAAGGACAAAAGTACAAGCTCTACAACGCGATCGTGCAGTCGATGCAGGACATCTACGGTTATCTTGTGGCGCCGCCGCCCTCGGCGGCGGAGAGCACCGCCGAGGGCGGCGGTGCCACACACGGCACGCCGCTGATCCTCTGCATCGAAGACTTGCAATGGGCCGATCCATCGACCGCCGAGCTCTTCTCGTTCCTCGTCGGCGAAGCGAAGCGCAACAAGCTGCTCGTGATCGGAACGCTCACGATTCAAGCGGGGCCGGAAAACGTCGAGTCGCCGCAAACCGGCATCGCATTCTGGGAGCAGCGCGCGCGCGAAGGAAGCTTTCCGTTCATTCGCATCGAAGCGTTGCCGGAGTCACTCGTGCGCGAGCACGTCGAGTCGCTCCTCGGCGAAGAGAACGTCGACGACGACTTCGTCCGCTGGATGTTCTGGGAGTCGGCGGGATCGCCGCTCAACATCCGCCGCATCTTCGACTACCTCATCGCGCATCAATACATTCAGTGGCATCCGAAAGGATGGCAGATCGACATGGATCGCATTCGTGCGCTGCGCATTCCCGGCGGCGCCGCGTCGATCCTGATGGAGAAGACGGAGTCGCTCACGCGCGCGCAGCATGCGCTGCTCGAATGCGCCGCGGTCCTCGGCGAAGTCACCGACACGGCACTCCTCACGAGCGTTTCGGATTTCTCCGCGGAAGAGACCTATCGCATCCTGCGCGAGCTGATCGAGCTCGGTCTGCTCGACGAGTCGAGCAGCGGCACCACGATCACGTTCCCGCAGATGCATCTGCGCGACACGATCTACAACGCGATGTCCGATCGCCGCCGCAGCGAGCTGCATCTGCGCGTCGGCAACGCGCTCGAGCCGTCGATGGAAGAAGGCTCGTCGCTTCTCGGGCAGATCGCGTATCACTTCGCGCGCGCGAACGAGACGAAGAAGGGCGTGCGCTACGCCGTCGAAGCGGGCGATCTGGCCACGCGCACGCTCGCGCATGAAGAAGCGATCGAGTTCTATCGCACCGCGCTCGAGCTGATGGATCTCAGCAACGCCGACGAGTCGGAGAAGACCGAGATCCGCGAGAAGCTCGCCGACTCGTTCTATCGCGCGTCCGACTATCGCAGCGCCATGTCGGCGTATCAGTTCCTCCTCAAGAGCATTCAAACGCGCAGCAAAGACGGCGAGCGCAAGGCCGATCTCGCGCGCGTGATGAAGAAGATCGGCAAAGTCCTCGGCAAGCGCGGCGAGCAGGATTCGGCGCTGTCGTACTTCCAGAACGCGATGGCGCTGTACGAAGAGCTCGGACAAAAGCTCGAAGTCGCGGAGCTCCTCAATCGCACCGCCGGTCTCTATCGCGAGAAGGACGATCTCGAGGCGGCGCGCCGCACCGCCGATCGCGCGCGCGAGATGCTCGAGGATCAGGAGCCGAACGTCGTCTACGGCTACGTCAAGAACATGCTCGGCATCGTCGAGTACGCGCTCGGCAACTGGCAGAAATCGCGGGAGATTCTCGCCGAGGCATTCAAGATCGGGGAGAAAGTCGGCTCGGATCAGTTGAAGAAAGTGGCGTCGACGAACCTCGGCAACACGCTGTGGAAGCTGGGCGACTGGGACACGGCACTCAAATACTTCCGGCGCAACGTCGAGCTGTCGGAAGCCGAAGGCGATCTCTGGAATCTGATCACCGCGTACAACAACGTCGGCGTGATCGAGTTCGGCCGCGGCAACTTCCACACGGCCGCGGAGTACTTCGACAAGAGCGTGCGCATCGATCAGAAGATCGGCGCGATCGAGTACGAAGCGCTGGCGCAGGAAAACCTCGGCGAAGCGCTGGAGATGGTCGGCAAGTGGAACGAGGCGATGGAGCACTATCAACGGTGCCTCACGCTGGAAGGATTCGACGAAGCGCGCGCATCGCGATCGTCCGTCTACGTTCCGCTCGCGCGGCTCACGAACAAGAAAGGCGACATCGCTCGCGCGCTCGAGTACGGGCACAAAGCATTGATCGCGGCGGAGCGTGCGCGCGACGAAGACCTGATCGCGGAGGCGTGCTACATCCTCGCGGCGATCGAAGACGAGCGTGACAACCTCGACGAAGCGGAAGCGAGCCTCGCGCGGGCGATGGCGATCTTCGAGCAGAACAAGACGATGCCGGGATTGGCGCGCGCGCACACGGCGGCGTCGGCGCTGGCGTTGCGGCGCCAGCGGCTCGATGACGCGACGCGCCACGCGGAGCTCGGCGCGAAATACGCGACGGAGCTGCACGACCGCTTCACGCTGGCGAAGAACGACTGGGCGTGGGGAAAGATCCTTTACTTCCAAGGGCAGCGCGACGCGGCGGTGCAAAAGCTCGACTCCGCGCGCGCCTGCTTCGAGGAGCTCGACACGCAGTACGAGCTGGCGCGCTTGCTGTTCGACATGGGCGTCATGCGCGACGAGCCCGAAGAGGCGACGCAGACGATCCGCAGCGCGATCCGGATCTTCGAACGATTGGATGCGACGCACGACCTCGAGCGCGCGCGCGGCGCGCTGTTCCGCATCAAGCCGGCGGGCAAAGCGCCGGAGTCGAACGTCGTCGGTCTGTACGAGATCGTCAAGATCATCAACTCGTCATTGAATTTGAACGACGTGCTCAATCGCGTGCTCGATCTCGCCATTCGTCGTTTGAGAGCCGAGCGCGGAATGATCCTGCTGCTCGATCCGATCACGAGCGCGCTGCGCACGCGCGTCGTGCGCAACATCAACGATCAAGAAGGCGGCTCGAAGCGGTCGCCGCAATCGATCGTGAAGGAAGTGATTCAGACGGGACAGGCGGTGATGTCGGCGGACGCGCGAGCCGACGAACGATTCACCGAATCGGAATCCGTCATCGCCGAGAACATTCTGTCGATCCTCTGCGTGCCGCTGATCATCAAGGAGCGGATCGCCGGGTCGATCTACGTCGATCACCGGCAAGCGCGGCATCTCTTCTCGCCGAAGGACCTCACGTTCCTGGAAGCGTTCGCCGATCAGGCCGCGATCGCGATCGAGAACGCGCGCCTGTACGAAGAGCTCGAAGAAGCGCGCACGCGGCTCTCGCTCGAAAACGAATCGCTGCGCCGCGAAGTGCTCGTCGAGAAGCACCTCGACTCGATCGTCGGACAGTCGGAAGCGGTGGCGAAGATTCAGTTCGCGGTGCGCAAAGCGTCCGGGAGCAACTCGACCGTGCTGCTGCGCGGCGAGTCGGGAACCGGCAAGGGCCTGATCGCGCGGATCATTCACAACATGGGGCCGCGGCGTCACGGTCCGTTCATCAACTTCAACTGCGCCGCGTTGCCGGAGACGCTCGCCGAATCGGAATTGTTCGGACACGAGAAGGGCGCCTTCACCGGCGCCGATCGCCGCAAGCTCGGACGCTTCGAGCTCGCGAACGGCGGCACGATCTTCCTCGACGAGATCGGAAAGATGACGCTGGCGATGCAGGCCAAGCTGCTGCGCGTCGTCGAGGACAAGGAGTTCGAGCGCGTCGGCGGAACGCAGACGATCAAGACCGACGTCAAGATCATCGCCGCGACGAACCTCGACATCGAGAAGGCCATCGAAGAGAACACGTTCCGCGAAGATCTCTACTATCGCCTCAACATCATTCCGCTCTTTCTCCCGCCGCTGCGCGAGCGCAAAGACGACATCCCCCTCCTTTCCGAGCACTTCATCAAGAAGATCTGCAAAGACCTCGGCATCGAGACGAAGCGCCTCGAGCCCGGCGTGCTCGATCTCTTCGTACGCCACAATTGGCCCGGCAATGTGCGCGAGCTGGAAGCGACACTGCATCGCGCCATCGTGATGTCGAACGGCGACACCGTGACGCGCGGCGACTTCATCGGCCTCGTCGCCGACGGAGCGTCGACCATCGTCGACACCGGTCCCGCACCGTCATCGAACTCGATTCTCAATCCGTCCATCGCCAAGATCGAGATCACGAGCGAGGTGTACGACGAAGTGATGTCGACCGTCGACCGCCAACTCATCGAGCGCGCGCTCGAGTCGTCCGGCGGACGCATTCGCGAAGCCGCTCGACGTCTCGGCCTCGCGCGCAATACGCTGAAGTCGAAGATGCAGAAGTACAACATCGCGGGGCGCGAGTGAGCGACGCGCCGGTTTCCTTTACCGAAGAGAACGTCCCACTTACCGGCATCGAAGAAGGGGTGGAGGATCTCGTCGATCTCTACGGCGGCGAGATCACGGCGCGCGAAGTGGCGTGGCGCCGCTTCACGCTGCCGCTGCGCCGCGGCATCTCGACGGGCGGGGGAGTGGAGTGCAGCCTGTCGTGGTCGGAGAGCGGCGAAGTGACGATGACGTGCGACCGCGACATCGACGCGCCGAAACTGCAGCGCGTGCTGCTGCTCGTCGTCGGAGTCATCGGCGCGCTGCTCTTCACGATCTGGCCGTTCTTCCCGCAGCGCCGCGAGTGGGGCGCGCTAGCGTGGATCGGCGGTGCCGTCGCGATCGCGGTGTATTTCTTGACGCTGCGCAAGACGAGCGGCGGACTGGCGCTCGATTTTCTACATCGACTCGTTCGGAGACAGCGCGAGTTGAACGCCGCTACAGCCGATCAGTAAGGATCGTCTTCGCGATCGTGGCGAGCTGCATGTTCGACGTCCCCTCGTAGATCTGTCCGACCTTCGAGTCGCGCCAGAACTTCTCGACCGGATACTCTTTCGTGTATCCGTTGCCGCCGAAGAGCTGCACGGCCAGTGACGTAACGCGCTCCGCGATCTGCGACGAGAAGAGTTTCGCCATCGCCGCTTCGCGGAGGAACGGCTTCTTCGCGTCTTTGAGTCGCGCCGCGTTGTAAACCATCAGCCGCGCCGCTTCGAGGTCGGTCGCTGCTTGCGCGATCTGGAACTGCACGCCCTGGAACTCGGAGATCGTCTGTCCGAACTGGCGGCGCTCCTTCGTGTATGCGATCGCGTGTTCGAGCGCGCCGCGCGCGACGCCGAGCATCTGCGCGCCGATGCCGATGCGTCCTTCGTTCAGCGTCTCGATGGCGATCTTGTATCCCTTGCCGTGCTCGCCGAGGACGTTTTCTTTGGGGACGCGGCAGTCTTCGAGGATCAGTTCGCACGTGGAGGAGGCGCGGATGCCGAGCTTGTCCTCCTTTTTGCCGACGGAGAAGCCGGGGAAGTCGCGCTCGATCAGAAAGGCGGTGATGCCTTTGTAGCCGGCGTCGGGATTCGCATTCGCAAACACGATGAAGACGCCCGCTTCCGCGGCATTCGTGATCCATAGCTTGCGTCCGTTGAGGACGAAGTGATCGCCTTTCTCTTCCGCGCGCGTGGCGAGCGCGAATGCGTCGGAGCCGGAGCCGCCTTCGGAGAGCGCGTAGGCGCCGACGGTGTCGCGCGCGAGCATCGCCAGGTATTTCGATTTCTGGTCTTCGTTGCCCCAGCGAATGAGTGCGTTGTTGACGAGCGTGTTCTGCACGTCGACGAGCACGCCGCACGATGCGTCGACGTGCGACAGCTCTTCGACGACGAGCACCGCATTGAAGAACGACGAGCCGGCGCCGCCCCACTGATCGGGAACTTCGATGCCCATGATGCCGAGCTCGAAGAACGCGTCGATCAGATCCTTCGACATCTTCGCCTCGCGGTCCATGTCGAAGACGAGCGGACGAATCCTCTCGACCGCGAACTCGCGGACGCTCTGCTGGAACATCTGCTCTTCTTCGGAGAGGAGGGTGAGGGGAGAGCCGGGAGTGATGTCGACGGTTGCTGTGGACATGGCGGGGGCGAATGATATCGCCGCGAAGCGGCGAAGTGGAAATTGGGAGTCGCTCAACCTATATTGCTCGTAATCCGTCATTCGAGGTGAACGATGAGAGTGGCCCGGGCCGCCGTCGTGAGCTTTCTGATCGAGATCGCAGCCGTGCTCGCGCTCGGGGCGATCGTGTTCGCGTTGCCATACAACGGCTCGCTCGGTGGCGTGGAGACGGGAGCATTGGCGTTGCAGCGAATGTTGCTCCGCCTCTTCACGCTGCGAACGTTGATCGTGGCCATGTGGTGGCTGCGGCTGCCGCTGCACATTCTCGCGCTCGCGTTTTTCATGGCCTGGACTTACGCGACGCACAAGTCGCTGAACGCGACACGTATGGCGTCGCACTGGGCGATCACCGGATGGTTCGTGCCACTCTGGAATTACGTCGCGCCGTATCTCGTGATCCGCGACATCTTTCGGGCCTCGGCGCGCGGCGAAGAAGAATCGGCCGTGCCGCTCGTCGTGAAAGTCTGGTGGACGGCGGTCGTGCTCCAAGCCATCGCGGCGACGACCGCATTCGCGCTCGCGTTTGCAGGCGTGCTCGCGCCGCACATCCTCGAGCTCGATCGACTGGCGATCGCCGACTACGCGTTGGAATCATTCGTTGCAGCGCTCTTCGTAGCGGTCATCGTCTCAGTTGAGACCCGGTTCGCCGGCGCGCCACTCAAGCTCACATCCGCCGTCGCGACGGCCGCCGTTCTCGTCGTCGCCTTCAGCGGCGCGGCGTTTGGCTTTTATCAGATGCATGGCGGCGCGGTTCGCGATCGATTGATGACCGGCGGCGTTGGCTTGGAAGAAGTCATCAGGATGGGAGCGCCGCAGAAGATGCTCGCGGAGCTGACGCCGGCAAAGCCAAAGCAGCCGCGGACCGAAGAACCTCCGCCCGAGCCGATTCACAGCGAGCCTCTGGCGAAAGCGGAGGCGATCGCTGAGCTACCGGTGACGGAAACCGAGCCGCCGCTTCCCGTTTCCCCGCCGCCCCGGCTTCTCAAGAAGGTTGAGCCGACCTATATCGAGGCTGCGCGGCGCGCGCACATTTACGGTGTTGTGCTGGTGCAGGTGGTCGTCGATCGAGAAGGAAACGTGAAGGATGTGCGCATCGTGAGGGGGCTGCCGTACCTCGAGCGCGCGACAACCGACGCCGTCATGCAATGGAAGTTCGAGCCAACGCGCGTCCACGGCAAGCCCGTCGAAGTCACGTTCCCGACGACCGTACGATTCGAGCTGCCGCACTAGGCAAGAGTGGATGGTGCCCCGGGCCGGACTCGAACCGGCACGCCCCTTACGGGGCAGCGGATTTTAAGTCCGCAGCGTCTGCCATTCCGCCACCGGGGCGTGCTTCGTCAGCATAAAGCAAGATGCGACGGCCGCGCGTCAGCGTGACGCTCGCGGTTTCCCCGACGAGATCGAGATCGACGCCGATGAGACCTGCGCTCGTCGATAGAACCGCGCGGTGATGGGAAATGGTTCCATCGGGCAGCGGTGGGATCAAAGGATGATCGAGACTCGCCGCGACGTGGCGAAGAAAGATGTTCGCGTGCTCAACGGAATCGAACTCGCAGCGAAACGCGATCTTCTGCGTGACGCCGCGAAAATTCGTCTTCGCCAACGACTGGACCAGCCGCAGCCCCGCTTCGGGTCAATGCAACTTCTCGTTCGAACGATGGCGGAAGAGATCCATGCGCAAGCTGAAGACGGCGGACTCGAAGTCCGCTTCATCGCGACACGCCTGCTCGGAGTTGAACGAGCGCGCCTGCAGATCCTCGAAGTAGGCCTCGGTCTGCTGTCGTAGATCGTCGAGGTGCTCCTCTTCATGCGACTTCCAGCGCATGTTCGAGAGATACATGTACGGGATCATCTGCGCCGAGCCGGCGAGAACCCAGCGGCCTTCCTCGCGGCGGCAGCGGCAGTCGAGTCGCAGTCCGAGGATCTCGGTGCACGCTTCGATGGGAACGGAGGTGGAACAGTGGAGCTGAAGGTCACTCGTCGCAATGAGAGTGACGTTGGCGCGATGAATGTCGAGCGCGAAGCGCGACTGCGCGAGTAGCGGAGAGCTGAGGAGCGCGAGTGCGATGACCAGACGCTTCATGCATAGACAACACGCGCTGCCGGCGCCGCGTTCGCAACAAAAACAAAAAGGGCGCCGTTTTACGGGCGCCCTTCCGGGGTCGGATAGCTACGATGAAGTAGCCCCCTCAGGTTTATTGGAACAATCCATGCGAACTTAGTTACCTCCTCCCCCATGAATTTCCGGCGGACCCGCAACTAGCGCCACGTCGTACGCCATGACCCACCTCGCCGGCGTCGCGGACCGGATCGACCGCTCCTACTCGCCCCGAGGTGAAGGGGAGGAGCGGGAACTCGATATCTTGTTCAACGTTTCGTCAATGATCGTGCGGCCAATTCGCCGCTCACGCACGTATACTCACGCAAACGCTTCGCCGGGCAGTTGATTCCAGCCGCCCAACCCCCGTTTCCGTTTTGTGCATGGATAAGAGAATACATTTTCTCAGTTAAATTTCAATGGAAAATACAACTTCAACGCTCGTGCCGACCGCACAAACCCCTGTGCTAAACTTCCCGATCTCCGGAGTCAATTGATATGAAAAGACTTCTCGTCGTCGTGTGCGTCGTTGCGGCCGGTGCAACGGAGCTCTTCGCCGGCGGCGTCAGCGGACGCGTCAGTTTCGTCACCAAGCGCGGACAGAACCCCATCATCAACGAGACGCTGGTCTGGCTCGAGCCGGCCGGCGCCGCCCGAATTCCGAAGAAAGCACCCGCCACGTTCAGCATGACGACGCGCGGAAAAACGCTCATTCCTCACGTGCTGGCGGTTCCCATCGGATCGACCGTCGGCTTCCCCAACGAAGACCCGATCTCGCACAACCTCTTCTCCCTCTCCAGCGCCAACAGCTTCGACCTCGGCCTCTATCGCACGGGTGCCGGGAAGTCGCACACGTTCACGACGCCGGGTATCGTCAACGTCTACTGCAACGTCCATCCGCAGATGTCGTCGGTGATCCACGTGATGTCGACGCCGTACTACGGATTCGTCGACGCGAACGGCAACTTCTCGATCGCCGACGTGGCTCCGGGCAAGTATGAGCTCGTCGCGTGGAATGAGCAGGGGGGTACCGCGCACGGCGGCACGCTCGACATTCCGTCGAGCGGCACGCAGACCGTGGCGCTGACGATCGACAGCCGCAGCTATCGAAACATCGCGCACACGAACAAAGAAGGCAAGGCGTACGAGCCGCCGCGATCGAAGGAATACTGAGCGATGACGGCGCACACGCTCGAACGACCTCTGGCCGATAGTGGCCCGATGCCGCAGCCGAAAGCGGTCAACATCGAGCGCGCCCGTTTTCCACTCGTTCTCAAGCTGTTCGGTCTGACGGCGCTGCTGATCTTCATCGTCGTCGGCGTCGCGGTCGGCATCACTATTCAACGCGCGAACGCGATCGCGCGCACGACCGTCGACGCGTCGATCTCGAGCGCCGCGCGCCTCTTCCGCGAATTCGAAGATCAGCGACTGCGCAAGCTCACGCTCGGCGCGCAGCTCGTCGGCAATGATCCGAGCTTCACCGCGTACATTCTGAACGCGCTCGGTCTCAACACGAGCGCGACTCCGGCGGCCACTCCGGCACCTGGAAGCGCGCCGGTTGCGGCAGCGCCTGCCCCCGCGCCGGTCGCGCTCGATCTCGTGAGCATCCTCGATCAACTGGCGCAGCGCAAAGAGTCGTTCGGCAGCGATCTCGTCATTCTTCTCGACGATCAGGGCCGCCTCGTCGCGCGCACCGATCAGCCGGCGACGACGGCGGTGAAGCCGGAAGACTTCTACGAAGAGACGCCGCTGGTGAAGAAGATCGTCGACGACGCCTCGGTGAAGTCGACGACCGGCACGATCATCACCAACAACCAGCTCTATCACGCCGCGGTCGTTCCGATCGCGTCGGGGGCGAACAACGTCCGCATCGGATATCTCATCAACGCCAACGCCATCGATGCGAACTTCGCCAACAGCATCGCCGAGTCGACGAAGGCCGGCGTCATGTTCGCGCCCGATCCGAAGCTCGCCTCGCAGCCGACCATCGCCCGCTCGACGAACGCGCCGAGCGTCGGCATGCAGCAGATGAGCGGCATCGATCAGATCTTCAAGAGCGGCAAGGCGGTGGCGCCGTCGAACGTGCGCGTCGAGAACAGCGACTACGTCATGACCGGCGAGCCGCTGGTCGCCGGAAAGCAAACGGTCGGCGCCGCGGTGTTCCTCCGCTCGCTCGATCAGGAGCTGATGCCGTTCAAGAAGATCGAGAACTCGATGCTCGCGGGGGGCGGCGGCGCATTGCTGCTCGCGTTCGCATTCTCGTGGCTGATCGCGAAGCGCCTCACGCATCCGATCGAAGAGCTCGCGGGACTGGCCCAGGCCGTCACCGCGGGCGACTACGACGTTCATCCGACCATCGACCGCAGCGACGAAGTGGGGATCCTCGGCAGATCGTTCGCGAAGATGATCACCGCTTTGCGCGACAAAGCGGAGCTCGAAGAGTTGTACGAGCAGATGGCGGCGAAGTCGAAAGAGCGCGAGGCCGTGGTCGCGCCGCGCGCCGTCGAAGCGCCGAAGCTCGAAGAAGGAACGCTGCTCGTCACCGATCTGCGCGGCATCTCGGTGGGCGAGAGCGACGCGCAGTCGGTGATCAACACGGTCTCGCGCGCGATGAAGTTGCAGGAGCTGGAGGTCTCGCGTCAGGACGGCGTCGTGCGCGAGATCGTCGGCCATCGCCTCGTCAGCGTCTTCCGCGGAGAGCGCGGCGTGATTCATGCGATTCGCGCGGCGCGCGCCATCAACGAAGAGCTGGCGTCGCAGAGCGCAAGCGGATCGACGCTCTCGCTCGGCGTCGGCATCGCCACGGGCGAATTCGTCAGCGGCACGGTCTCGCTCGAGCAGGAGAACGGCGTGGCCATCGTCGGCAACGCGCCGCTGCTCGCG
>Ga0075425_100005373_pt1 | contig 13313 bp, 12 predicted proteins | sample SoiMethybrSBSTD4_FD_75300 | JGI IMG/M metagenome (GOLD analysis project Ga0075425, IMG submission 75300) | Bulk soil microbial communities from a Populus tree surrounding site in Tennessee, USA - Soil MetaG P. TD hybrid SBSTD4 | ecosystem: Environmental > Terrestrial > Soil > Tree plantation...
CCCCTCATCCGGCCTTCGGCCACCTTCTCCCCGTCAAGCGGGGAGAAGGGCCACGCGAGGGGTGGTGGCCCCTCGCCCCGCTTGCGGGGAGAGGGTGGCGCGAAGCGCCGGGTGAGGGGCCGCGGCGCCAACTGAAGGCCATTCGTTCCTCACACCGCCGCCCGTTCCAGGCTCGCCTTCTGATCCGAGATGAAGCGGAAGACGTCCACCTTCCCGGCCGAATCGAGGTGTTGCGAGACTTCGAAGAGCTGCACGGAGAGCAGCGTGTTCAGGCCTTCATCGAGCACGGCTTTGCGCCGTTCGAAGGGGAGCTCGGAGATGTTCGCGATAAGCATGTTCTCGTCGAAGCGGCCGTACTGATCGAAGAAAACGCCCGACCAGAGATCGTCCGTCTCCGCGTTCTGCAGCACGGTCATGAAGATGTCGCGCGCCTGATCTTCGCCGACGGCGCGATTCAGCGCGTCGAAGAGCCGACCGAACATGTCGTTGTAGGTCGAGATCACCTTCAGCAGCTCCGGCGAGTCCTCGACGTCGAGGAACACCGGACGGAAGGTCTTGTCCTCCGGCGCGACCTCGATGAGTCGCGCGGAGAGCAATTGAAAGAGGATGCGCGTCACTTCGAACTCGGTCAGCTCCGAGCGTCCCGTCAGCTCGCGCACCGTCAGGCGTCCGTCGATGTTGTTGTAGATCTCGATTTCCGCGCCGCTCATGTCGAGGTCGCGGAAATCGGGCGCGGTGCCGTGCACCTTCGAGAAGACCACCTCGAGCGTCGGGATCTTCTCGCGGATGCGCGCCGATTCGTCGAGGCGGCGGATGCCTTCCATGATCACGCTCGAGGTGTTGATCTGCAGCACGATCCGCTCGTGCGACAGCTCCTCTGCCGACTCGTAAAACGCGAACTCGCCGGTCTTCCACCCGAACAGCGAATAGATGATCTCGAGGACCTGATTCTTGACGCCCCACCATAGGTCCTTCGGTGAGATCGCTCCCATCTGCACGAGGACTTTGCCGTGACGCATCTGCGGCGTCACGCGGCGCTTCGATTCCTCGTACTGCTCCTCCGTGATCTTGCCGTTGCGGAGCAGGAAGATGCCGAGGGAGTGCTCGGGAGAGTTGGAGGCGGCGAAGACGATGTCACCGTCTTTCCAGAGGATGGTCCGGTCGAGCTGCCCCTCGCGCAGGGCGAGCTTGCCGCTCCGCCGGATCATGGCGATGAACGACAGGACATCCGGTAGCTGAATTCGGGATAAGTCTCCCTGAAGGATCGATTTATCAGGCATCTAGCGGACCCGAGCGGGTGAACAATGCCACGCGGAACATCGTGTCGCAAGGGGTTATTCGTTGTTGGTTGGTCCGTTGGTCCGTTGGTCGGTTGGTCGGTTCGCAGGAGGGCGAGAATCACCGACCAACCGACTAACCGACTAACCGACCAACAAACATCGCGGCACCATCTCCCTCAGCAACTCCAGCGTGCGATCCACCTCATCCGCGGTCGTAAACCGCGACATCGAGAAGCGGACCGTGGCGCGTGCATCCTCGGGTGAGAGGCCCATCGCGAGGAGGACCGGACTCGGTTCGACGCGGCCGGAGGAACAGGCAGATCCGGTCGAAACGGCGACGCCGTTGAGGTCGAGGGCGATCACGATGCCTTCGCCATCGGCGCCGTGAAAGGTGACGTTGGATGTGTTCGGGACGCGTCGCGCGGTTGCGCCGTTGATTGTGAAATCGCCGGTCAGACCGTTTTCGAATCGATCGCGCATGGCGGAGCTCATCGGCGGGCGGGCGAGCCGCGCGGCCTCGCCGAACGCGGCCGCGAGCGGAACGTTCTCCGTCCCGGCGCGACGCCTCCGTTCCTGCGCGCCGCCGAGGACGTGCGCGGTCATCGAGATGCCCTTGCGGACGTAGAGCGCGCCGATGCCTTTCGGCGCGTGCATCTTGTGCGCGGAGATCGCGAGCGTGTCGCACTGCAGCGACTGCACGTCGATGGCGATCTTGCCGGCGCCCTGGACCGCGTCGCAATGGAAGTGCACGCCGCGCTCACGACAGAAAGCGCCGACGAGTTCGACCGGCTGCACGACGCCCGTCTCGTTGTTCGCGAGCATCATCGCGACGAGGCGCGTTTCGTCCGTCATCGCATCGATCATCGCGTCCGCCGACACGACTCCGTCACGCGACGGTCGCACGTACGTGACCGCGCACCCGCGCGCCTCGAGTGCGCGCACCGGCTCCATCACGGAGGGATGCTCGATCGCGGTTGTCACGATGTGGCAACTCTGGCCCGCGACAGGCGCGCCGAAAATCGCCGCGTTGTTAGACTCGGAGCCACCGCTGGTGAAGACGATTTCGCGCGCGGTCGCATGGAGCAGCCCCGCGACCGACTCACGCGCCTCCTCGATCACCCGCCGCGCGGTCTGGCCTTCTGTATGAATAGAGGACGCGTTGCCGAACACATCGCGAAGATTCGTTTCCAGAACCCGGAGGACGTCCGGATGAATGACCGTGGTCGCATTGCTGTCGAGATAAATCCGCATCGGCTGTTGACAGTGATTCTTTCACTGCTGATCGCGCTGAACATTTTCGGTCAGGGTTCCACTCCGCCCAAGAGCGATCCGAAGGCGGCCCCGCCCGAGGCCGTGCGGAAGCTAAATCGCCGCGAGCGCAAGGATCGCATCGCGAAGCTCAGCGAGAAGCACCGCCAGTTCCTCCAGGATGTCGACCCGATCATCCTTCCCGCGGAGATTGACGGATTCCTCGTCCTCGAGACCGATCCGCAGCGCGACGTCTTCATCGACGACTTCTGGCGCCGCCGCGATCAGGCGATGGGCCTCAGCAATCGCGCGTTCCGCGACCTCTACTACGAGCGCATCGAGGACGCGAAGGAGAACTTCGAGAACCTGATGTCGGACCGCGCGCGGATGTATCTGCTCAACGGCCAGCCGATGGGCGTGCTGAAGACGTCGTGCGACAAGCTCCTCCAGCCGATGGAGATCTGGACGTACGAGCACGTCGAGGGCTTCGGCTCGCGCGTGCCGTTCCTTTTCTATCTGCCGCGCAACGGCCGCGAATACAAGCTCTGGAATCCGATGGCCGGACAAACCTCGCTGGCCGAGCTGCTGTCGTCCGAGCAGACAGGCGTCGTCGGCGCCGACACCGACGCGCTGGCCAACGTCTTCCGGGCATCGGAGTGGGGCGGCGGGATGGTGAGTCGCATCGAGATCGAGTGCAAGGACGGCCGCGAGATCCTTCGCGCGATCTACGCGATGCAGTCGAACAAGACCACCCTGCTGCGCGTCTTCGAGCCGCCTCCGATCAATGAGGAAGACATCTCGAAGGTCGTCCGCTCCGTCGTCATCGCCAATCCGAACGCGCCGAAGCTGACCGCCGACGTGGCGTTCGCGTATCCCGGCAAGGACGGCAGCCGCACGGAAACGCAGTTCACCGTTCTCGTGCCGCGCTCGCAGCTCGCGCTCAAGGACGTCGGCGGCGTGCAGCTTTACAGCCTCGACGTGATCGGCGAAGTGCTGCGCAACGATCAGATGTGGGAGAAGTACCGCTATCGCTTCGACTATCCGTCGGACATCAAGGACGAGAAGGTTCCGATCATCTTCAATCGCCTGCTGCGTCCGCAGGACTATCAGTCGCGCATCAAAGTCGTCGACGTCAATTCCGGCGCGGAGGTCGTCTTCGAAAACACGATCGATGTACCGGACGTCCACGTGGCGCCGACGCAATCGCAGGCCGTCGCCACCGCGACCGTCGAGCAGATCCGCCAGAACATGGGCGTGAGCTCGCTGAAAATCGCGCCGATGTCGGAGGACGCGCTGGCCGGTCTGCAAAAGATCGAGACGCTCGTCACCGGCGACGACATCAAAGCCGTCGAGTTCTGGCTCGACGGCAAGAAGATCGCGGTGCGCAAGTCGCCGCCGTTCACGCTCGATCTCGACTTCGGGATCGTGCCGCAGATGCGCCGCATCCGTGCGGTCGGTCTCGACGCGTCGGGCAATCCGCTGACCGGCGACGACATCGTCGTCAACACCGGCACCGATCCCTTCCGCGTGCGCATCACGTCGCCGCGCGTCGCGCCGAATCTCAAAGGCCGCACGCGCGTGACCATCGAGGCGCGCGTCCCGGACGGCAAGCAGCTCGAGAACGTGGAGCTGTTCTGGAACGAGACGAAGGTCGCGACGATGTATGACCCGCCGTTCGTGCAAACAGTCGACATTCCGGCGACGAACGGAGGCGTCGGGTATCTCCGCGCCGTCGCAACGCTGAAGGATGATCCAACGCCGCCCGTCGAGGACGTCGTGATGATCAATTCGCCGGCGTACATGGCCGAGTTGAACGTGCACCTCGTCGAACTGCCGACGACGGTTCTCGTCAGCGGCAAGCCGGTCAATCACCTCCTCGAGGAGAGCGCATTCAAGGTGCTCGACGAGGGACAGCCGGTGAAGCTGTCGAAGTTCGAGCATGTGAAGAACCTGCCGCTGTCGATCGGGCTGACCGTCGACACGTCGGGATCGATGCAGCCGAAGATGGAAGTCGCGCAGAAGACCGGCGCGACGTTCCTGCAGCAGGTCATGCGCAAGGGCGACAAGGCGTTCCTCGTCGCGTTCGACTCCCAGCCGCAGATCATTCAGAAGTGGTCGTCGAACGTGAGCGACATGCACGCCGGCCTCGCGAAACTGCGGGCCGAGGACTACACGTCGCTTTACGACGCCGTCGTTTACTCGCTCTACAACTTCCTCGGCGTCAAGGGTCAGAAGGCACTCGTGCTGCTCACGGACGGTCAGGACACGTCATCGAAGTTCACGTTCGATCAGGCCCTCGAATACGCGCGCCGCGCGGCGGTGCCGATCTACGCGATCGGCATCGGACTGAAATCGACGGAGATCGACGTGCGCTCGAAGCTGAACCGCTTCGCGGCGGAGACCGGCGGCAACGCGTACTTCATCGAGACCGCGGGCGGCCTGACGAAGATTTACGCCGACATCGAGAACGAGCTCCGCTCGCAATACGTCCTCGGCTTCTACCCGCCCGAGGAAGTGAAGCCGGGAGGCAAGTGGCGCGAGGTGACGGTGCAGGTGAGCGAAGGGAAGGCGAAGACGATCCGGGGGTACTACCCGTAGGGGGGAAGGCAGAAGGCAGAAGGCAGAATTGAGGCTTCAGCATTCTCAATTCTGCCTTCTGCCTTCTGCATTCATCTGAGATCGCACAAACCCAGCCACACCGCCCTCTCCAGCGTCACGCCGCCAGGGAAGTGCCGCGCGAAATCCTCGCGCAACCGCGGCGCGTGCTCCGCGACGTAGCGGTCGAGCACTTCCTGCGATTCGACCGTGTAGCGCGAGCGCCACGTGTCCGGCGCGCTCTTTTCGAAGTGCGCGTCGAGGAAGCAGCCCGTTGCGAAGACCTCGGGCACGTGCTTCTCGCACATGTACTTTTCGAGCGCCGCGCCGTTCGATGGATCGTCGAGGCGGATGGTGACTTCGTACGAGAGCATGGCAAAACACTCTACGTCACCCTGAGCCTGCGAAGGGTCTTTGCTGCGATGCGGTAGCGCAGAAGAGATCCCTCGACTTCGCTCGGGATGACGAGTAGGTTCGAGCCATGCTCGAAAAACTTCGCCGCGATCTCGGGACGCTCGAGTCCTATGCCGCGATCATCGGCATTCTCATCGGCGCGGGGATCTTCCGGCTCACGAGCGATGCGTGGCGCCTCACCGGTCCGAGCGTGATCCTCGGCTATCTCGTGCTCGCGCCGGCGATCCTCAGCACCTCCGTCGCTTACTCCGTTTTTCTCTCGACGCCGCTCGGCAAAGTGCCGGGCGGTGAGTACACGCATCTCTCGCGCACGTTCGGCGGATACGGACTGGCGTTCGTCGGCGCGTGGCTGAAAGTCATTTCCTACATCGGCGCGCTCGCCTATCTCGCGAACGCGTTCGCCGATTACTCCGGCGGCCCGAGGCTCATCGTCGCGGTGAGCATCCTGATCTTTTTCTACGCGTTCCACGTCGCGGGCGTGCGCTGGTTCGGCCGCGTCCAGGTGTGGATGTGCTCCCTCCTCGGATTGTCGCTGGTCGTGCTCATCGTGCCGGGGCTCTTCGCGATTCACGTCGCGAACTACTCGCCGTTCTTCACGCACGGCGCGCGCGGATTCGCGTCGAGCCTGCCGATGCTCTTCTTCGCGTTCGCCGGATTCGAAGCGCTCGCGCAGACGGCGGGCGAAGTGCGCGACAGCACGCACAAACTGCCGCGCATTTTTCTGCGCGGCATCGCCGCGACGACGGTCGTCTACTTCCTGATGTCGGTCGTTGCGTTCGGCGTCCTCCCCGGTCCGCGCCTCGGCGCCTCCTCCGCGCCGATGGCCGACGTCGCGGCGCAGTACCTCCCGCCCGCCGCGGCGTGGTTCATCACCGTCGGCGCGCTGATGGCGCTCTCGACGTCCGTCAACGCGACGATGCTCGTGCCGTCGCGCATCGGGATCATGCTGGCCGAGGATGGGCTCGCGCCGCGCGCGATCGGCGCGATCAACGCGCGCACGGGAACGCCGCTGATCGGCCTCACGATCACGCTCGCGGTCGCGCTGGGTCTTTTGATCAGCGGTCAGCTTTCCGTCGCGCTGAACATCGCCGTCTTCGCGCTCGTCGTGCTCTACCTTCTGCACAGCATCGCGCTGCTCGTCCTGCCGCGAACGAATCGCGAGCTGTACGCGAGCGTCACGCTGCCGCTGCCGCGCGGCGTGCAAATCGCCGCGGCACTGCTGTCGATCGTGACGATGGGTGTGCTCGTCGTGTTGCAGCTTGCGCAGGACATCGACGTGCTGCGGCGCACCACGTTCACGCAACGCCTGCACGGCGGATCGATCACGACGATCGAGCTGATCGTGTTCTGGGGCGCGATCGGCGCGGCGCTCTACGCGTTCGCATCGCGGCGATCGGTCGCCGTCACCGCGTAGTCGTCGCCATAGAACTTGCTGGTGATGCTCGTGTGGAACTCGATCGCGCGCACCGGCGGGTACTTCGGATTCGCGATGCACGGCAGCACTTCGAGCATCTCGTCTTCCCAGACGTAGACCGCCATCGGAAACGACACGCGCGTCTGCCCGAGCTGCCGCGGATCGCGCGGCTTGCTCACGCGATGCGTGGTCGACGGATAGATGTCGTTGCTGATGCGCTGCATGTAGTCGCCCGTGTTGAGGACGATCGTGCCGCGCGGCGCGACGAGACGCACCCATTTCATCGTGCGCCGATTCAGCACCTGCAAACCTTCCACGCGCGGCGCGGGGAGGAACGTGAAGAGATCGACGTCCTCATGCCCGAGGAGTCGCGCCGCACCGCTGGCGTCGTCTTCGGCGGAGACAGGCGGGTAGTAATTCAGGCGCAGACCGAAGTTCGTGCCGGTGAGCTTCGCGTCGTAGAGATGCGGATCGCATCCGAGGTCGATGAGCAGCGCTTGCATCACCGGAAGGATCAGACGCTCGTGCGCGTCGACGATCTGACGGAAGAACGCGGCGTATTCGGGCAGCGGCCAGAAGTCTTCGGGACGCTCGAACGCGCGGCGACAGAAGACCCAGCCTTCGACGAGGTCGGGATGCATGTTGCTCGTCTCGTGAATCGGGAAGTAGCCCTGATTCACCGAACCGTGGCGCTGCGCGCGGAAGCGCATCTTGTCGTCGAGCGTGAGCCGCCCGAACATCTCCTCGACTTTGCGCTCGGCCTCGTCGTACAGCGCGGGATCGACGCCGTGCCCGTCGAGAATCGCGAATCCGATCTCGCGCAACGCGGCGCCGAGCTGCGCGGGAAAGTCGGGAGCGCGCATGTCGCACGTGCGGATCCGGAAGTCGTCGTCGAACTGCTCCTCACCCTCCGCCTCGGCGAGCTGATACGTCTGCCGCTTCTCGACCTGGTCGTATCGGATGAAATCCTGATTCGTGAGACGCTTCACTGCGATGATCTCCAGAGTCAACCCTGAGCGAAGCGAAGGGTCATTGGAGCAAACTACGTTTTGGTAGCTTGCTCCCTGGACCCTTCGCTTCGCTCAGGGTGAACTTCAAGCGATGAGAATACTCGACGGCGGCTGCCGCGTGACCGATCTGAAGGAAGGCGAGCCCGTGCGCGACGGCGACCTTCTCATCTGGGATCACTTCAACGAAAAGATCTCGCTGCGCGTGCTCGAGCTCGACGGCCGCGCGACGATTCACAACGAGTCATCGGATGAAGTGCTCTACGTGATCGCGGGGAGCGGAAACGTCGCGATCGACCATGGCGTCTACGTTCCGGCCGGCGTCGCGTTCGAGATCAGCGGCACGATGACGATCGTGAGCTCGCGCTGTCCCGCAGAATCCGACGGCGAGCTGCAGATCGTGTCGATGCTCGACTGTCCCGCGCAGCAAACCGGCGATCGCTGGTATCGCGAAACGATCCGGCGTCAGATCACGCAGTTCGTCGGCTCGATCCCGCCCGGCCGCGCGCCCGATCACTTCCATCTCTACGAAGAAGTGCTCTGCATTCTCGACGGCGAAGGCGAGATGTGGGCCGGCACATCGCACACGCCGATCGCGACGGGATCGTGCGTGTTTCTGCCGCGACGCCAGGTGCACTGCGTCGAGAATCGCGGCAGCGGTCCGCTGCGATTGCTCGGCGTTTTCTATCCGGCGGGCAGTCCCGCCGTGCGCTACTCGGCCTGATTTGGAGTGCGGCAACCGCAGTTGCCGCTTTGCCTTGCGGCAGCCGCAGCTGCCGCGACTGCGGTCGCGGCAAGGCAAAGCGGCGACTGCGGTCGCCGCACTCCAAAACGTCAGTGCGTGCCCGACTTCCGTTCCTGCGCGAGGCGCTCGCGCTCGGCGGCGCGCTCCGCGCGGCGGCGGTTTGCTTCCTCTTTCAAACGTGTCGCGATCGCGGTGCCGGTCTCGGTCGTCGCGAGTCCGCCTTCCGCGGTTTCCCTCAGGCCGCGCGGCAGCGAGCGTCCGATGCGCACCATCGCTTCGACGATCTCGTCCATCGGAATCACGGAGTCGACGCCCGCGAGCGCGAGCTGCGCGGCGGTGAGTCCGTGCACCGCGAACAGCGCGTTCCGTTTGACGCACGGCACTTCCACGAGTCCGCCAACCGGATCGCACACGAGGCCGAGCGTGTTCTTCAGCGCGATCGCGGCCGCATGAATGCAGTGATGCGTCGTCCCGCCCATCATGTACGCGACGCCCGCCGCACCCATCGACGATGCGACGCCGACCTCGTTCTGACATCCGCCGGCTGCGCCGGAGATGTTCGCGGACAGCGCGATGATCGAGCCGACGCCGCCCGCGACGACCATCGCACGCACCGTTCTCTCCACATCGATGTGACGCTCTTCCTCGAGCGCGAGCAGCATGCCCGGCACGACGCCGCCCGCACCCGCCGTCGGCGCCGCGACGATCACGCCCATGCGCGAGTTTTCGCCCATCACCGCGAGCGCGTAGAGCTCCGCCTTCACGGTCAGCGGATCGAGAAACGTCTTGCCGGACTGAAAGGCCTCGTTGAGGAGCTGTGCCTCGTGTCCGACGAGCTTGCCCATCGACGCTCCGCCGCTCTTGCCGCGCTCGACGCAGTCACGCATGACCGCGCGGCGCTTGCGCAGCGCCTCGATGATCATGTCGCGCGGAACGGCGTGCTCCTGCTCGTCGGATTCGAGAAAGACCTCGGCCAGATCACGATCGGCCGCGAGTTGTTCGAGTTGTTTGAATGATTCGATCATCAGGGAATCCTGTCGAGGTATCGCGCCTCGGCAACGTCCTCCAACGAGCAGATGCGCCTCAGCGCTTCCCGCGACAACGGCGAATCGACGTCGATCTCCATGAACGCGTCCTTGCCGCGCTGCTTGCGCGAGCAGTACAGCGACGCGATGTTGATCCCCTCGTCCGCGATGATCTGCGTGACCTCGGAGATCATGCCCGGCCGATCGCGATAGAACAGCAGCAGCGACGGCGAGTCCCCTTTGAAATTCGTCTGGAAGCCGTTGATGCGGAACACCTGGATCACGCCGCCGCCGATCGACGAGCCGACGATTTCCGTCTCACGCTTCGATCCTTTGATCTCGACGCGCACCGTGTTCGGATGCACGTCGCCGAGGTCTTCCTCGGCGAACTCGATGGCGACGCCCATCTGCTCGGCGATGCGAATCGCCTCGGGGATGCGCGGGTCGTCGACGTTCAGACCGATCGATCCGCCGACGAGCGCGAAGTCGGAGCCATGCCCACGGTATGTCGCGGCGAGCGGCGGATGGAGAACGAAACGGACCGCGGTCGGATCCTCGTCGAGGATCTCGCGCGCGACGCGGCCGAGGCGTGCGGTGCCGGCCGTATGCGAGCTCGACGGACCGACCATCACCGGGCCCATCACATCGAGAATCGAGACTTTGCGATCGTGCCGTGTGGCCATCATTCGTGAGTCTATCGCTCTGCTACACTCGCGCCCGCACAATCGGTTCGATGCCCGACAAGCCTCTCATCCTCGTCGTCGATGACGATCTGCCCATGCTCGCGCTGATGCGAGCCCTCCTGCGCGAGTTCGGCTTCGACATCGCGACGGCATCCAGCGGACACCAGGCGCTGGAGGAAGTCCGCAGGCAAACGCCGAGCCTGATTCTCCTCGACAAGAACATGCCCGGCATGTCCGGTCCGGACGTGATCGAGGCGCTGCGCGCGAAGGGACTGGACCACACCCCGGTGCTGATCCTCAGCGGCGAGCCGGTGGACCAGGACGAGCTGCAGCGCTTCGGCGCGAGCGGCTCGATCATGAAGCCGTTCGACGTGCCGCAGTTGATCGAGGCGATTCGGAGATTCGTTGGTCCGTTGGTCCGTTAGTCGGTTGGTCGGCTTTCCACCGACTACCGACCACCGACCACCGACTACCGACTTTGCTACAGTTGCGGCGCCATGAACGACATCGACAACCTGGTCCGCACGGCCGTCTTCGGTGACGGCGACGCGAAGGCCAACGCTCGCAAAGAAATCCACCTCCGCGCCCGCAAAGCCGGCGCGATTGCCTCCTCGATCTTTCCGCTCTACGCCGCGATCGGCCGCGGCGAAGTGAAGCGGCGGTTCACGGTTCCCGCGTTCAACATTCGAGCGCTGACGTATGACGCCGCGCGTGCGCTTTTCCGCGCGGCGATGCGCAACAACGTCGGTCCGTTCATCTTCGAGATCGCGCGCTCCGAGATCGGCTACACGGAACAGCGTCCCGCCGAATACGCGGCGTGCGTTCTCGCGGCGGCGATCGCCGAAGGTTACAAAGGTCCGGTCTTCATCCAGGGCGATCACTTCCAGGCGAGCGCGAAGAAGTGGGCCACGCCGGAAGGAAAACAATCCGAGATCAAGGCCCTCGAGTCGCTGATCGACGAGGCCATCGCGGCGGAGTTCTACAACATCGACATCGACACCTCGACGCTCGTCGATCTCTCGTTCCCGACGCGCGACGAGCAGCAGCGCGAGAACTACCTCTACACCTCGCACCTCACGAAGTACATCCGCGCGCGGCAGCCGAAAGGCGTCGAGGTCTCGGTCGGCGGCGAGATCGGCGAAGTCGGCAAGTACAACACGCAGCCCGATGAGGTCCGCGCGTACGTCGACGGCGTGAAGCGCCATCTCGACGGCGCGCACGGCATCGCCAAGATCTCCGTGCAGACCGGCACGTCGCACGGCGGCGTTCCCCTCGCCGACGGCACGATCGCCGAGGCGAAGATCGACTTCAATGTGCTGCGTGAAGTGACGGACATCTGCCGCAACGAATACGGCATCGCCGGATCGGTGCAGCACGGCGCGTCGACGCTGTCCGAGGAGGTGTTCAACCACTTCCCGGAAAACAACGCCGTCGAGATCCATCTCGCGACCGGGTTCCAGAACATGACTCTCGACGCGGAATCGTTCCCCGCGGAGATGAAGGAAGAGATCCGCCGCTTCTGCTTCGAGCACTGCGCGGACGAGCGCAAGGCCGGCGAGACCGACGAGCAGTTCGTCTACAAGACCCGCAAGAAAGCCATCGGTCCGTTCAAGCAGCGGATGTGGGAGATGCCGCCCGACGCGAAGCAGCCGATCATCGACGCACTCGAAAAGAAATTCGAGTTCCTGATGGGCAAGCTCGGCGTGTTCGACACGCGCGACGTCGTCGACGCGCACGTGCCGCTGAGCACGAGCGACCTCCCCGAGTACGCGGCCGCGAGCGCGGAGCTCACCGCCGCGGCGACGGTCGATCCCAACGAAGGCGAGTAGCCAGTTGGGGTCACATCTGGAAAACGAACTTCGCGGTCACAGGGAGTAGACGCGAAGTTCGTTTTCCAGATGTGACCCCAACTGCATCACACAAGGCTGTGACGGCGTAAACGGACGCGTCCTCCTCCGAGTCGATTGCGACAAAGGGAGGTACTCACATGAAACGCACCATCATCGCCGTCACCGCACTCATCGCCCTGCTGATCACCATCGCCGCCGTGGCGCAGCCGCGTCCGCCGCGCGGCGCGCGTCCCGATGGAAACCGTCTCGAAGGACCGCCGCCCGGCGAAATGGGCCCGCAGCGCGGACCCGGCGCCCGCGGACCGGTCCTGCCGCCGGCCGCGCTCGCGAAGTTCCTCAACCTGAGCGACGCGCAGATCGCGCAGGCGAAGTCGATCCACGAGTCGAACGGCGAGGCGAACCAGGGGCTGCGCGAGCAGCTGCGCGCGAATCACGAGGCCGTTCGCAACGCGATCGAGTCGGGCAACGCGACGGCCGCCGCCGAGGCCATGGTCGCGGGCGAGAAGCTCCGCGATCAGATGAAGGCCGCGCGCGAGAAGCAGAAGGCCGCGTTTGCGGCGATCCTCAACGCCGACCAGAAGGCGAAGTTCGCGATCCTCCAGGAGATCGAAGAGCTCCGCCATCAGCGCCCGAACGAAGACTGATCACAGCGCCAGGCCCGCTCCGTCACGCCGCCGTGTGTCGTTCATCCTCGTGGAACGGCACCGGCGGCGTCACGATTTTGAGCGGGAGGAAGCGCACATGCGATCGATTCGAATCCTCGGCGCCCTCATTCTTTTTCTGGCGTTCGTCGTTCCGGCGTACGCGAACGATCAGGATGGCGCGGATCTGTTCAAGGTGAAGTGCACGTCGTGCCACGGCGACGACGGCAAGGGAACGGCGGCGGGCAAGAAGCTCGGCGTTCCGGTCCTGTCGGATGACGCGATTCAGGACCTCAGCGACAAGATCCTGAGAGGCGCCGTCGCCAACGGCAAGCACAGGATGCCGGCCTTCGGCGCGGAGCTCAGCCAGGACCAGATCGTCGACGTGGTGATCCACGTGCGGTCGTTCTG
>Ga0075425_100005374_pt1 | contig 13312 bp, 6 predicted proteins | sample SoiMethybrSBSTD4_FD_75300 | JGI IMG/M metagenome (GOLD analysis project Ga0075425, IMG submission 75300) | Bulk soil microbial communities from a Populus tree surrounding site in Tennessee, USA - Soil MetaG P. TD hybrid SBSTD4 | ecosystem: Environmental > Terrestrial > Soil > Tree plantation...
GGCAACTTTGTCACGTCAAGGAATGGCATTCTCGTGGCGGCGGTTGTGGTGCTGGCTGTTGCCGGACTGGTGTGGACGCTGTGGCTCCGTCATGGTTCACCGGCGGCCGTCCCAGCAACGGAAATCAGGTCGTTGGCAGTGCTTCCGATGCTCAATCTCTCAGGCGATCCATCGCAGGATTATTTCGCCGAAGGGATGACTGAAACGCTCATCGCCGGCGTGGCAAAAGTTACAGATTTACGGGTGACGTCGCGAACGTCCGTAATGCAGTTCAAAGGTTCGCCAAAACCAATCAAAGAAATCGCACAGGCGTTAGGTGTCGACGGAATCATTGAAGGGTCAGTGCAACGCTTCGGCGACAACGTCCGCGTACACGTGACGTTGATTCATGCCGCCACGGATCAAGTCATCTGGAATCATAATTACGAACGAGACTTGCACGACGTGCTGGCGTTTCAAAACGAAGTGGCAGGAGCAGTTGCGCAGGCGATTCAGATCAAACTGACGCCGCAGCAAAAGTTACGCTTAGAAACGGCGCGACGCATTGATCCTGCGGCCTACGACGAATTTCTACGTGGGAAGTTTTACCTGAACCGCCAAACTAAGGCTGACAATGCGATCGCGATTGAGGCACTCGGTCGCGCTGTTTCGATCGATCCCAATTTTGCTGCGGCCTGGGCGGAGTTGGCCCAGGCATATGTGTGGAAGCTGTTTTTATTCACTCCCCAGGACAAAAGCCTCGAGTTAGAGGCGTTTCGCGCTGTCGACAAAGCGCTAAAACTCGATGCGGACTTACCTGAAGCTTACCTGGCCCGTGGACGCCTTCTCTGGACTCCGGCTAACCACTTCCCTCATGACACAGCTATCCAAGAATATCGCCACGCTCTGGCTTTGAATCCCAGTTTGGATGAAGCGCGAAATCAACTTGCGCTGGTGCTGGGTCACGTGGGGCTTCTTGATGAAGCTCTCGCCGAGTTGAACAAAGCGCTCGCCGCCAACCCAAACAATAACCTTGCGCGATTCCGGATCGGAGAAGTGTTGCTGTTTCAAGGAAAAGATCAGGAGGCTTTAACCGCTCTACAGAATCTTCCTCCGGAAGTTAATCCCTCCTTAATTGGGCATCAGATTGTTTTGGCGCTCTTTGATCTTGGCCGGAAACAGGAGGCAGAGGCAGCACTTGAGAAGTTTCTAAAAGACTATCCGGAGGACAATCGCGGCTTATTCACGAGTTTGCAGGCGCTGCTGTTAGCTTCAGACGGCCAGGATCGTTTAGCTGAGGAGAAAATTAAATTAGCTATTGATCGTGGTAAGGGATTCGGCCATTTCCACCATACGGCATATCACATCGCTTGCGCCTACGCAGTGATGAACAAACCGGAAGAGTCGCTGAAGTGGTTAGAGTCGGCGGCCAATGACGGCTTTCCTTGTTACGCGCTGTTTTTGAAGGATCACAAGTTGGATAACCTTCGACAACACGCGCGGTTCAAGTCACTCATGGAGAAGCTGAAGCAACAGTCGGAATACTACAAGACCGTGTTTGCGCGATGAGCCACCGGACCGCAAATTTTGGCCACAAAGAGGCACAAATAGTCAGCACACCGCTAGAGCCTTGATTTCTTTCAGTGGTCTGTATCAATATCACGACAATCAGCCTGAGAGGTGTGCCGGTCCAGAGATGACCATAGGACAACTCCAAGTCCCCAGGGAGCGAAAGAAGCCTTTTCGCCTTTACAAGCGGGAGCAGGCCCGTATCTCGCGGCGTATCCTCTACCGGGTTACGGCTTTCTATACCTCTTACTCAATTCTCATGATCTACTTCGGGTTTAGATCAAGACACCCGGGTATCGCCGCCGCTTTTTATCTCGCGGGCCTTCCACTCTGGACTTATCTCGAGTACCTGTCGCACCGCTACGTGCTGCATGGAAGATTCAAGAAATCGAAGCACCGCTGGAAGGTTTACAAGACGATCGCCAACAAATACCTCGACCCGTTGCACTGGGAGCACCACGAGCGGCCGTTCGACGGTGAACACATCAATGGAGAACTCCACGATCTGCTGCCGGCTTTCGCGATCGCCGTTCCGCTAAGTTTTCTTTTTCCAGTCTACACGGCACCTATGTTGATCGCCGGCGTTTGGCAGTTTTATTGTGTTGAAGAGTGGGTGCATCACTCATTGCACTACTACAATTTCCGCGATCCGTACTTCCGCTACATTAAGAAGCACCACTTTTATCATCACACATCACAGGGCAATACGCGCGGCTTCGGGATAACCAGCGGCATCTGGGACCGCGTAATAGGGACGGCTTTTCCGCCCAAGGTACGCGAGCGCCTCTATGGACGCCGTGGGTCACTGTCGAGCAAGTAGAACGGTACATCTGATTACATGACGCAGACAAAGTACGCTCTGGTCACAGGCGCTTCGCGTGGCTTGGGCAAATACTTCGCGCGCGCCCTCGCGGCTCGGGGACATCATCTCGTCCTTGTCGCAAGAAACAACGACCAGCTCATGGCACTCGCCGCCGACTTAAAAAAGGCGCATGCGATTCTCGCGGAGGCGCTGTCGTTAGATCTGGCAAGCCGAGAAGCCGGCCAGCATCTGGCTGAGCGGTTAGACGCTCGCGGTATGAAGATCGATCTGCTCGTCAACAACGCCGGTTTCGGCGAACAAGGAGAGTTCATTCAGCTTCCCCTCGCACGCCAGTTGGATATGATTAACTTGCAGAACGCGACAGTTGTAGAACTAACTTATGCTCTGCTTCCAGCGATGATCCACGAACGGCGCGGCGGCATTATCAACGTATCTTCGATGGCGGGCTTCCAGCCGATCCCTTACGCGACAATTTATTCCGCAACGAAATCCTTTCTCACGACCTTTTCACTCGCCCTGGAAGCGGAGGTGCATCGCTATGGCATTAATGTCGTCACAGTATGTCCAGGTCGCTTGAGGTCAGATCCCGAAGAACCCGGCAGCGAAGAACGAAAAAAAGTTCCTGGCGGCGAACAGTCGCACGAGGAGGTAGTGCGGAAAGCACTCGAGACGCTTGATCGCGGCGGAGGGTTGGCTATTCCTGGAATGGCCAACAAGTTCGCCGCGTTCGCTGAACGGTTCATTCCTCGCGGAAAGGTAGCTCGGCTGGTGGCAAAGATGTCACGCAAACAAGCTCATTAATCTTCTTCATCAGGCCGCGATGATTAATGCGATGCACTGGATTACCATGCCCAGAACCACTCCAATAATGTACCTCTGCCTTCGCATGCTGTTTCTTAAGCTGATCAATGTCGCCAGGCCGAGCGGTATGAAAATTACACTCCCAGTGATCACCCCTGCATCGTAGCCACGATTAATCACACTACTAAAAATGTGCGAAAGACCGTTCAGCAAAAGTGTAGTACCTAAAAATACCTCCATGAATTGTGGAAATCCGAATCGCTGCGCCAGAACAATGCCGCAGGTCATTAGCAGCCAGGCGGCAGTACTTAGGATAAGAAACACGGTTAGCGAAACGTTGATCCCATGCAAAGCCCCTACACCCTTGATCTCTTCGACAATATGCAAGAGGTAGGCGAGCGGGAACAGCCAGAGCCACTGGGGTGATCTTGGGTTCAATGGAAGCGAAAACCCTTGTCTTTTGAGATGCTAACCTTTGGCCTGTAGCATCGCCAGATCGTTGTCTATAAACTCTTCCAACGCCTTCTGCTTCAGTTTCACTTGTCTGATTTCCTCTTCGTAGGCTTTGATCTGGTCGACGGTGCTCTGTCGCTGTTTTTTTCTGATCTCTTGTAACCAATTTGACAATACGGCCCTTATTACTAACGTGTATTCCTTGATTCCTAACTTGTACTGAGTCATTAATCGCTGCGACTCGGTCTGCCACACTGCTTCGAGCACCAATTTGTTGGCAGTCATATCTGTGTACGCATCGCGACGATCCTCAATCAATTCAGGTCGATTGAGATGATAAATTTCAGACGATTTCTTTCCCGCTTCCGTGATTCCTATTATTTTCCCAAAGTCGTTGCCACCTTCCGGCCCAACGAGTGCGAAATGTGTAGTGGGCTCTTCCGAACCTAAAGGATTTACCAGTAGCGGTTTTTCCAGGGAAAGATCGGCGCCAGGCGCAATTGCGCGTGTTGAGTTGGGATCGAGAGGGAAATGATTTGCCTTGGCGCGAGCACCGTTACATTTCTGGCAAACCGGAACGTAATTTTGTTCGTCGTAGGCCAACCAGAAATAACCGGGATGCGTGGGATCGTCAGTCACCTTCTTTTTGGGTCGATAATGCTCGACGTCACCGGCATACACACCGGTAACCCTCTGTTCACAATAACCACACTTGCCTTTGGAGATGAAGAAAAGGTACTGCTTGAGTTCGGTCCAAAGTGCATTGTCGTAGTCGAAGCCGGCTGCGTTCTTTGCTGCAATCGCCAAGTCGGTTGCGGTTTTTGCTCTGTCCTTCCACGTCTGAAAATTGTAAGCCTCAACGGACTCGAGTTTATAGGTTTTCTCAGTCAGATACGCTTCAAGATCCTGCTGACTATCGAAGCGAAACAACAAGTTTTCATACAGCTTCTGCTCGCTGTCTCGGACGTCACAGATAAAATTAGGCTCCGCCCATTCTAATCTTCTCATTTACGTTCTCCCTGATCCTGAAAAAAACTCTTGCAATTGGACCTTTATCTCGTTGTCAATTTTGGCCCTCATATCCGTCGGAATTTTCACTAATTTTTCCGCCATCGCTAGCTGGATCATGTTGTAAGCAACTCGTGCTGCGGTTTCCTCTTTCGGACTTGGCAAATTGATGTTCAGTTGCAAAGCTAAGCGTTCGAGTTCGGTTTGCTCGGATTCAGTTCTCTGGTCCTTCGCCATCAATTCGGTATAGCGAGCGGTGATCTCCGCTACTGCGGGACTAAGAGAGCTTTCTAATTCAAAGAGCGGGCTCGTCAGAATTTGATTGGCACGAAGATTCTGAAAATCATATTGCGGAACTTCAACTATGATCCCGGGCACGCCCGGCTTGCGTCTTAATCGGATCATCTCGTTGCGCTTGAGTGAAGGCACCAACAAAGGTGAATGGGTTGTGGCGATTACTTGTATATTTGGGAACAACTCTCGAATCTTGGGAATGAGCTGTCGCTGCCATTCGGGATGCATGTGAGCATCAATTTCATCTATCAAAACCAGCGCATGCTGATCGCGAGGGCGCTCTGTTTTTCCATACAAATCAAAAAGACGACGTAGAAGCACGCCAACCCAACCCATCAATGACGTGGTCCCCTGACTAACGGCTTCGATTGGAACCTCGCCGTCCGCAGTTTTTACAAAGACCGTTTTACCCTTGTCTCCGATCGAACCAAATTCGATCTCAACATTCGGTGTAAGAGCTCTTATGACAGTGAAGAAATCCTCACGCAGCTTCAGGCTCGGCGAGTCAGTTATCTTGTTCTTGAGATCACGGTTGATTTGGTTATCCAGTTCGATGAGCCACGATTTTAAGTTATCAAGGCGCGGGTCACTTTCTCCGGCAACGAGAGGAAGAAGATCCGAAGGTGTGGGGCGATCGGTGACTGAAGACTTATCAGTAGCCTCACGGCGCCAACTGATAATTCTCATGGGCGGAAATCCAAGGGCAAGCCACCCTTCAGTTTCGAGCGGACGAGGCGGATGAGATGAGATCACGCCGCCGATGTCCGAACGAAAAACCTTCATTACGAACGTTTTTTCTTTCTTCTCTCCGTTCGTGTCTGTTACCGCGTCGATTGTGATTGTTCCACTCGAGTTCTCGGTGCCACTCGCCATTTTAGTTTTGATTAAACGATCGGCGTACGCCTTCGCACCTTCACCACAGAGGCCGACTGCGATGGCCTTCAGCAAACTTGACTTCCCGACACCGTTATCGCCAAACAGTATGTTCCACCCCGGTGTAAGGTCGAACGATTGCTTTTGAAAGGGTCCAATGTTTTCGAGCTGAACACGTTTCAAATACGTTACTGGAAATCGGTTGGCTACAACCGGCTCGGTTCCCTGCTTCGAAACTATGACTTGTCTGTGGAGTTCTTCCAGAAACTGGCCCACCTCTCCGTAGTCCTCGCTGGCTGTGAATGGCAACACTTGAATGTTGTAACGGCTTTCAAGAATATTCGCTTTTGCACGCCACGCAGTGCCCTTCACATCAATTAAACAAAAATGACGGCGAGGAGGAGTTGTGCCCCTGAATTTGATTGCGCTCAAGTAGTCGCTGATTCCTTCTAAACTTGCGCCGACAAACAATATCGTGCGGGAGAAAAACAGATTTTCCATGAACTGAGAAAAGAGGACGTTCTCCTGACTAGCTTGTAAATACTGCGCGGGAGACAACAACAACGTATCTGGCGTTTCGATCTTTCCGTAGAGTTTGAGAAGAAAGAACTTCTTATTGGAAAGTTCACTCAACAATCTGTCAGCGTCGGATGGCGTGAGTACTTCGTCTGAGGATTTATCGAACGTAAGTTCAAGTAAGTTATCGAAATTCGTCGTTAGTAAAGCAGCGAATGGAATCTGCTTCAGCACCTGATGTGTTTTGGGAAGCTCTATGGTCTTGCGGTAGAACAAACTTCGTAAGTAGTTACTTAGCGCTTCCCTGTCGCTACTCACTGCTCGCACTATGCTGTCTGCTACTGAGTTGTAGTCGCCTTCCTGCATGGCCTCCTCGAGGGAAGAGGCGAAGGATCGGTCGATGAGGGCACCCTTTTTCGCCCAATCGAGCAACCCTGCGAGGAATGGTATCCAGGTTTCGAACCCGACTTGTGCGCTTAATCCTGAACCAGCATACAAAACACACTCGTCATCAAGGCAAGCTTTCACAAGGTCGGCAGGTACTTCTGGTAATGGATATTCCGGCATCGAAAACTCCTTCAAAATCGTTTGTCCCTCTTTGTGGCTTTTCGCGACTACGGCCCGAAGCGATGACGATATTCGTTTGAAAAGATGAAGCCGAAGATCATATGCCGGAAGTTGCTCGGGTCGGCCGTCAGCGTAGTAACCCAGTTGTCGAACCCGATCGTGTCCGGATCGCGTCGCAGATAGCCGAAGTACTGCATCGCCACAAACGCGCGTATGAAAAATTTATCCGTCACCGATTGTAGCTCGACTATCTCGCGTAATACCTGTGCTCGCGTCTTCTGACTTGTATTCAGCGCATCAACCAACGCGGCCTTGTTTGTCAGCGTCACTTCTGCATTGGTCTCGAGCGCATCCACATAAGCGCTGTTGGACAGCGCATCGTACCGATTCTTAAACTCCTGCCGCTGCACAAACGCATCTGTGTATGCCGTTTTGCTCAATGCTTCTGACTCAGGCGACTGTGGCCCGCCGACCTGGACCATGTCAGGCATAAACTCTACGTAGGCTGGGCGACGGTCGAAGCCAACTTCATAGAATTTATAAGCAAAGTAGCCGCGCCCGCGGAACTCTTCTGACAGGAAGAAACCCGCAGAAACGTGCACGCGATCGCAGTCGGGATTATCAAACTCCCCGAAACCACCATTGGGACAACCACCCAAAGTTGCGGTCCAATTCGCGAAACCAATCGTGTCAGGCAAACGGCCAAGGAAATCGATATACTGCTGAGTTACAAAGAGGTTCACGCTATCGGCCGGGTTCTGCGTCGCGGGCGATGTGTCGTTGTCGACTATTGTGATAGTGGCCGTAGTCGTAGTGCCGAGAGTAGCTCCGGCTGGTCCACTCAAATTCACTGTGAAAGTTTCATCACCTTCGACGAGCGCGTCATCCACGATCGGCATGGTGAACGTTTTCGTCGTTTCACCAATCGCGAATCGCACCGTTCCAACTGCCGTACCGTAATCGCAGCGCTCAGATGCCTTTCCGTTACTGACCGTGCAACTCTGCAAGCCGGCCGTATCCGTCGTGGCGAACTGGATTGTAGCTGCTCTAGAAGTGTCTCCGACTCGAGTAACCGTCACTGTCGCCAGTCCCGCGGATTCATTGACGCTGAAAGAACCATTACTCAGTTGCAACGTCGCATCATCATTGGCAATCGTCACGATGGCATTCGCACCGTTGATGAAACTAACGTTGGTCGCGTTACTCAAACTTATCGAGAACGTTTCATCGGGCTCGACCGTGGTATCTCCGTTTATCGTAATGTTGATTGGCGCAGTTGTTGTTCCCGCAGGTATCGTGACAGTACCGGAAGCGGCAACGTAGTCATTCCCCGCCGTGGCCGTGCCGTTTAAAGTCGCAAAGTCCACGGTTACAACCTGGACCGACGGATTGCTCAACCTGACGTTGGCTGCGAGATTTTTAGTTCCGGAATCTCCTTCAGTGATGCGAAAACCACCCGATGCCATGGAAACGGAAGGTTTGGAATCATTGTCCTGGAGCGTGAGGGTCATGCTCGGCGTTGTGACGATGGCGCCTCCCGTGGGCTTACTTAAGGTGACGAAGAATGTTTCATTTCCATTTTCGAAAAGATTATCGTCAGTTATCGGGATCGAAATGTTCTTACTTAACTCACCCGGGCCAAAGTTGAGAGTCCCACTCGTCGCGGTGTAATCGGATCCCGCAACGGCGGTGTCGTCGCTGGTTGCAAAATCAACCGAGATGCTGCCTGAAATGTCGCCAGTGCGAATAACTTTTACAACCTGTGTGGGTGTCCCCTCAAAGGTAAGAATCTTGTTAGATTCAAATTGGAGTCCCTTAGGTATTGGCTCGGCGTTTGACACCAACGCGGTTTGTAAGACATAGACCTGGCCCAATCCGGGAATTTCCGAAGACGGCAGATTGAATGCAAGACCAGTTTTTCCCCACCGCACCAGACTCGTCGGTGTGTCAGGAATACCAGGCAGCGTTATTGATCCAGTCGGCAGGAAAGTATTTGAATCGAAAGCCCGCAATACGAGGGCACTGCCGTCAGAGGTCGCATAAAAAACTCGATGATTCGCGGCATCAACGGCCATTGCCGAAGAAAAGCCCGTATTCTGAAATGTTCCTACCAACGTCTGGCTCTCCGGGTCTGCGACTCGACCGAAACTTGAATACAGGAGGCCGTTTGAAAACTTGATCGAATTTCCAGTCAAAAGAGCTCCAGTCACGGTTGATTGTGTGACTCCGGATGAATCAACCAAGTACTTCACTAAATCAAAGCCGCTTGAGCCGTTATTAAAGCCGTACAGAATCGACGGGCTGGCGCCAAACTCGATTGGTCCGACTGGGGGAGACGAAGATGCAGTGTTCGGGCGTTTGACACCGTTGTCATGAATGGCAATGCCGCTGCCGAAAGTTATTGTAGTTATCGCCACTGACTCCGGATGTCCAGGAACAACTTCCATGTCCTGCACAAACGGGGCCCCGGTGTTGAATTGCAGACCTGGAGTTTGAGTCAAAACATCGAATCGTCGCGCAGCATGTGCTCCATCCAGATGCACCCATAGCGTCTGGCCATCGTCAGAAATTGCGATTTTATGTGGCTCACTGCCAATGAATATAGATGGCCCCGTCTGTCCGGTCTGCGGGTTGATCTTTCCTATGCTGTTGCCGGTGCTGCCGACAATACTTGGTATGCTCACATAAAGAGCCTGCGTCACTTCGCTGAAGACGAGATCGTTTGCCGGCACGATGAATCGCCTGATAAACGTCGGAATGAATGGCGGAGATGGCGACGGCGTTGGAGAGGGAGTGGGCGTCGGACTGGCAACAGGCACACTCGCATTCACCAGCGCAGTCTCTATCAAAAACACCTGTCGAGTAATTGTCCGAAAGGCCAGCCCGTTGGTTCCCCATCTGACTAGACTGCGAGGGACTCCAATTGCACCTGAAATATTGATGAAGCCGAGCGGAAGAAACGTGTTGAGGTCGAAAGCCCTGAGCTGAAGAGTCGGGCCGCCGCCAACGAGGAAAAAGGCGCGGCCGTTAGCCGAATCGATAGCATGACTTAACTCGAATCCTCCAAGGGAAAAAGTTCCTACCAAATCTCCAGTGCTTGGATTGAGCACTTGACCGCTGGAACCGTACAGCAGATTGTTATCGAAAATGAGCGAGTTTCCGACTGCAAAACGCGTCGTGCCAGTAACAGTAACTCCCGAACTATCAATGCTCATCGTAGTGAGGCCGCTCTGGAAACTATTACCGTTGTTCCCGTAGAGAACAGACGACGACGCGAAAGCGAGAACATCACTTCCGTCTATATGACCTGGCCCAGTCTTCGTACGCTGCACACCGTGGTCGAAAATCGCCACACCGGCTTCCGGCGGCGATATCTGGCGGTGTTGCCGAGCCACTGCAATAACGAACGGATTACCGGGGGCAACGGCGATGTCACTGAAAGAATACGGACCAAAGAAGTTGTCGCGCCCGACAGGAAACTGCGCTCCAGGGGTGTGGGCGACCATGTTGTAACGACGTATTGATGCCGCGCCGTCCAAGCCGACGTAAAGCGTCTCGCCGTCATCCGCCTGGGCCAACTGTGTCGGTTCGCTTCCCACAAACGTTTGGTTAGTGATGGAGCCCATTACCGGATCGATTTCTGCGATGCTGTTGCCAGTGCTGCCCTCGCTGCTCGGAACACTCGCATACAATTTCTGTGTAGCCTGGTTGTAAACAAGATCATTCGTAGTTAACGCAATCTGCTTAACAAACGCAGCGGCTGCCGGCGAAGGCGAAGGAGACGGAGTTGGAGAAGGTGTCGGAGTAGGAGTTGGTATCGGTTCTGCTGATGGAATCAGCGACGTCTGAATAATGTATAACTGGTTGCCGGTAGTGCGAAATGCAAGTCCGTTCGGCCCCCAACGAAGCAGCGAAGTGGGAGTTCCGTTAACACCGCTTAGGTTGAGTGAGCCCAGCAAAAGAAAAGTATTAATGTCGAAAGCTTTAAGGACTACGTTTCCACCGAATTGATCTGAAGTTAAATAGTAGGCACGTCCATTTGCGGTGTCAGGCACAAAGGCTATCGAGCTGGCATTGGCGAATGTGCCTAGCAAAGTATTGGAATCAGGGTTTATGACCTGACCCGCCGAACTAAAAATCAAGCCGTTGCTGGACTTGATACGTGCCCCGGCGGCAAGCGAGCTTATAGAGTTGACGGTCACACCTGACGCATCAATCGTCATGTTCTGGAGACCGCTGGACAGTCCGGTACCATACAGTTTCGAAGCAGAGGCGGAGAAGGCAACAAAAGCAGTGTTGGATCCAACATTCGTTCGACGAACGCCATTGTCGAACACTGCCACTCCCCCACCTGAAGGGCCGTTGCCGAAGGACCTGGCTACTGCCAACAAGTCAGGATTGCCTGGAGCTACAGCGAATTCACCGACGAAGTATCGACCGAAGAACGAATCTTGACCGAGCGTGAATTGGATGCCGGGTGTGTTCGTCTGAACATCGAAGCGCCGAACGGCAGCGGAACCGTCGAGTGAGACATAAAGACTGTGACCGTTGTCTGACAGGGCGAGCTTGTTTGGCTCGCTACCGATAAAGGTAGAACTTTCAATGACGCCAGTCGCCGGATCGATAGACTTGATACTATTTCCGCCACTGCCGGCACTGCTCGGAACACTCGCGTAGATTTTCCCGGTTAAGGAACTGTAGACCAGGTCGTTAGTCGCCAGCGGAATCTGCCTGATGAATTCTGTTGGTGGATCAAAAGGGTTGTAAGGTGCTGCTTCCGTTTTTGCCGCTCTCGATGCAGGGGAAAAGGGAGATACGACGATAGTGACAAGGAGCAGGAGAGCCAGTGTCCTATTCATGACAGTCTTTGTAGTTCACAGCCAGACGATCGTAACTGCTGGATCCAGTCCGTTAGTGACTGCGCCTGTTCAATGACGCGAGATTACTCCAATGTGGGTGTTGGGATTGGAGTTGGTCCGGCAGAGAATACCAGATCCGTCCACGGCGCGCTAGATTCATCAGCCGCCAAAAAATATTTTTCGACCTGAGGTAATACGCTTCACTCCGTTGAGCTACACCCGCTACAGTGGTTGACCCGACGGGGCTCAAACCCGCACCTCACGGCTTAAAAGGCCGCTGCTCTGTCACTCGAGCTCCGGGTCAACAAAAATGGCTGTGGCGGAAGGATTCGAACCTTCGATAGCCGGATTAACAATCCGGTGCCTTACCAACTTGGCTACGCCACAAAAAACTGAATCTGGCTGCGGCGACGAGACTCGAACTCGTATCATCTCGTTTACAAGACGAGCGCTCTATCCGACCCGACGAAGGGCGATGAATTTCTCACGCCCTCCGCCTTTGCTCGTTGTGCACCTTTTCAATAACGGCACGATCATCGTGCATATCCATGAACAGGTACTTCCGCCATTCGGCTCTCGCCTCTGCATAGTGACAAAGCATCACGCGTTCGAGCTTTACGCGCAGGGCCGTCTGCGAAGTCAACAAAGGCATGCGTGCTTCTTCCGGAGTGCGATTACTCTTCCGGTTGTTGCACTTGATGCAAGCGGTCACGATGTTAACCGGCGAGTTATCGCCGCCACGTGAACGCGGCAGAATGTGGTCCAGGGTTAGCTCGGTCGCGCCCTTCTTTTCGCCGCAGTACTGACAACGGAACTTGTCGCGCATGTAGATTCTCAGGCGCTTCATGCCCGATTGCTCGCGTCTTCGGCGAACGTTGATGTAAGTGCTCCGGCGAACTACCGACGGCACAGGAAATTGATCATGCGCCGAACGCAACACACGGTCGCCGTCCCGCTCCTCGACGAAGACCGTGTTCTTCAAGGTCATGATGATGGCGCGCGCGACACTAACGGTGCCGAGCGGTTCGTAAGTTTGGTTGAGTAGCAAAACTCTGCCATCGAGTGCCATGACTCGGCACCTCCTTTCTTTTTGTGTCAGTTATTGATTGGAGCGCGCGGTGAGACTCGAACTCACGAATACCGGATTTGCAATCCGGCGCCTTGGCCGCTTGGCGACGCGCGCAAATTGGAACGGAAGGAGAGATTCGAACTCTCGAATCGAGTTTGGAAGACTCGCATGTTTCCGGCTACATCACTTCCGCGAGCGGCGCGAATCAAGGTAACTCGCGCCTTGGTTGTGGGGTGAGATCTTTAATCACTAATGGAACTCCTGGCAGGACTTTCAACCCGTGAGATAAAGCGAGAAGCTGGTGGACCAGTTAGCTGTCTTCATCTCACGGGTTGAACCCGCAGCCTCGACGTTCGAAGCGTCGCGCTCTTCCATTTGAGCTACAGGAGCCGAAGCATTGCCGATTGTCGATTTGCGATTGCCGATTGGTTCGTCATCAAGAGACCAATTGGAAATCGACATTTGGAAATTGGCAATGGGTTTGGTCGGGGAGGACAGAAT
>Ga0075425_100005376_pt1 | contig 13309 bp, 13 predicted proteins | sample SoiMethybrSBSTD4_FD_75300 | JGI IMG/M metagenome (GOLD analysis project Ga0075425, IMG submission 75300) | Bulk soil microbial communities from a Populus tree surrounding site in Tennessee, USA - Soil MetaG P. TD hybrid SBSTD4 | ecosystem: Environmental > Terrestrial > Soil > Tree plantation...
GAGAAGGAAAACTTTTTTAACGAGATGGCGAAACGGTATCCAACCAAGTAACAAATTGGAGTGATGGAGTACTGGAGTGGTGGAGTGCTGGGTTTGTCTTAGCCCCTATCCAATACTCCATCACTCCATTACTCCAATATAATTCAACCCAAGGAGGAGAAAAGCATGGCACGCAAGATAATCCAACCGAAGTCTCTCAACGATCCTCGGCCGCGTTACAGCCAGGCTATTATCAATCAAGGCGGCAAACTCCTGTTTATCGCTGGACAGACCGCGTCGGATAAGGACGGCAACGTCGTCGGCCGAGGCGATATCAAAGCGCAAACCGAACAGGTTTATGCCAACCTGAAAGCGGTGCTGAAAGCCGCCGGCGGAAGCATCGATGACCTTGTGATGACCACGACTTACATTGTCGACCGGGAGTATCGCGAAGGTTACAACGAGGTCCGTCAACGGCAATACAAAAAAAATCCGCCGACGAGCACCCTGGTGATCGTCAAGGGCCTCGCGCATCCCGATTATCTGATCGAAATTGCCGGAATCGCGGTTATTTCCTAGTGAAAGTTACCGTTCTCGACGATTACCAGCGCGCCTTTGTATCGACCAACGCGATCAGGCGGTTGCGCGCGAAGGCCGAAGTTCAGATCCTCACAGAGAAACTGTCATCTGACGCGGCCGTCGCTGAAGCGCTGCGCGGCTCCCAAGCGATCATTCCGGTGCGCGAACGCACCAAACTCACGGCGTCGCTTTTAGAGCGGCTACCGGGTCTTGAATATATTTCCCAGACCGGCAACCACGTTTACCACGTCGATATGGAAGCTGCGACGCGACGCGGTATCGTGGTCAGCTTGGCTCCCGGCGGCAACAGCACGACGGAATTGGCGTTCGGCTTGATGCTGGCGATCATGCGGCGAATTCCTCAGACCGACGCGGCGATGCGCCGCGGCGACTGGCCGCTTGTTCTAGGACATGTGCTCAAGGGAAAAACACTTGGGATTTTGGGCTTAGGAAAAATTGGCACGGAGGTCGCCACCGTCGCGCGCGCTTTCGGCATGCAGGTCATCGCTTGGGGCCCGACCCTGACCGACGAGCGCGCCGCTCGATCCGGCGCGTCATTCATGCCGCTCGAAGAGGTGCTCAAAGCCGCTGACGTGGTTTCGATCCATCTCGCGCTTTCCGAGCAAAGCAGAAATTTACTTAGCGAAGCGCGTCTGCGCTTGATGAAAAAATCGGCCTATCTCGTCAACACGGCGCGCGGGGCGATCATCGACGAGACCGCGCTGGTAAAAATACTGAGAGAGAATGCCATCGCCGGCGCCGCATTGGATGTTTTCGTGGACGAGCCATTGCCCAAGAATCATCCGCTGCTCGAGCTTGAGAATGTCGTTCTGACGCCCCACTTGGGATGGCCGACGGATTCCGGCTTTGAAGGCTTCGCCAACAATGCGGTCGCTAATATTCTTGACTACATGGAAGGAAAACTGACCCGCGCGCTCAATCCTGAAGCGCTGCAGTACCGTTAAGTAGCGACCCTGTATTACTCTCTACGAGATCGTCAGCCGGCGCGGAGCTTGCTTCGATAAAAAATCTTATTGTCTTGATCGATGAACTCGAGCGATGCCTTTCCCGGTTCATTTTTCGGATCAACCGTGATCTTGCCAAAGTTGAAGTTCTCCGCCAGAAAGAAGTCATACCGGTTCGCCGTGCCGTTGGTGATACGGTTGAGTGGCGCGCCAAGCGGGCCCGCGGTGATGTCCTTGATGCCGCCGCTCTTGGGAATATTCGTGATCGCGGCGTAATGCATGTCGGCGCTTAAAAAGACCACGCCGCGAATTTTTCTCTCATTGATGTAGCGCAAAATTTGTCGCCTTTCGCTTGGAAATCCCTCCCAGCGATCACTGTCCCCGCCGGCCATAGTCACGCTCGTCGCAACGAATTTAAACAGCGCCGACGATTTGCCGATTCCATCGAGGAGCCACTCTTTTTGCGCCTCCCCCAACATTGTTCCTTTCTTCGAATTTCGATACTGGCGCGTATCGAGGATAAAAAGCTCGACGTTCTGGCCCCAGCGAAAAGAACGATAGATACGCGTGGGGTCGCCGGTTACCCGACGAATCGGCCAGTAATCCAAAAACGCGCGTTGCCCGATCGGCGCAAGCGGATTTCCCGGCCGATAGTTATCAGCTACCTCATGATCGTCCCAGGTGACATAGACACTGGTTTGATTGAAACAATATTGAGTTGAGAGATCATCTCGGTTCGTCCGGTATTTTTGCCAAAACTCTTCGAGCCGATGCGCGGTTCCATTCCGATCCGCATAAATCGTATCGCCCAGGTGCACGAAAAAGTCCGGCAGCTGCGCTCGCACCGCATTCATAATCATAAACGGCCGGTAACTTTCACGGGTGTCGCCGCTGAAGCAAAATACCACCTTCGCGTTAGAACTCGGCGCGGGCGCGGTAACAAAGGTTCCGACGGGTCCCGGCTTCTTTCCCGCGACGGCGGCGCGATAATAATAGCGGGTCGCCGGCTGCAAATTATTCAACGCAAGCGTCGCGGCGTAGTCCGACTCGGGATCGACCGCAATCGGCCTCGTCGATGCATAGTCGGTCATGTAGAAATCTTTTGCATACTGCACCGCGACTTCACTGCCGGGCTCGGCTCGCAACCAAACCATCGCACTGTTATCGGTCACATCGCCGGAAAAACTCCAAAGCGATAAACCGGTGCTTTGATCCGTCGGCGTGATCGCAGGGGTACAGCCAAAAAGCGACGGCACCACAAGGCCCGCGCCGGCGGCCAATTTCAAAAACTCTCTTCGATTCATCCAAACCGGCGTTAACTGTGAAACTTATTCCATGCTATTTCGCACAGCCACCCGGCGACAAAAGGAAAGAAGAAGCTTACGGCAAATCTGACGGCAACCACCTTTGGACCGAGGAATGGAATTTCCCACATTATAATTCGTTGTAATCCAAATAGCGACCAAGCCGTCAAATAGGCCACCAGTGGCCCGACCCCAACTCCCATCTTGTAAAATGAAGCGATGATCGGAAAGTGTGTCATTGGGCCACCCGGAGTGATGCCGCCGAGTGTCATGCCGACGAGAATGCCGCGAGGCCCCGAACCATGCCCCATCCAGCGAACGATCAGTTCCTGAGGGACAATCGCTTGAAACATCCCGGCCAACAAAAACGCTGCGATCATTCGTGGAGTAATTTCGAGGATGAGAGACCCCGTGGCGCTAAGTCCGTGCTGGGCGGCTTCGGGCGATTTGAAATAGACGATTGCCACCATCGCCAAAGCAGCGGCCATCATGACGATTGTCGATGTGTCCATAGATCTCCTGAAAAGAACGTGGGCTAGTCTGTTCATGATATGTCGTCGGGGCTCCTGCCACGCGTCGGGCGATCAGTGGCGCAGGGCAGCTGGAATATTTCGGCTTAAATAAAGAAAGCCCGCAAACGCAGCGGGCTCAAATGGGACCGGCCTTAAGGCTTGACGATGAGCGATGATGGATCTTCTTCCTCTTTGGCCTTCTCCTGAGACAGCAAGACCGCGAAACTTTTCTGCACCAGCCCTGTGAGGAAGGAGACATCTAATGGGCCCGGATCTCCCTCGCCCACTTGAAGAGCGACCGCCAATGAAAGTTTGGCAGCCTCCGACCGTTGCGTCTCAGCAAAATAGAGCGCCATGTCTTCCATGCGCCGTTTGAACGCTCGGCCGTGTTCACCGGAGCAAAGCGTCCTCACTGCCTCGCGCACGATGGCGTTCATGCGCTCTTCTTTCTGCAGCGGATTGAGCACCAGCCGGCTCGTCTGCGCTTCTTGGATCTGTGTGAGAAATTGCTGCATCCAGTCGTCGGTCAGCACCCAGTAGCGCAGCTCCGGTTCATCCAGGAGCCGCCGTGACTGTTCGCGCCACGGACCTTCCCGTACCTCTCCGCCGTCGATTTTTCGATAAATGGGATGGGTTTGCGTCTTCGGTTTTTCGCTGCCGACAATCGAGCGCAACTCGTGGAACTTGTCCAGCCCGCTTTGGCCGCGTGCCTGGGCTTTTTCGTATCCTTCGTAAATTGCCCAATCGGCGAACTCCCAAGGGATCGCAATCATGCTCATGCTATGTTGTTGCTGAAGCTCGTGAAAGATGTTGCGCATCTCCTTACGGCGCATATGAGCGCCGCCGATGCGCAATAAACCGTCGCGATCGTGCAGCATCGCCTGAATGACTTGGAGTCCGTGTCCCGGCTGTGTCTTGGCCAGCCAAATCAATCGACCGCCTGCCCCATCGACGGCTGACATATAGCCTTCGATTTCCGGTTCCTGGGTGAACAACACTGCCGGAGCCGCTTGGTGCCCCGCGCTTTCGCGCCCTACATCAAGACCGCGCTGTGACAATCTGAATAGCGCGCGCTTGATTTCTTTCTTGTACGCCTTGTCGCCGGTCTCGCGGTCGATTTTGCCGAGAGCATCGACGGCCGCGCGATCGACAATCTTGCCCAGTGAATAGATCACCGCGAGGTCCCGCTCGCGTCCGATACCAAACTGATTCTTGAGCGCTCGCACTTGTGCCGCAGATTCACCGTCCGGAGACACGCCTGCTTTTCCAAGTTCTTCGAGACCGCGCTTCAGAGTCGCGTCAAGATTTTTTTTCTTTGCCAATTCGATTTCCGATTGTGCGGGCGTGCGGCGGAGGCAAGATTATCGCTTGGCCAGATCCGAAATTTTTCCCGGCCTGCCCGCGTGAGCAAAGTTTGGCCAAACTTCGATCTGCGCATCATGATAATTTTCACGGTACCACTTGGCGATTTCACCCGCCGGTGCGAACCACACTTTTTCGTGACTTTTTGCGTACCGAATGAATTCCCGCAGTAGTAACGCGCGAAACGGCCGGCCGCCGACGAAAGGATGATTGCCCCACATCATGAATTTCGGATCTCTCTCCCCTTCCTCGTAAAGACAATCAAAGCAATCCTTCCACATCTGTAATAGATCCCGGGGAGTCCGGCCGGCACGCTGATAACTTGAATAGTCATTCAAATCCTGAAAATAGGACAGCACCGTCAATTCTTGTTTTTTTATTTTGAGAGTGTACGGCGTCTCTTGGTGCTGCGGATCCATCCAATAGCTATAGCCCAGTTCGAGAATGATTTCCGGTGTTGACGCGCTCGGCGCCACTCCGGTCGAAAGATAGCCCACGGGCGCCTTACCGACGATCTGTCGCACGGTCTCAACCGTTTTCTTGAGGTCCTTTTTCTCCTGCTCACGCTTCTTCATGTAGCTGTAATCATGGATCCATGTCTCGGTACCGATTTCGTGTCCCTGTTCCGCAATTTCTTTAAAGATCTCAGGATAATTTTGTACCGTGATACCGGTTGGAAAGAAGCTCGTCTGGATTTTTTCGCTCTCGAAGATCTCCAGCACGCGGTAAATCCCGACCCGTTCACCGAACTCGCGATCCGTAATGATCGCGAGATTCCGTTTTGTAACGGCGTTGCGTGGAAAACTGCGCCGGTTCTCCTGCTGTAATGTGTTGGGCCCGCCGAGATCCTCCGGCCACGTCTCGAATGCGACGCACGGGGTGATTGCGATGCGCGCGCCGTCAGGCCACTTGATCGGTTCCCTCTTGGGTCTAACTTTCATCCTGCCTCCCGCTGGAAAATTTCTCTAGTCATGCCACAGTTCAAATGGGTTTCCAAATCGACTGACGCGGTTCTCGTCATAACTTTTATGTCGAACAAGGTCTCAGGCCGGGCTGCCACCTTGACTTGCGGTAGGATGCCGGGCTAATTGACTCTATTGAATATTATTGAGGAGGATGGGTTATGGCTGATGCGAAAATGATCGAGAGCCGCGTCGATAACGGGATCGCCGTCCTGGAAATCAACCGACCGCCGGTCAACAGTTACACGACGGAATTGTTGAAGGAATTGGATGCGGCGATTTTGGATGCTCGTTTCAACGACGACGTGCATGCGATCGTGATTACCGGAAGAGTGGAAAAGTTTTTTTCCGCCGGTGCCGACATCAACATGCTCTCGAAACAGTCACTGGGGTTCAAAAACAATTTCGCACTGCACGGCCATGAAGTTTTGATGCGGCTGGAAAATACGCCGAAGATCGTCATTGCGGCAATCAATGGACATGCCGTCGGTGGCGGTTTGGAAATCGCCATGGCATGCGACATCCGTATCGCCAAAAAAGAAGGCGGTCGGTGCGGTCTCGCGGAAATCAATCTTGGCGTAATGCCCGGGATGGGCGGAACCCAACGTTTGCCGAGGCTGATCGGCAAGGCCCGCGCGATGGAACTCTGCGCCACGGGAAAAACAATTGCTTTCGAAGAAGCGCTCGAGATGGGCTTGATCCATTATATTTATGAAAAGGACCATTTCATGGACGAGGTCCTGGATTACGCGCGGCAATTCGTGGTTCCGAACAAAAGCAGTCTGGCCGTCGGCAAGGTCAAACGCGCAATTCAAACTGGACTCGAGCTTTCGTTGCCCGACGGACTGGCATTCGAGCGCGAATTACTGGCTCAGACTTTCGCCAGCGAAGATGGCCAGGAAGGCGTCAAAGCTTATCTCGAAAAACGCACCGCGCAGTTCAAAGGAAAATAAGCATTCTAGTGAATTAGTGAATAGTGAGTTAGTGAACTAGCAAACGAAGCGTTCACGCATTGTTTTCCGGTGACTAACTCACTTATTCACTAGCTCACGAACTCACTACGGAGGTTTCTAAATGGCCAAGATGTTTATCGGCGGCGAATCCGTCGATTCGGTAACCAAGAACACCGCTGAAGTCCGCAATCCCGCGACCGGCGCAACCGTCGACACTGTTCCGCAGGGAAATGACAAGGACGTGCAGCAGGCGATCCAGGCTGCCGAGGAAGCGTTCAAAATCTGGTCGGATGTGTCACCGGAAGACCGCGGCGTCGCGCTGATGAACGCCGGCGAGTTGATTAAAAAGAACAGCGGCGAAATCGCTCAACTGCTCACCCAGGAACAAGGCAAGACCCTTTTTGAAGCCGGGCTGGAAATTCATCATCTCGTGCACGGCTTGGAGTTCTATGCCGGACTCGCTTCCAAGGTGCGCGGCTCCCATGTGCCGCTGCCGCAAAAAGGCGCCTACGGCATGGTAATACGTCAACCGATCGGAGTTTGCGGTGGGATCGTGCCGTGGAACTTTCCCCTGACGCTGATGGGAACCAAGCTCGGCCCCGCGCTCGCGGCCGGCAATACGATCATTATCAAGCCGGCGAGTACGACCCCGCTTGCAACGATTAGGGTCATTGAGCTTATCGCTCAGGCAACCTTTGGCGAGGGCAAAGCTCAAAAGACCTTACCGAAGGGTACCGTCAACATTGTGACCGGTCCCGGCGGCAGCGTCGGTGAAGAACTTTTACGTAATCCACGCATACGCCGCATCGCGTTCACCGGCTCGACACCGGTGGGCCGTCATGTCATGGAAGTCGCCGGACGTGAAATCAAACGCGTCACATTGGAGCTCGGGGGCAGCGATCCGATGATCGTCATGGATGATGCCAATGTCGATTTGGCCGTTAAAATGGCCGACGTGGGGCGCTATTTTAACTGCGGTCAGATGTGCCTTGGCGTCAAGCGACTATTTTTGCAGGAATCGATTGCCGATAATTTTCTCGGCGCTCTGGTGGAAATCCTCAAGAAGAAATCCGTCGGTAACGGCATCAACAAAGAAACCCGTATGGGCCCGATCCATCTCGGTGCGCAGCGCCAGGAAGTAGAAGAGCAAGTTGAAGATGCCAAAAGTCGCGGCGCGAAAGTGCTTTTCGGCGGCGAACGGCCCAAAGGCGGCGACTTCGATAAAGGCTTTTATTATCTGCCGACGTTAATGAGCAATGTTCCCGATGATGCACGAATGACGAAAGAAGAGGTTTTCGGCCCTGCGCTGCCGGCCTATACCTTCAAAACGCTCGACGAAGCTCTGGAAAAAGCCAACGCATCGGAATTCGGCCTCGGCTCCTCGATCTGGACGCGAAACTTGCTGCACGCCAACAAGGCGATCGAGAAGCTGCAGGCGGGAAATGTTTGGGTGAATTCGCTGCACTACGGTTATGACGAGCTCCCGTTCGGCGGTGTGAAATCCAGCGGCGTTGGTCGGGAACATGGTCCGGAGGCGTTGGATTACTATCTCGAACCCAAGGGCGTGGTCGTCGTCAACGTGTAAAAATATACCGACCGGACCGAGGCGTCCGTTCTTGGCGAACGATCATCGGATCGCCCTGCAGCCTTCATCTTGGTTGACAATCGAGTCTCGGTTCAACTAGCTTAGTTTCATCTCGACGTCCAAGCGGAGGTGCTCATGTTTGCACAAATGCGGCATATGGCGATCGTCACCAGCAACGCGAATAGCGAAGGCGATTTTTACCACGATGTTTTTCAGATGCGAAGATCGAGTCTGCAACGCGCGGGCGGAGCAGTGGTCGTCGGCGATGGCTATGTGGGGTTAAACCTCAATCCTAGAGCGCCCGGCCGCCAAGCCGGTTTCGATCACTTCGGCTTCGAGGTGCAGGATGTCGAGTTGGTTTATTCCCGCATGAAAGAAAAATATCCCAAAATCCAAGTGCTCAAACGTCCCAGTAACCGGCCGTTTGCCGGCATCAGCACGCATGATCCGGCGGGGAATGTCTTTGATCTTTCACAGTTGAACATGGAAAATCGACGTGATCTTTATACCGACAAAATTGAAGAGCGCAAACGGCGCATCGGGCATTTTGGCTTGCGCTGCGTCGAGCCCGAACAATGCGCAGAATTTTATCGCGAAGTGTTCGAGTTAACTGAGCTGGAAAAGCCTGCCGGCGACACCAATCACTACTTATCAGACGGCAGAGTCACTCTCGCGATTATGCCCTGGAAGATCGCGGATTTTTTCGGCTCAGGAATCGAACGCCCGGCGCTCGATCATATCGGATTCAAAGTGGAAAGCATGTCGGCTTTTAAAGCTGACCTGGAAAAAACCGCGCACCTTTTACCCCGGGAAGACCGCCCCGATAAAAATCCCGAGCGGGAAGTCAGGCAGAAACTCCTCGCGACGTGCTGCTTCGGCCAATTCCAGCTAGCCGATCCTGACGGCGTTTTGATCGACGTTTCGGAAAACTGACGCGGTGGAGTCAGGGGTAAGGAGTGAGTGGAATCGGTTTTTACTCCTCACCCTTCACTCCTCACGGTTTACGGTACTCGCCGCTTGCTCCAACGACCGGCAATCAGGCCGGCTCCGATCAAAGCAATAAAATAGCCGAAGGCCGGTAGCATGGCCTTGGTCGGAGGCTCCAAGGCGATTGCGGAAATAGTTTTCTCCGTGCGTATCGGCATGCTTCCCGGCTGTTCGCCGACGGCTATCAGACGGTATTCTGCGCCGTCGGTAAACTGAAAATTCATCGCGAACTCCCCTGGCACAGAGATCCTTTCCACTCCGAAAACTGTCTTGCCTTTTTCCAAGTGCACGATTGCGAGTGAGAGCAGAACCCGCGACGGGTCGACGGCGTTAATAAACCGCCAGCGCACGACGGTTGGACGGCCGACGGTTGCCGGTGCTACTTCCAGGACCGCGCTGGGGTCCTGCGAGGCGGAGTTAGTCTCGGCGCGGCCTGTGGACGCCGAGAGCAGCGCGAGGATGATAATTGCGGTTTGCTTCGGCGCCGCCGCCGCCGTGAATACCCTTCCCGCAATTAAACCGAGACAAAACAAACCAGCCGAAAACGCCGCTAAAGCGCCCCACTTTTTTTCATTCTCACGCACATTAAAAGTAAATTCTTTGTTTGCTTTGCGGCCGTCCGCCGTGCTGACACTTACGGCGAGTCGATATTCGCCCCGTATGGGAAAAAGATATTTCCAGGCGGCGCGGCCTTGCCGCAAATTCAGCTGCACCTCCTGCAGGCGTGTACCTTCAACCCAAGGGAAATCCGTAGAAAAGAAAACTCCCGATCGCGGAGCATCGAGCCGAAGCGCTACAGAGCCATCCTTCAGCGGTCGCCCATTGGCATCGGTCACGAGCAATGACAGAATTGCCGGATCGGCGTAGGGACGAAGGTGTTCGAAGCCCGGTGTGGTCTTAAAATAGACATTCAGTTCGTCGGCCCAAACTGGCGAGACCAACAGCGAGAGAGCGAATCCGAGATAAGCTAAGGCGCTGAGCCTGATCAATGACAAGGAACAATAGCCAGGGCGTGTCGGACATTATGTAACGTATCGTGAACCGCGGGATAACTCGCGCCCAGAGCGAAGAACAGAGTGGCGCCGGTGAAGAATAAGAAAATTGCTGATTTGATCAAAAATGAAGTCTGTTCCGAAACCGCCAAACCGAGCCAGGCATGAACGATTCTTTCCACCGTGTGTTCCTCCGGGTCGGTTTCATAATCATACGATCGGGGTGCGCCTGTCAAGCATGCAGCCGGTTGCCTTTCACCGGAGCCTTTCGTATGGATTAGAGGAAATCTTTTCGGGAGGTCAAAATGCCGGTCGTTCATATCTATATGTATGCGGGGCGAAGCAAGGAACAAAAAAGTGAAATGGTCAGAAGAATTTCGCAGGACTTCGAAGAGGTTCTGAACGTCAAACCAGAGTCGCTGAACGTGTTGTTTCATGACATGGAGAAAAGCAATTGGGGTATTCGTGGCGCCGCCCTAGCGTCAGAAGCACCGTCGAAGTGACGCGCTCCAACCGGGGAAAAACCAATGCCTCTCAAAATCGGTTTCATCGGATCGAGCGCTGCATCCAGTCCGCACCACGACAGCTTCAGGGCACTCATTCCCAAAGACATCTCGTTTACTTTCGTACAGGAAACCGGTGTAAAGACTTCTCTGTACGACGCCCGAGGTAAGGTCGATGCTGTCATCGCGCAAGCCAAGGAATTGATCCGGGAGAATGGTTGGGATGGCATCATCATCAGCGGTGCTCCCAAGGAAGCCCTCAATCCGGGAATGTGGCAGCGGGCGGTAGAGCAGATCAAAAACCCCCTCGCGCTCGCGCTGCGATCTTCGGTTGCGGCCCTGAAAGCCTTCGACTCAAAAAAGACCCTGTTGATGACGCCGGTGGATGACGAGCTTAAAAAACTGTACCGAGACTATCTCGCGGAATTCGACATCGATTCGGTATACCCGGCGCAAACCTTACGCGCTCATACGGACGCGCAAAAGCTCACGTCGAGCGATGTCGAGGCACTCACCCGCGAGAGCCTGGCGAAGTTTTCCGATGTCGACGCGATTTATTTCCAGGGCGCGCTCCTCGATCCCCTGCCGGTTTTGCAAAAGCTGGAAGCTGAGCTCGGCCTGCCGATTGTTGCGAGCAATCCGGCAATGCTTTGGGTAATTTTGTCGAAACTCCGAAAGAACTATCAAATCCCGGGTTACGGCAAGCTCTTGTCGGAATGGCCCCAGCTACCGTCCGGGCCGTTTTAGTCTGTTCAGGCGGCACATCGACTATGGAGTATTGCGATAATCTAAACGCAAACTGCTCACACGCCCGGTTTTGTCATTTCGACCGAAGGGAGAAATCTTTCTTCGATTTCTCGATTGATCTGGGCAGAAGCAGAATTTCTCGCTGCCGCCAGACTGTGTGAAAGCTCATCTTGCCGCCAATTTGTCATCTCGAATGGAGTGAGAGATCTTGCATTTTCAACTACATAAAAAGAAAGATTTCGGCGGAGTTTATCCTGAGCCTCGTCGAAGGGCCTCGAAATCACAAACGGGGCTCGAACACTCTCGTCGCGTAGTAGCGGAGCGTCCAGCGTTCAGTGATTAAATCTTTCTCCGGATGAAAAAAGTTTTAATCGTTTTCCACTCCAAGACTGGCGGCACACATCAAATGGCGCAGGCGGCTGCTCAGGGAGTGGCAAGCGAGCCGGAGATCGGCATCGACTTTACTCATGCGGCCGATGCGGGTCCCGATAATTTACTTCAAGCTTCCGGTTACATCTTCGCCACGCCCGAGAATCTCGCCATGATGTCGGGCATGATGAAAGATTTTTTCGACCGGTGTTATTATTCAGTAATTGATCGGATCATCGGCAGACCTTATGCCACACTGATTTGTGCAGGTAGCGATGGAGAAAACGCCGCCCGGCAGATTCAACGGATCGCCGCGGGGTGGCGCCTGAAAGTGATTGCAGAACCAGTCATTGTCTGTACACATGCACAAACAGCAGATGCCATCCTGGCGCCAAAACAGATCAGTGAATTCGATCTCAAGCGTTGCGAAGAAGTTGGCAGCACGCTTGCCGCTGGTTTGTCGCTGGGGATCTACTAGCGGTTGAAGTTGACAGTCCGGTCGCCCTCTGCTACCGGTCCCAAGTCTCCTGCGCGCAGCCGCCGCTTTGTTATAACCGTCGCTGTGAGGCAGCCAAGAACTCCTGATCTCTCAATTAACCGGAAAGGAATATTATGATCAACGATGTCGAACCCAAAGGAGCCGTTCACTGGATCGATCATTTTGTCGTCGGCACCAATGACATGGTGGCTTGGGTGGATTGGGCGGTAAACGCCACAGGCATTGCGCGCCGTCCGATCATCGGACTCACCACTGCGGCGCGAAAACGTAATATCAAGATCACGAGCTTCCTCTGGTGGGAGGGCGGCTCCTGCAGAATCGGGGCTTTTCTCCAGCCGGAAATATATCCACCGGCAAAGCCCTTGGGAGAAGAGCTGCCGCGCTGCGGCTTCTACATTCAACCCCAAGATATTGACGCGCATCTGCGCCGCCTCGATCGGCACAAAATTGCCCATAGCAATCCGATCCGCACGTCCGTCGACGGCGACGATGGTACTTTGATTTTCTTTGCCGACCCCGATGGCAACCAGTATGAATTCTGGGCTCCGGAAAACATGCCCGAGGGCGCCATGGAAATCGCGACGGACTCTAAAGTCGGCCGCATCAGCCACGCGGTGTTCGGCGCGCGCGATCTGGCTCGAACCGCCGCTTTCTTCGAAAAATACTGCGGTGTCAAAGCGGAGCAAAATTCGAAAACCGCGGAAGGCACCCTGGTGCTGCGCATGCGTGCAGGTGGTCGTCTGATCTACAAGCTCGTCGACAAGGTCGACGAGCGCGTCTCGGGCCACGGCACCTGGTGGGACATGCACACGGCACTCACCGTGCGTGACGAAGAATTTTTGCCTTCATATCGTCGCATGTGGGCGGGCATTCCCGAGGAAAAAGGCTATAAAGCCGATCTGAACTTAGCGATCGAAGAGCAAGAGGCTTTGCCCGCGCGCACGGGGCTGCATCGCAGTCCTGTCGGCATTCGGTGGAAAGAAATTTGTGATCGCGGCGATGAGTTTTACG
>Ga0075425_100005377_pt1 | contig 13309 bp, 10 predicted proteins | sample SoiMethybrSBSTD4_FD_75300 | JGI IMG/M metagenome (GOLD analysis project Ga0075425, IMG submission 75300) | Bulk soil microbial communities from a Populus tree surrounding site in Tennessee, USA - Soil MetaG P. TD hybrid SBSTD4 | ecosystem: Environmental > Terrestrial > Soil > Tree plantation...
GGAGCGCACCGGTAGCAACGTCGTTCCTGTCCATTTTTTCTATATATAGCACATTATTAGGCGGAATCAAAGCGTTATGGCGACGTAGAATGGCGATTTCCCTTCGCCGTTCAGGCAAATTTGGCTAAATCGGTTAACGTCGCGCAACAAAGTAACAATCCCTACAGCCGAGGATGGCAGAAAAATTAACTTCAATCCCCGGTTCCGGACTGCGGAGAAAAGAATTTTTTGAGTTTTTCCGGCACGCCATCCCAGTCCTTGGCATCGGGAGGTGCCTCTTTCTTGACCGTGATATTGGCCCAGGTCTTTGAGTACTCGGCGTTCAATTCGAGCCACTTTTCGAGACCGGCTTCGGTATCCGGCTTAATCGCCTCTGCGGGACATTCCGGCTCGCACACGCCACAGTCGATGCATTCGTCGGGATGAATGACGAGCATGTTCTCGCCTTCGTAGAAGCAGTCCACCGGACACACCTCTACGCAGTCCATGTATTTGCATTTAATACAGTTTTCGACGACGACGTAAGTCATTCCCCACTCCGGCAAACCAACTCGCAACGCTGCCTAAACCAACACCAGATAAGCTGCAACCAGCGTGGATACGACCCGCCCGACCTAACCGCCTGATCCAATGGCAAAGAAGGCCCCGCTCGCGGATTCTCAGGTCAAATCGCGGTAAAGTGCACGCGCAACAGGCGCGCCCCCACGCCGTTCGCAAAGGCCTTCGACCCGGACTACCCTGACGGTCCGGTCAAGCGCAACCGTAACCACATCACCAACTCGTACCGGATGGCCGGCGGCCGTCATGGGCCTGCCATTAAGGCGGACAAACCCTGCTGTTGTAAGCGCGGCTGCATCGGTCCGCGTCCGTACCATCCGCGCATGCCACAACCATTTGTCGATGCGCTGACGTTCCAATTCCTTGGCGCTCGTGCTCAAGACGGCTCTTTGTTGGTCTGTTCAAGCTGCTGTTTGAGCGCAGCAAGTTTGGCGAACGGGGAATTCGGATCCGGTTGTTTGTCGCGCCCACCTGAGCCGCTGCCGAAAGGCTTTGCGTAGTACTGTTCGCGCTCGGCCCGCTCGACACGCTCACCACGTTCGCGCCGCGGTCGTTCGCGCCGAGCTGCGTGACCTTGCCGGTCTGCGCGTTCACCTTGGCGTTCCATCCGCTGCTGGCGTTCATTCCGTTCCTGCCGTTTCTCCCTATCCGGGCGCTCGCCACGATCGTGGCGCGGGCGGCGTGGACCTCGCGACGGCCGAGTGGAGTCGGATGATGCGGCACCCTCGGCCGATGTGGTAGCCGGCGCGGCGGCAGCGTCGGCGGCAACAGCTTGCGGTTGCTGCGGACGTTGACGGCGAGGCCGATGTGGTCGTCGTTCGGGTCGACCAGCCGGGCCCCAGACTTCGACAAACGCCGGTTCTTCCGCTGGTTTGTTTTCGACCGTCGGCACAGGCGCCGTATCATTCGCAGCGGCCGCCTCAGCCGCGGGCTCGGCGGCCGGCACAGATGCGTCCGCGCCAGGCACAGTCTTCGGCGCAGTTTCGGGCGTCACGAGCTCAGGCTCCGGCAGCAACGAGCGTGATTGCAACTCGGCGATCGGTTCGGGTTTTTCTGACGACGAACCAGCCTCAGCTGTCGCTTCTGCGGTCGCGGGTGCACCGTCACTGACGGCGGCCGGTTCAGCGGCAGGAGCCGCTGCAACGGGCTCGACCGGCTTGGGCTTGCGATCCATCCGATAGCCGAGTGAGCGCAGGATCGACGCAAAGTCATCGCCAGATGCGCCGGTGAGCGAGGTCATCGCACCGGTTACCAGAAAGCCGCGTCCGTCGAATACGCCGTCGGGTTTGGGACCCGGCGAGGTTTCGCGCCAGGAGAGCGCCGGCCGGATGAGATCGGCGAGTCTTTCCAGAATGTCGACGCGCACCGCACGCTCGCCGCAAATGCGATAGCCGGCAGTCCGATAAAGCGCCTTGGGCGTGTCTTTGTCGACCGGGATCGATGTACGACCGCTTGCTGCAAGATGCAGCAAATCGCCGACGCCCTTCGCTTCCGGGCTTTCGTGCTTTATCGCCCACAATTGCGTCGCAAGCGCGCGCGGTGCCGGCTTCAGCAGCGCCGGCAAGTAGATGTGATAGGCGCCGAAGCGCACGCCATACTTTCGCAGAGTAGCCCGGGCCGGTTGATCTAATCCCTTGACCTCCTCGGCAACCTTTTGCCGTTCCAGCACGCCAAGCGATTCCACGAGCTGAAACGCAACGCCGCGCGCAACGCCGGTGATGTCGTCGGCGGCGGTCAGCGAGAATAGTGGCGCCAGCAATTTTTCGATATGGGTCTTCAGCCAAAGATCGAGCCGTGTCTGAACCAGCTCGCGTGCCGGACCTGTGAGGTGTTCGTCGGCGATCACTCGGACACGGGGACGCAAGGTGTCGTCGCCGGCGGTCAATTTCCCGACGAGATCACCGGTCCAGCGCAACGCACCGTCGGCCGCTAGTACGATCTGATCGTTCGATGCCTGCGAAATCTTTGTGGCGCGCGCCTCGATCTCTCCTGCCAGCACCTTTTGTGCGGCGGCATTGAGCGCTTTGGCTTCCGAGCCCGCGGCTGACGCGTCAGGCGCGAACATGAACCCGTCGAGCCGGCCGATGACATGGCCCTCGACGGTCACTTCGCCAGACTTTCCGATTTCAGTTTCCAGCATTGCGTTTTCTCGAAGCCGCCGCATCAACACGCTGGTGCGGCGGTCGACGAACCGTTCGGCCAAACGTTCGTGCAACGCGTCGGACAACTTGTCCTCAACCGCGCGCGTAACGCCTTGCCAATGGTCCGGGTCGGCAAGCCAATCCGGGCGGTTGGCAACGAAAGTCCAGGTCCTGACATGCGCGATCCGGTTGGAGAGAGTGTCGATGTCGCCGTCGGTCCGGTCGGCATGGGCAACCTGACGAGCGAACCAATCCGCGGGGATGTTACCCTCTCGCATCAGGAATCCATAGAGGGTTACGGCCAATTCGGCGTGGGTTGCAGGCGCGATCTTTCGATAGTCGGGAACCTGACAGGCATCCCATAACCGCGCGATGGCGGCACGATCGCGCGCCAGACCACGAACATCTTCGTCGCGTGCTGCGTGTTCCAGGACGAGTATGTCCTCGCCAATCGGTGCGCGTGTCAGCCCTTGTTCGCTCGGTGTCGCCGCAAGCGAGGCCTGCAGCGCTCCAATCGAGGCAAAATCAAGATTTGTATTGCGCCACTGCAGCAGCCGAATAGGTTCGAAGTTGTGGCTTTCGAGCGCCTGCACGAGTTCAGGCTCAAAGGGGTCACATCGGCCGGTCGTGCCAAATGTCCCGTCGCGTGTGGCGCGCCCGGCGCGGCCAGCAATCTGGGCGAGTTCGGCCGGGTTAAGCTTTCTGAACTGATAGCCATCGAATTTCCGGTCCGAGGCAAACGCGACATGATCTACGTCGAGGTTGAGGCCCATCCCGATCGCATCGGTCGCCACGAGGTAGTCGACGTCACCGGACTGGTACAGCGCTACTTGCGCATTGCGCGTGCGCGGCGAAAGCGCCCCAAGCACGACCGCTGCGCCGCCACGCTGACGGCGGATCAATTCGGCAATGGCGTAAACTTCGTCGGCCGAAAACGCAACGATCGCGGATCGCGGCGGGAGCCGCGTCAGCTTTTTTTCGCCGGCATATGTGAGCGTTGAAAGGCGTGGCCGGCTGACAACATGCGCACCGGGGAGCAGCTTCTCCATCATCGGCCGAACGGTCGCGGCGCCAAGCACCAAAGTCTCTTCACGAGCACGGGCCTTGAGCATGCGATCGGTGAAGACATGGCCGCGCTCAAAATCGGCCCCCAGCTGGACTTCATCGACCGCAAGGAAGGCGACGTCGAGATCGCGTGGCATCGCCTCCACAGTGCACACCCAGAACCGCGGATTCGGCGGCTTGACCTTTTCCTCGCCGGTGACGAGAGCAACCGAATCCTTGCCGACACTATCGGCAACCTTGTTGTAGACCTCGCGCGCCAGCAGCCGCAGCGGCAGTCCGATAACGCCGCTGGAATGCGCCAGCATGCGCTCGATGGCGAGATGGGTCTTTCCGGTGTTGGTAGGACCCAGCACCGCCGTGACACCGGCGCCGCGGGCTCTCGACGCACGGGCAGGCTGCTGGGAAAAACTGATGGTCATTACGCGTCCGGACTGGCGAGAGAGCCTTTGGAGCGGGCCCTCTCGCGGCCTCCCTGTATCACAATGCGACGACAAGCATGTGCGTGGTTAAGCTTTAGAACGAGTCTGGAACGAAAGGCGCCCGAATCACTGACTCCGGAGCTGTATGACTTCGTTCACGGCGACATCTGGAGAGCAGTGGCGGCGCAACCACAAGATGGAGTAGCAGGGCCTCGATTCAAGTGCGCTTTAGCCCCTTTAAAGGTTAACGCGGATCTGGAAGTGCCCGGAGCCGAAGAGTCAAGAGGGACTATTGAGTCTTCATGCCGTTGGCGCCGGCCTGGATCGGGGTCGAAACGAACTCTGTGGCGTCAAGCACCGCCTGGCCAATGGGTGTCGGCCCTTGAGCGCGGATTGGCACGAGGACGCGGGTCCCCGCGACGGGCGCGAGCCAGACCTCCATGTCGCGCTGCTTGGCGAGATATCTGATCGCCGTTCGCGTCGGAACAAAGCCCGCCACAGGGGTGAAATAAGCCGCACAAACCACAACCGGGCCCGAATAGCCTTTTGGCGCTTTTACTTTTTCCATACGCTTGAAGGCAAACTGCAAGTCGTAACGCAGCCGGCCGTCGAAAATTTCGTGCGTCCGCTGACAGGCTTCGGGCACAAGGAGATCGCCGGTTCCCGCCATGCGCACGATCGAGCCGGTGATTGGATCGAGGACGCCACGTTGTGACGTCTCGGTGATCGGCACCCGTGCCGGGTCGTCGTCGGCCGGCGGGTCTACCTTGTACTCTTTCACGTTGCCGTTGCTGATGGCGATGCGGATCGAGTCCAATCTTTTGCCGCGGCCGTTGATCGTGGCCGTGTAGACCGAGGTCAAGGATCGCCCGCCATTCAGCGTGCCGCGCACAGTGGCGTTACCCTGGCCGCCCGTAAATGCACGCAGCAGCCCTGACGTCTGCCCGCTTACGGCGGCGCTATATTGCGCTTCACTGATGTCGATGACCCAGCTGCCGGTACCGATTGGAATTCCGGCAATTGTCGCCGTGTAGTGAGCTTCGAGACGCGCTTGTGCGTGCGCCGGCACGACCAGGCCTGTAACGGCCAGGGCCGCCGTGGCGGACGCCAGGAGCAAACGCTGTGTCAGTGGACGCAAGACGTGATCCTTCCGCGCGCCAACACCGGTGGCGTTCCGCGATTGAGGCACCGGGACAATATCACTCACGGAACAATCCACCACGCGGGATTGGCCGGTAGCGGGCCACAGAGTTAATTACGGAACGCCTGGTACAGTCATTACGTCGGCGCGGATTTCGTCGAAACTGTGTTCGTTGGCGGCGGCCGGCCGAGGGTGATCGCATAGAAATCCCATTAAATGCCGTCCAATAGCTTGGCTTGACGCACCTAACCTCGCTCTCTATACGTCCGCCCATCTTAACCAGACGATTTGATCGGAACTGGCACGTTTTCGTGTCGGGGGTTCTTGAGGACTAAGCTATGTCATGGCGTTGCGACCTGACCGGTAAAAGGCCACTGGTCGGCCACAAAGTGAGCCACTCCAATATCAAGACGAAACGTCGGTTCCTACCGAACCTGCGCAACGTCACACTTATCTCCGACACTCTCGGCCGCAGGATCCGTTTGCGCGTTTCCGCCAACGCCCTGAAGACGGTCGACCATAGGGGTGGGCTCGATGCGTTTTTGCTCAAGGCAAACGACGACGAGCTGGCCCCACGGATGCTCGACCTCAAGCGGCAGATCATGAAGATGCGTTCCGCTGCGCAAGCGGGCTGATAGGTCTTTTTCAGAGCGACTGATCGGCAATGGCCGGCCTCGTGCCGGGCATGCACATTTTGGCCCCGCGATCGCGGCTCGGGCGTCTATTCTTCCACCACCGCAAACTGCAGAAGCAGATTGCGCTGGAGAACAGAGAAATTGTCGTCCGATACAATCGTGATGATTGTTTCACCGCCCGCCGTGCGGTGGATGGAAATTCCTTCCATATTGTCGATCTGATAGGCGAGATCAGCTTCGACCATTGTGCGGCCGTCGACCACCGCACCCTCTTTGAGACTTGAGAGGGGCACGCGACGAATGCGTATCGCGATGCCGCGCACGAGGGAAAGGCGCCGCTCGAGCAGCAACATATCGTCAGGCGGAAGAATGGTGCAATCGCTGACGTCGAACTCGTCGGTCCGCTTGACGCTGAAACGCATGACGCGGTTCGTGCCGAGCACAAACGATCGCAAATTGCCGGCAGCGTCGAGGCTCTGCTCGGAAACCGCGATCAACTCGCCCGCCAACGGACCCTGCTGGGGTGCCGCGACGCATTCAAGGCTCTTGTTGTATGTGAGGGTCTTGAAGTCGGCCGGCACGCTGACCGGTTGCCCACGAGCAAGCAAACCGTCCCGACGATAATCAAATCGAACAATCTGTTCGACCCGCTCGATGCCCACGTAGAGAACGCCGTCGCGCTCGGCGAGGGACTCGATGTCGTACCAGCCACGTGCGGCGAGCGGTCTGCCGTCTTGCCCCAGAATGGGCGCCATTTCCGCGTCGGCGATATCGGCCGTTCGGCCGTCGCGATAAATAATTCGGCCGCGGAGCCATGAGCCTTTGTCGGTGACTGCGATGAACCTGTTGCCGCCAGGTTCTACGTGGATCCCCGAAATTCCGCCGAACGCCGGATGTCTCGACTCGAGCGCCAGCCCTCCGCGGAACTCCAGATTGCCAAAACGCACTTTTGATGGATCACGATTGTCGAACGAGGCTATCGGCGTTGCGTCGATGACAATGCGCACGGGCCCGGTTGCATAACGAGGCGCGGCAACGGCAACGACGACAGCCAGGACAAACAGCACGAGTCCGACAATCAGCGGACGGCCGCGCAAAAGGCTCAAGCGACGCGTCTCCGCCTGCTGGGACTCCGCCATTCGATCGCAGCGTGTTCTTCGAACAATTCGGCAAGTTTCTCAGTCATCGCACCGCCGAGCTCTTCGGCATCGACGATCGTGACCGCACGGCGGTAGTAACGCGTCACGTCGTGACCGATACCTATGGCGATCAATTCGACCGGGGAACGGGTTTCGATCTCCTCGATCACCCAGCGCAGATGACGCTCGAGATAGTTGCCTGGGTTCACCGACAACGTGGAATCGTCAACCGGCGCACCATCGGAAATCATCATCAGAATTTTGCGCTGCTCGGTGCGGCCCAACAGACGCTTGTGCGCCCAATCGAGCGCTTCACCGTCGATATTTTCCTTGAGCAGGCCCTCGCGCATCATCAGGCCAAGGTTCTTGCGTGCTCGGCGCCAGGGCGCATCCGCCGACTTGTAGATGATATGGCGCAGGTCATTCAGCCGGCCGGGATTTGTCGGCTTGCCGGCCGTCAGCCAGTGCTCGCGCGATTGCCCGCCTTTCCATGCGCGCGTCGTGAAGCCGAGGATTTCGACCTTGACGCCGCAGCGCTCCAGTGTGCGCGCGAGAATATCGGCGCAAGTGGCGGCAACCGTAATCGGACGACCCCGCATCGAACCGGAATTGTCGAGCAGCAAGGTCACGACCGTATCGCGGAATTCAGTATCCTTTTCGGCTTTGAACGAAAGCGGGTGCAAAGGATCGATGATGATACGCGACAGCCGCGCCGGATCGAGTTGCCCCTCCTCCAGATCGAATTCCCAGGACCTGTTCTGTTGAGCCATCAATCGCCGCTGCAGGCGGTTGGCGAGACGCGCAACAACGCCCTGCAAGTGCGAGAGCTGCTTGTCGAGGTAACCCCTCAGGCGATCCAATTCCTCCGCTTCGCAGAGGTCTTCAGCGGCAACTGTCTCGTCAAATTTGGCGGTGAATGCGCGATAGTCCGGCCCGCGCGGCTCGTTCGCGCCGAAATGGCGGGGCCGTTGCGGTTCGCCGGGTGTTTCGGCGTCGCCCATGTCCGTGTCATCGGCCATGTCGGCGGTGGGCGCGTCGACGGCTTCGGCCGCAGCATCAGGCATGTCCTCGGCGGACACCTGCGTGTCCTCCATGCTCATGCGCTGCATTTCGTCGGAATCAGCCGCATCGCCATCTTCGCCGGATTCCTGCTTGCGACGATCCTCCTCGCCTTCGTCTTCCTCATCCTCGGAGTCGTGGCTGCGATCCTCTCCCATTTCGAGGGCATCCAGAAGATCGTGGACGACATCGCTGAATTGTCGCTGGTCTTCGACCAGGTTTTCCAGCCGGTCGAGATCCCGCCCCGCGCGCTCTTCAATCAGCAGACGCCACAGATCGACGAGCCGCTTGGCGGCGGGCGGCGGAGCCAACCCGGTCAGGCGTTCGCGCACCATGAGGGCCAGTGCGTCTTCGATCGGCGCATCCGCACGTTCCGTAATCTGGTCGAACTTGCCGCGATGAAAGCGCTCGTCGAGCATCGCCGTAAGATTTTGCGCGACGCCGTCCATGCGTCGCGCGCCGATCGCTTCGACGCGCGCCTGCTCCACCGCTTCGAAAACCGCGCGGGCTTGCTGGCCAGCCGGCTGAAGGCGACGATGCAAGGCCTGATCGTGGCACGCAAGACGCAGCGCAATCGAATCGGCGTGACCGCGAACGATAGCCGCCTCGGTCTTGCCGAGCTTGCGTGGCGGTTCCGGCAGACGGACCTTTCCACCCATCAGTCCGGGTCGCTCAGCCGCGAATGCGACCTCGAGTTCTGGCTTGCGCGCCAAGGCGCGCAGGCAACCGGTCACTGCCCGCTTGAACGGCTCGGTTGGCGATTCTTTCGACAACGGCTTGGCTTTGATGTTGGAGGCCATCACGCATTCCCCCTCTGCTCGCGAGCGAGAGAGATAAAAATCATGACAGTGCTACGTTCACCGAGGATTCCGGCAGCTCAACCCCGAAGCAGCGCTGATAGAACTCGGCGACAATCGGACGCTCGAGTTCGTCGCACTTGTTGAGGAAGGTGAGTCGGAAGGCGAACCCGATATCGTTGAAGATCTCGGAGTTCTCAGCCCAGGTAATGACGGTGCGCGGGCTCATCACGGTGGAGATATCGCCGTTCATGAAAGCATTACGGGTGAGATCGGCGACGCGAACCATCTTGTTGACGATGTCGCGGCCTTGCTCGTTGCGATAGTGCTTCGCTTTGGCAAGCACGATCTCCACTTCGTTGTCGTGCGGCAAATAGTTCAGCGTGGTGACGATCGACCAGCGATCCATCTGGCCCTGATTGATCTGCTGGGTCCCGTGGTAGAGGCCCGAGGTATCACCGAGCCCGACGGTATTGGCCGTTGCGAACAGACGAAATGAAGGATGCGGCTTGATCACTTTGCTTTGGTCGAGCAGCGTAAGCCGTCCCGATGCTTCCAGAACGCGTTGAATGACGAACATGACGTCCGGGCGGCCGGCATCGTATTCGTCGAAACAGAGCGCGACATTGTTTTGCAGCGCCCACGGCAGAATGCCTTCGCGGAATTCGGTGACCTGCTGACCGTCCTTGATGACGATGGCGTCTTTGCCGATCAGATCGATCCTGCTGATGTGGCTGTCGAGGTTTACGCGGACGCACGGCCAGTTGAGCCGCGCAGCGACTTGCTCGATGTGCGTGGACTTGCCGGTACCATGGTAACCGGTGACGATGACGCGACGGTTTTTGGCGAAGCCTGCAAGTATGGCGAGCGTCGTCGGGCGGTCGAAGCGGTAGTCAGGATCGATATCCGGAACGTGCTCATCAGCCTGCGAGTACGCCGGCACTTCAAGGTCACTATCGATTCCAAAAACCTGCCGGACCGACACTTTCATGTCAGGCGTCCCGGCGACTTCTTGCACTGCAGCGGTCATTGATCCTCCGTGGCTTCGGAACACCGAAGCCCCTATGCGATCCGACACATACGGTCCGGCTGATGGCGGGCGCAACTTAGCAGAGCCAATCGCGGCAAAAAACCCGCTACGGCCAATAGCATCATCAATTATTTCAATGAGATAGGCACGATCAGCCCTGTGCGAAAGGCAGGGCAGGGTTGTTTCGTACCGGAATCTGAAGTCAGCCGAAACCGACCGATTTGAGGTAGTTGTAGGACTGGATGATTTCCACCAGCCGCTCCTCGGTTGAGCGGTCGCCGCCATTGGCATCCGGATGATGCCGTTTCACCAGTTCCTTGAAGCGCATTTTCACCTGCTGCGAAGTGGCTCCGACCTCCAGCCCGAGCGTGTCCAGAGCTTTCCGCTCGGCGTTGCGGATCGGTCGAGTTTCGGCGCGCGCCTTCTGTTCCGCACGCAATCCTTCGCCAAACAATTCGAACGGATCAGCGTGGCTGCCAAAAGCACGCACATCCGGCCGAACCGTTCCCTTGCCGGTTCCCATCTTCCAGGTCGGACGATGTCCCGTAAGGGCATCCTTCTGGTAGGCCATCACCGCCGCATCGCTCATTCCGGCGAAAAAATTATAGGCCTGGTTGTATTCGCGGACGTGATCGAGGCAAAAACGCCAATAGTCCTTCTCGCGCCCGCGTCCCTTCGGCGCACGGTGCGTCGCTTTTTCCTTGCAGCCGTGCCATTCGCAGTTGGGACCGCCGGTTTTTGGGCTACGATCCTTCTCCGGTTTGACGCGGATACGGTCAAATAAGGGTGAGTCGAATTTCATGACCGAACATTATGCGCTTTTCCCGGTGACGCCTTCAAGACTTCTTCGCAACAACCGGCGAACCATTGACCGGCGGCCTGCTCTTACCCTAAGCGGAGCCAGCATGCGAACCGTCGATCTGATCACAAAGAAGTTGACCGAGGCTTTCGAGCCGCAAAGCCTCAAGGTTCTGGACGAATCGCACCAGCATGAGGGCCATGCCGGGCACCGGCCGGGCGGACAGACACACTTCCGCGTTTATATTGTGTCTGATGCCTTCAAAGGAAAGACCCGGCTGGAGCGCCACCGCATGATAAATCAATTGCTCGCAACCGAACTCGCGGCCGGCATTCATGCACTCGCCATCCACGCGACCGCGCCGGGAGAAGGCGGAGTCTAAACTCACGCCTTGATTGCCTGCGCACGCGGCAGGGGTTGTATGCGCAATGCCGTGATGCGATTGCGTGCACGACGCAGCACCCTGAAACGAAATCCATGGAACGTGAAGCTCTGGCCCACTTCGGGAATCGAACGCGCCTCGTGGATCACAAGTCCAGCGATCGTCGTCGCCTCCTCGTCCGGCAAATTCCAGTCCATGACGCGATTGAGATCCCGGATCGGTACGGCGCCATCGACGTTGACTGATCCATCGGGCTGACGCCGGACGCCCGGCATCGCGACATCGTGCTCATCGGTGATGTCGCCGACGATCTCTTCCAGAATATCCTCCAACGTCACCAAGCCTTCGACTTCGCCGTACTCGTCCACGACAAGAGCGAAGGGCGTTTTGCGACGGCGAAACGCTTTGAGCTGCTCGGAGACCGACCGCGTGTCGGGCACGAACCAGGGCGGCGTCATCAGCGAGGCGATGTCGACTTTGGCGGCATCGCCGTCGACTGCATGCAATGCCCGCAACAGATCCTTCACATGCAGGATGCCGACAATATTTTCCGGATTCTCGCGCCACAGCGGAATTCGCGTAACTGGCGAGGCAATGACAGCATTGACCACATCTTCCGGAGAGTCGTCGGCATTGAGCGTGATCATGTTGGTGCGGTGGATCATTACATCGGACAAGGCGAGTTCACGCAGATCCAGCACACCACCGAACATATCTCGATCAGACGCTTCGACACCGCCTTCGCGATGGAGCAGATCGACCGCGCCGCGCAATTCTTCGTGCGCCGAAAGGACCGCCTGGTCCTTGCCCACATTCATGCCAACGAGCTTAAGCAGCCAACGCACCAGCGCTTCGATCGCCATCAAGGCCGGTCCAAGCACCTTGATGACGATAGACATCGGCCTCGCCACCATGAGCGCCGTGCGATCCGGCGCGTTAAATGCGGCCGTCTTCGGCAGAATTTCTGAGAACACCACGACCACAACGGTCATGATCAGCGTGGCGTAGGCAACCCCCGCCGTCCCAAACCATGCCAGCAGCACTCCGGTCGTGAGTGCCGATGCAGCGATATTGACGAGGTTGTTTCCGAGCATCAGCCCGCCGATCAGTCGCTCGCGTTGCGACAGCAAGCGATTGACGATGGCGGCGCGTCGGTTCCCCTGCTTCTCCAGCCGCGTCATCCTCGCACGCGAGGACGCGGTCAATCCCGTTTCGCTGCCGGCAAAGAATGCCGAAATCAGCAGGCAGAGCAGGACGACAACGAGTGACAGCCAATCGGAAGCGGTCATCGGACTATTTTCTTGCGCATGATCTTAGGCGGCATCCGGTCCCATCTCTCGGGATCATGCATTTGCAAGTTTTTCGGTGAGAAAAGCCCGGACCTCGGCGGCATCGACTTTATTTTCGATGAACGCCTCGCCGATACGGCGCACCAATATGAAGGTGAGCGTTCCGCGCCTTACTTTCTTGTCCTGGCTGATCAGATCCATCAAGACGTCAACGCCCGGAACACCGCCGGGCACATCCTTTATTTGTGTGGGCAGACCAGCCGCCGCAAGATGCGTAATGACGCGGCTGACTTCGGAAGCCGCAACCAGGCCTTTGCGCGCGGAAAATTCGAATGCCAGCACGATGCCCAACGCAACTGCTTCCCCGTGCAGCAGCCGGTCGGAATAGCCGCAACCGGCCTCCAGCGCGTGACCGAATGTATGGCCGAGGTTGAGCAGTGCACGCTCGCCTGTTTCGCGCTCATCGCGCGCAACGATGCCGGCCTTTCCACGACAACAGGCCGCAATCGCGTGCTCACGCGCCGGACCGCCTGCAAACACGTCCTCGTAATTCTTCTCAAGCCACGCAAAGAACGCGCCGTCACCAAGCAACCCGAATTTGGCAACCTCGGCATAGCCTGCGCGAAATACCCGCTTTGACAATGTGTCGAGCAAGCCGCTGTCGGCAATCACCATGACCGGTTGATGAAACGCGCCGATCAAATTCTTTCCCTGACGCGAATTGATTCCGGTCTTGCCGCCGACCGAAGAATCGACCTGCGCAAGAAGCGTCGTCGGTACTTGTACAAAGTCGAGGCCGCGACGCACGCAAGACGCAGCGAAACCGGCAAGATCGCCGACCACACCTCCGCCAAG
>Ga0075425_100005378_pt1 | contig 13307 bp, 12 predicted proteins | sample SoiMethybrSBSTD4_FD_75300 | JGI IMG/M metagenome (GOLD analysis project Ga0075425, IMG submission 75300) | Bulk soil microbial communities from a Populus tree surrounding site in Tennessee, USA - Soil MetaG P. TD hybrid SBSTD4 | ecosystem: Environmental > Terrestrial > Soil > Tree plantation...
CCTCCAGGAGGAGGGCGCGCTCGTCCTGCGCGTTCTCCGCGGCGCGCTGAATGCCCTCGCGCAGCGCGACGTCGAGCTCGCCGACGACGTGATTGCCTTCGACGACGACGTCGACCGGCACTACATCCAGATCGAGGAAGGGATCCAGTCGCTGCTCGCGCGGCAGACGCCCGTCGCGACCGACCTGCGGCTCGTGCTGGCGATGCTGCACACGAACCTCCACCTGGAGCGGATGGCCGACTACAGCGTCACGATCGCGAAGCTGACGAAGCTGGTCGCCGACGTCGAGCCCGACGCGATGCTGCTCCAGAGCCTCGAGGACATGGGCGAGCGCGCGGAGGAGATGATCAGGGTCGCGCTCGACGCCTTCGCGAACCGTGACCTAGAGGCCGCCGAGTCGCTGGTCGATCTGGACGAGCTGATCGACCGCTCGAACCGCCGCTTCGTCGACCGCGTCGTGGAGATCGTCGGCGAGCCCGGGCTGCGGGAGTGGGTGCTGCGGATGGTGCTCGTCTCGCGGACGCTCGAGCGGATCGGCGACCACGCCGTCGACATCGGCGAGCAGGTCTCGTACCTCTTGACCGCCGAGTTCCGCGAGTTCACGGACGCGTCGCATCCGGAACAGCACGCATAACGCTTGCGCGTTCACCAAAAAGTCACGAGTCTGTAACCCACAGAGACCCTCGAACGAGAGAGGATTGGTGGTTCGTGGCTGAAGAGACCGCGGAGGCGACAGCGCGCTTTCTGAACCGGGAGCTCTCCTGGCTCGACTTCAACGGGCGCGTGCTGGAGATGGCTTCCGACACCTCCGTGCCCCTCCTCGAGCGGGTCAACTTCTGCTCGATCTTCTCCTCGAACCTCGACGAGTTCTTCGAGGTCCGCGTCGCGGGTCTGATGGACCAGGCGGCTGCGGGAGTGGTGGTCCGGTCACCTGACGGCCTGACGCCGCAAGAAACCCTGCACGCGATCCGCGAGCGCACGCTGCGCTTGACCGGGGAGCAGGCGAAGGTCTGGAAGCGCCAGCTCAAGCCCAAGCTTGCGGAGAACGAGATCGTCGTCGCGGAGATCGAGGATCTCAACGCGTCGGAGCTCGCAGAGCTGGAGCAGACCTTCGACCGCGAGATCTTCCCGGTCCTCACGCCGCTGGCGGTGGGGCCCGGGCAGCCGTTCCCGTACATCTCGGGCCTTTCGCTGAGCCTCGGGCTCTTCGTCCGCGACGCCGAGACCGGCGAGGAACGCTTCGCGCGGGTGAAGGTCCCCGAGCTGCTGCCGCGCTTCCTTCCGGTCGGGACGCGTGGGCGCTACCTGCCGCTCGAGCGCGTGATCAGGCACTTCCTCTCCTGGCTCTTCCCGGTGATGGAGATCGCCGAGTGCACGTTCTTCCGCGTGAGCCGGGACGCGGACTTCTCCGTTTCCGACGAGGCGGACGACCTGCTCGAGGCCGTCGAGGTGGAGCTGCAGCGCCGTCGCTTCGGCGAGCCGGTCCGCGTCGAGGTCGCCGGCTCGTGCTCGGCGCGGATGCTCACCGAGCTGAAGCTCGGTCTCGGCGTCGACGACGAGCAGATCTACCTCGTGCCGGGCCTGCTCGACCTAGCCGACGTGCGGGAGTTCGTCGGGCTCGACCGCCCGGACCTGAAGGACGAGCCGTGGGCGGCGGTGGTACCGCGGCGGTTCCAGTTCGAGACCGAGGCCGAGCTGTTCGACGAGATCAGCCGCAGCGACATCCTCGTACACCACCCCTATGACTCGTTCGCCCGGACGTTCGAGGCATTCATGCGGAGCGCAGCGCGTGACCCCGCATCGGTTGCGATCAAGACGAGCGTCTACAGGACGAGCGAAGACTCACCGCACATCCCGGCGCTCATGGAAGCCTCAGAGGAGGGCAAGGAAACGGTCTGTCTGGTCGAGCTCAAGGCGCGCTTCGACGAGCGCCGCAACATCGAGTGGTCGCGCGCCCTCGAGGCCGCGGGCGTCCACGTCGTGTACGGCTTTCCGTCCCTGAAGATCCACGGGAAGGGGACGCTGATCGTCCGGCGCGAGGAGGACGGCCTGCGCCGGTACGCCCACATCGGCACGGGGAACTACAACGCGGTGACGGCCCGCCTTTACGAGGACTTCAGCCTCTTCACGAAGGATGAGGACATCACCGCGGACCTCGCCGACCTCTTCAACTACCTCACCGGCTTCGGCCGTCCGCAGGGATTCCGCAAGCTGCTCGTGGCGCCCTTCAACGCTCGCCAGACGATCGTCGAGCAGATCCGCGCCTGCGCCGCTGCGGCCAAGGCCGGCAAGGAGGCGCGGATCCGGCTGAAGGTCAACCACCTCGCGGACGAGGAGATCGTGACGGAGCTCTACGCCGCGGCCGACGCCGGCGCCGAGATCGACATCTTCGCGCGGACGACCTGCACGCTCTGCCCGCGGAGGAAAGGCGGCAAGGAGGACATTCGCGTTCGCACGCTCCTCGGGCGGTTCTTCGAGCACAGCAGGTTCTTCATCTTCGAAGCCGACGGCCGCAGCAGCTTCTACCTGGGGAGCGCCGACCTGATGCCGCGCAACCTCGACCACCGGATCGAGATCATCGTCCCGATCGAGGACTCGCGGGCGCAGCGCGACCTTTCACGCACCTTCGACTCGATCATGGAGGACACCCGCTGGTCGTGGGCGCTCAAGGCCGACGGCACGTGGGAGCGCGTCCGGTCGAAGAAGGGCGGCCGGGGCCAGAGCATGCACGGCGCGCTGATGCGACGGGCGAGGGCCCGGGCCCGGAACGCCGCCGCCGCGCGCGGACGGTGATTGACGGCCGATAGCCCGGACACAATGGCGTCGGTGCGCGTCGCGATCATCGACGTCGGAGCCAACACGCTCCGCCTGCTCGTCGCCGGCCCCTCGGGGGGCGGTCACGTCGTGCGAGTGCACGAGGAACGCGAGCAACTGGGTCTCGGCCAGGAGGTCGAGCGCTACGGCTACATCAGCGATCCGAAGACCGCCCGCGCGGCGGAGGTCGCTCGCGACCAGACCCGCAAGGCGAGGCGCCTCGGGTGTGAACGGGTCGAGATCGTCGTCACCTCGCCCGGCCGACAGGCGGCGAACGGGCCGGAGTTCGCCCGCGCGCTCGCCCAGGCGACCCGGGTTCCGGCGCGGATCCTCTCCGCCGAGGAGGAGGGTGCGCTGGCCTGGGAAGGGGCCGTCGCCACGCTCGAGGTCGTGCCCGAGTCGATTGCCGTCTGCGATGTGGGCGGCGGCTCGACACAGATGGTCGTCGGGACGCGCGCGAGCGGCGCCGCCTGGGTGCGCTCGGTCGACCTCGGCTCGCTGCGGCTCACCGAGCGGCTGCTCTCCGGCGATCCGCCGAACGCCGAGGACCTGGATCAGGCCCGCGCCGAAGTGCGGCGGGCCTTCGAGGCCGTCGCGCCGCCCGTCGCCCAGCTGGCTCTCGCGGCCGGCGGGACGGCCAGGGCGCTCGGTCGGCTCGTCGGCACCCTGGATGGGGAGAGCCTCGCGTCCGCGGTGGCGCGGCTGTCGAAGCTCGAGCGTGCCAAGATCGTCAAACGGCTCGGAGTCGCGCCGCAGCGCGCGGCGACCCTGCTGGCCGGCACGATCCTCTTCGCCGAGGTGCAGGAGCGCCTCGGGATCCCGCTTCGGGTCGCCCGCGCAGGAGTCCGCGAGGGCTGCGCGCTCGCGCTCTTCCGCGAGAGCATCACGGCGTACGCCTAGATCTCGAATACCGTCGTCGAGCCCTTCGGGCGCGTCTCGCCGAGCAGCTCCTCGAGCAGGTCGCCGTGGACGCAGGCCAGGAGGTCGGCGTCGACGCGCCTGAACAGGGCGAGCGCCGCGTCTGCGCCTGCACCTTCGGCGAGCGCCTCGTCGGCCTCGACGGTCAGGCCCCGCGCCCTCGCCAGCGGCTCGACGCTCTGGACACACCGGGCGTAGGGGCTGGAGAGAATGTGCTCGAACGAGGCTTCGCGCAGCTCCTCCACGAGGTGCTCCGACTGTTCCTCGCCGCGGGCGTCGAGGGGCCTGAACCGGTCGTCGCCGTCCCAGTCCGATCGGTGCCCGGCCGATGCGTGGCGGTAGAGGAAAACGGTCACGCCCACGCGCGCTGCGCTTCGCGCTCGAGGGCCCGCCACGCCTTCGGCAGCTCGGCCCGAGCCTCGAGCCGCCGCGCGCGCTCTCGCTCGACGAGGCGGCCGGCCGCGAAGGCCGCGCCCGAGCCCGCCTGTTGCGCGAGCAGTCCGCGGAGGCGCGCCTCCGCCACGATCGCGTCCTGATGCGCGCCGAGGACGTCCTGGAACTTCATCGCGCAGGCGACCACCCGCCGGGCGCGCTCGCCCGCCTCGGGCTCCGCGAGCTCCGCTGCGTAGCGCGCGCGCTTGCCGAGGATTCGTGCCCGATGGAGCTCGTCGTCCGTCGAGTCGGCGTCGAGCTTCCCTGCGACCTTCCGCAGGCGCTTGAACTCACGCGCAGCGAGCTTCTCGAGCGAGATCTCGCCGCGGCGTACCCTCGGCCCTCGGGCGGCAGCCTCCAGCGCGTCGAGCAGGCGGAAGTAGCGGTCGCTCCCCAGGGCCTCGGTGGCGAGCGCCTGAGCTCCCTCACGCTCGGCCTCGAGGGTCTCGACGAGGGACGCTGCGGCCGTGCGCTCCGGCTGGTCGAGCTCGGCGATCTGCTTCCGAAGGCGCTGGAGCAGCACGTCGAGGTCGCGCCGGGGACCGAGGGAGCCTCCCAGCCACTTCAGCTCGGCGCGCAGGGGCTCCGACCACTCGGGGTCGAGGACCTTCCGCGCAGCCCGGAGCACGGCGCGGGTGCGCCTGACGGCGACACGGAGCCGGTGAACGTCCTCGGGGTCGAGATCCAGGCGAACCCCGGGGTCGTGCCGGAGGATCTCCGCGTACTGGCGCCCCAGCATCGCCCGGATCAGCCCGATCGCGTCGCCCGCCGGCTCCTTTTCCGGAGGCGTGCCGTTCAGTGGCTCGAGCTGCTCGCCGCGGAGGAAGGCGGGGAGCAGGCGGCCGATCCGCTCGGGAGGCGACACCGGCCCGCCGGGGGCCTCGAAGGTGAGGAGCCCGCCGTCAGGGCGGGGAAGATCCAGCCGCCAGATGCCCTTGCCGTTCTCCGAGCGCCGCGAGAGCGTCGCGCCGGCCCTGGCCAGCCGCCGGTCGCCCACCTCGTAGTACGCCAATTCGTTCGAGCCGCTCTCCTCGGCCACGGCTTGGCATCGTACTGGTCGTGAACCTGCGCGGACTCACGGCCCTGCTCGCCGCCGTCGCCCTGCTTTCGGGCTGCGGCGGCTCGAAGAGCACGAGCGGCGGGGGCGGCTCGGGGACCCTCATCGGCGCGGGCAGCACGCTGGTCGCGCCGCTCGTCGCGAAGTGGTCCAACGACTACGCCCAGCGCAACGGCGTGACCGTCACGTACGGCGCGATCGGCTCCGGCGCGGGAATCTCGCAGATCACCGCCCGTACGGTCGACTTCGGCGCCAGCGACGCTCCGCTGACGCCCGACCAGGCGAGCTCCTGCGACGGCTGCGTGCAGGTGCCGTGGGCGCTCGCGGCAACGCTCGTCTCGTACCACGTCGACGGCGTGCCCACGAAGCTGAAGCTCTCGGGGCCCGTGCTCGCCCGGATCTTCCTCGGCAAGATCAAGCACTGGAACGACCCTGCGATCGCGCAGCTCAACCCAGGTGTGAAGCTCCCGGACACGACCGTCAAGCCCGTCTTTCGCAGCGACGGGAGCGGCGACACCTACGCCTTCACCGACTTCCTCGCGAAGGTGAGCCCCGAGTGGAAGGCGGGGCCCGGTGTCTCGACGCAGGTGGCCTTCCCGACCGGCGTCGGCGGCAAGGGGAACGACGGCGTCGCGGCGGCCGTGAGCACCTCGAACGGGACGATCGGCTACCTCGCGATCTCGTACGTCTTCTCCAACCACCTCGACTACGCGCTCGTGCAGAACGCCGCGGGGAAGTTCCTCGTCCCCGGAGTCCCGAGCATCTCGGCCGCGGCGAAGTCCGTGACCACGATTCCGCCCGACAACGCGGTCTCGATCACGAACCCGCCGGCGTCGGCGCCCGGCGCCTACCCGATCTCGACTTACACGTACGCGATCGTCCCGAAGAGCTCGCCGAAGGCATCGACGCTCCGGCCGTTCCTCACGTACGCGATCACCGACGGGCAGAAGTTCGGCGAGCCGCTGCAGTTCGCGCCGCTGCCGTCGCAGGTCGTCGACGCGGGCCGGAAGACGATCGCCGAGATCAAGTAGCGAGGGGAGGGGGAGGGCCGCACCCCGGCGGCGGGCCCTCCACCTCGGACTGGGCAGGCCGGCGAGGGGAGGTCGGCCGCCCGATCCTTGCACTCGCTAAGACGGTGCGCGACGCGGATCGGTTTGCGGCTTAACCAAATGTGAACCTTTAGTCCCAGGGCGGGGGGTTGTGCGTCCACATCCCGCCGACCATCGTGGCGACGACCCGCGTGGCGGCGAGGTCTTCGAGGGGGTCGCGGTCGAGCACGACCAGGTCGGCGTCGTAGCCCGGGAGCAGCTTCCCGCGCGAGTGCTCCTCCCCGGAGAGCCAGGCGGGCGCGACACAGGTCGCGTTCAGCGCGTGCGCGGCGGTGACTGCCTGCTCCGGGTGCCACGCGGGCCGCTCGTCGAGCGTTCGCAGCACGCCGGCGCGGATTCCCGCGAGCGGGTCGAGCTCCTCGATCGGCGCGTCGGACCCGTTCGCCACCACCGCGCCCGTTTCCAGGAGCGAGCGGTACGCGTAGGCGCCGGCGGTCTTCTCGCCCCAGAAGCGCTCGGCAAGGTCGCGGTCGGAGGTCGCGTGGCTGAATTGCACGGAGGCGGCGACGCCCAGCCGAGCGAACCGGGGAACGTCCTCCGGCGCGAGCAGCTGCGCGTGCTCGATCCGCGGCCGCAGGCCCAGCGGCTGCCACTCGCCCCGCGTCGCCTCGAACGCGTCGAGCGCCTCGCGGTTCGCAAGGTCGCCGATCGCGTGGACTGCGAGCGGGAAGCCGGCCCGAGCTCCGGCCCGCACGAACTCCTCGAGCTGCGCCCTGCTCGTGATCTCGACGCCCGACCCGTCGAGCATCCGGGCCGTCTGCGAGCCGAGCGTCCCGTCCATGAACGCCTTCAGGTAGCCGAGCCGCAGCCGCGGCCCGCCGAGACCGCTCCGGATGTCCACGTCCGCGAGCTCGTCTGCCTTCTCCGCGGGGAGCGACTGCCAGACGCGCAGGCCGAGCGGCCCCTCCGCCTGAAGGCGCTGCCAGAAGCGGAGCGCGCCGAGCCAGCCGTCCTTGTCGTGGAGGGCCGTCACGCCGCGGGAGGCCGCGAGCTTCAGCCCCGCACGCATCGCCTCGAGGTATTCCTCGTCCGAGAGCTGGATGTACGTGTCGCGGAAGTGCCAGCAGGACTCCTCTCGGAGCACGCCGGTCGGCTCGCCGCGTTCGTCCACCTCGACCACGCCCCCGGGGACCTGCAGGTCGCCGTTCGCGCGGGCAAGCGCGGCCGAGTTGAGCCAAAGCGAGTGCGAGTCGCGCGCCATCAGGGCAACGGGCCGGTCGGAGACGACCTCGTCGAGGAGCTGCTTCGTCGGCTCCACCGAGGGCGACCAGTCGCCGCTGCGCCAGCCGCGTCCGCGCAGCCAGCGGTCAGCCGGAGCGGCGGCAAGGGCATCGCGCACGCGCGCCAGCGCCTCGTCGAGCGAGCGAGTGTCCTCGAGCCGCACCTCGTGCTGCGCGACCGCCCAGGTCGGGAAGTGCACGTGCGCGTCGCTGAAGCCGGGGACGACGCAGCGACCTCCGAGGTCGATCCACTCCGGCCCGGGCAGCGCAGTCTCGTGTGTCCCGACCCCGCCCGCGACCTTCTCGCCGGCGATCGCCAGGCTGCGAACGACCGGCAGCGAAGGGTCGAGCGTGCGGATGACGCCGTTCTCGAGGATCACGATGACAGAATCTAAGCGGTGGGCATGTTCCTCGGAGGCTGGGCGGTGATGGTCGGCGTCGGCATGGTTCCCGGAACGCTCCCCGCGGCGCGGCTCGTCGGCGGGACGCGCGGGTCTGTGAACGGGGCCGTCTTCGTCCTCGGCTACTGCACGCTCTGGCTGGTGCTCGGGCTGCTGGGGTACGTCGTGCTCTCGCCCTTCTCGACAGCGCTCGGCGAGATCGGGGCGGGCGCGCTCCTCGTCGCGGCGGCGGTCTACGAGCTCTCCCCGCTGAAGGACGCGTGCCTGCGCCGCTGCCGCTCGCCGGTGCGTCTGCTCTTCCACCCGTCGTTCGCGGGCGGCATCTCCCACGGCCTGGACTGCGCGGGCTGCTGTGTCTTCCTGATGGCGCTGATGGTGGGGCTCGGGCTGATGAGCATCTGGTGGGCGCTGATGCTCGCGGTCGTGGTCGCAGTCCAGAAGGCAGCGCCGTTCGGTGCGCGCTCGTCCGGCGTGCTCGCGGCGGCCCTCGCCAGCGCGGCGGCGATCGCATGGATCTGAGCCCCTGGCGCATCGCCGGTCGCTACCTCGAGGCCTGCAACTGCGACGCGATCTGCCCGTGCCGCATGATCGGCGGCGTCCCCGGCGGCCGTTCGACGCACGGTGTCTGCTACGGCGCGCTCGCCTGGCGGGTTGACGAGGGGAACGCGGGGCGGATCGAGCTCTCCGGCAGCGCGGCCGTCCTCACGTACCGCTATTCGGACGACGAGGAAGGCTCGCCGTGGACGCTCGTGCTCCATGTCGACGGGCCCGACGAGCTCGGCGAGATCCTGCTCGGGCGCGTCGGAGGCAAGCACGTGCTCAGCCTCCCGTGGGTCCGCAAGCCGCGGAACGTGGTCGCGACGCGGCGGACGAAGATCGAGTTCGCGGGCGGCGAGGTGCGGGCGGGAGAGGCGGTCCGGATGCGGGCATTCGTCCCGGTGCCGACCGACGAGACCGTCTCGTGCATCGTCCCCGGCCACGACCGGCCCGGCACCGAGCTCTACGCCGACGAGCTCTTCGTCGAAGATCCGCCGTTCGACTTCGAGCTCCACGGCACCTGCGCGTTCACGCGCGACTTCGAATACACCGGCTAGCGAGCTAGGAGGGGGATGGCTCGAGCCGGTCGGCGAGCGTCCGCAGCGCGGCGGCGGACGTCGACCTGACGCGCGCCCGCCGCGGGGGCTCGGGTTCTGCCTTCGCGGGCGGGCGCCTCGGGGCATCGAACGACCGCTCCACCCGGCGACGGGCGGCCTCGCTGGCGGCGACCAACTGAAACAGCTCCATCTCAGCCTCCTCGTCTCGTTTGAACCGATTCAGCGACCACAGTACCTGAAACGGTTCATAGGGGCGTAGTATTCCTCGATGTGGCCCGGGTCCGCCTTCGAGACGTGGCTGAGCGCGCAGGTGTCTCGGTGGGCAGCGCCTCGCAGGCATTCGGCCGCCCGGAGCTCGTCTCCGAGCAGGTCCGGAAGCGTGTCCTCGACGCAGCCGAGGCGCTCGGCTACCCGGGGCCCGATCCGGTCGCGCGCCGGCTGCGCACGGGACGGGCCGGGGCGATCGGCCTGATCTTCGCCGAGCGTCTCGGCTATCCGTTCACCGACCCGTCGGCTCCTGCCTTCCTCCGCGGGATCGCGAGCGGGATGGAGGAGACGCCCACCGGCCTGCTCCTCGTCCCGGACTCGCGCCAGCGCGACGAGGCCGCCCGCGTAGTCCGGGAGTCCGCCGTCGACGGCTTCATCGTGTACTCGACCCCGCAGAACGATCCGCGCTTCGAGGCGGCGCTCGGACGGCATCTTCCGATCGTGACCGTCGATCAGCCGCGGGGGGCCGAAACGCCGTTCGTCGGCATCGACGACCGGGGCGCGGCGCGTAGCGCAGCGGAGCACCTGCGCGAGCTCGGACACGAGCGCGTCGGCGTGCTCTCGTTCGTGACGACGTTGGATCCCGGTTCCTCGCTCGAGCTCGACCTCACGAACGAGCGGCTCGCCGGCTACGAGGAGGGCCTCGACGACGTCTGGGACCCGGGACTCGTCCGCACCGTTCGGCCCAACGCGCCGGAGCCGGCTCGCGAGGCCACGCTGGAGTTGCTCCGCTCTCCAAGCCCGCCGACCGCGATCCTCGCGATGAGCGACATCCTCGCGCTCGGGGTTCTCGAGGCCGCCGCCGAGCTCGGGGTCCAGGTTCCGGAAGAACTCTCGGTCGTCGGGTTCGACGACGGCCCCGTGGCCGAGCATGCCGCGCCGCCCCTTACGACCGTTGCGCAACCCCAGGAGGAGAAGGGGCGCCTCGCCGCGCAGTGGCTGCTGGAGGACGTCGAGCGTGGGGCGACTCCTGCGCGCGGTCGTGAGGAGATCCTGCCGACCGAGTTGGTCGTCCGCGCATCGACCGCTCCTCCCGGGGGCGGGTAGCGCCCGTGTATCGATGGCGGCCGCGACGATGAGCTGATGGATTCCGGCAAAGCGCGTCGGCCGAGGTCGAGGAAAAGGCGGCTGATCGCGATTGGGCTTGGGCTTGCCGTGATCGCGGCGACGTTCCTTTTCATCCTGCCGCGGATCGCCAACTACCGCGCGGTCTGGCACGTCGTCAAGGGACTCTCGTGGCAGCAGATCGCGGCTCTCCTCCTGGCAACCGCGCTCAACCTCGTTACCTTCGCTCCTCCGTGGATGGCGGCGCTGCCGGGCCTTGGCTTCCTGAGAGCCTTCACGCTCACGCAGGCTTCGACGGCGTCGACGTACATCGCGCCGGGTGGGGCGGCGGTCGGGGTCGGTCTCTCCTACGCGATCCTCCGAGGCTGGGGCTTCGGTGCCAGCGCGGTCGCGCTAGCAGTGGCCGTGACCGGAATCGCGAACCAGCTCGCGCTGCTCGGCTTCCCGGTCGTCGCGCTCGCGCTCCTGACGCTCGAGCAGGAGAGCAATCCTCTTCTCCAGACCGTTGCAGCCATCGGTCTCGCGATCTTCCTCGTCGCGGTCGCTGCCTTTACGGCCGCGTTGTCGACGCCGAACCTCGCACGGTCCGTCGGCACGGCGGTCGTGCGGATCGCCAACTGGAGCCTCGGGCTCATCAAACGCGGGCCGGTCGGCTGGACGCCCGACGCTTTCGTTCGCTTCCGCAACCAGGCGGTCGGCCTGCTCCGCCATCGCTGGATTCTCCTTGCGCTCGGAACGCTCGCCGGCCAGCTCTCGGTCTTCGTGCTCTTCCTCGTCTCGCTCCGCGTCCTCGGCGTCTCGCCGGGCGAAGTGAGCGCGATCGAGGCCTTCGCGGCCTGGTCGCTCGTCCGGCTGCTGGGCTCGTTGCCGATCACGCCCGGCGGGCTGGGTGTCGTCGAGGTGGGGCTCACTACGGCGCTGGTCGGATTCGGTGGGAGGAACGCCGAGGTCGTCGCCGCGGTGCTCGTCTACAGGTTCCTGACCATCGTCCCGACGCTCATCCTGGGGCTGATCGCCGCCGCGACCTGGCGCCGTCTCACGCCTGCGCCGGCGCAACCCACCTAGGCCGCCGGAGCCACTGAGCCCGCATGAGCACCAGCACCGCCGTCGCGATCGTTCTCGCGGCGCTGTCGACGACGCTCACGAACGTCGCCTACCTCCGCGAGCACGACGCCGCGGCTGCGCTGCCTGTCCTCTCGATGCGCCGACCGCTGCACTCGGCCCAGCTCCTGCTCTCCGACCGAAGCTGGCTGCTCGGCTTCGCGATGGAGACCGCGGGGTTCCTCCTCTACGCCGCGGCGCTCGCGCTCGCGTCTCTGTCGCTCGTCCAGAGCATCAACGCCGGAGGCATCGGTGTGCTGGCATATGTCTCGGCACGGATCAGCGGCCGTCAGCTCGGCAGGCGCCAGCTGACCGGTGTGATCGTCTCGGTCGTAGGGTTGTTGGCACTCGCCGTGTCGCTCGTCGGCGGCAGCGGCGAGGGTGGCCACGGCTCGACCACGGCAATTCTCCTCTGGCTCGGCGCGAGCAGCGGGGTCGCTGTGATCGTCCTCCTACTGGGGCGACCACTTTTTGGGGCCGCGGTGGCGGCCGGCGTCGCCGGCGGGATCTTCTTCTCGATCGGGGACATCTCGACGAAGCTCGCCACGCAGGGTGGTGTCCGGACCGCCTTCATTGTCACCCTGATACTCGGCTACGCGCTCGGGACCGCCCTGCTCCAGCTCGGCTACCAAGCCGGCGGGGCCCTCACCGTCGCGGGCCTGGCGACCCTGTTGACGAACGCGCTGCCGATCGCGGCTGGAACGGTCGTGCTCGACGAGCCGGTGCCGTCGGGTGCGTTCGGCGTCCTGCGCGTCCTCGCCTTCGTCGCCGTGACGGCCGGCGCGTTCCTGCTCGCGACCCCAAAGGATCAACCGCCGGGCGGGTAACTACTCCGGGCCCCCCGCCTCAGCAGGGGCAGGCGTGGAGGACGTACGCGTCCACGGCGTCGTCCTTGCCCTTCACCCGCAGCCCGGCTCGCTCCTCCACGAGGGCGCCGTCGGGGAGCTGCTCGTACGTCTCGGCGCCGATGAGGACCCCGCCGACCGGCGCGAGACCCTCGAGGCGCGCCCCCATGTTGATCGTGTCGCCGACGAGCGGGTAGGCGAGATGGCCCTCGCCGCCGATCTCGCGTACGACCGCCTCGCCGCTGTTGACGCCGACGCGCATTCGCGGCCAATTCGGATGCTGCTCGACGAGGTCGCCGAACGCCCGCTGGAGCGCCAGCGCGGCACAGGCGGCCCGACGAGCGTGGTCGGGCTGGTCGCCACTCCGGTTGAAGACGGCCACGACGCCATCGCCGATGAACTTCTCGACCACGCCCCCGAACCGCCGGGTCACCAGCGTTGCGGCCGTGTGCCAGTAGGCCTCGAGCACCCTGGCAGCCTCCGCGGGCGTCGACTGCGCAGCGAAGCGGGTGTACCCGGCGAGGTCGCTGAAGAGGACGCTGACGTGCTGGTGGCGCTCCCTCGTCGAGGACAGGTAGAGATCGCGGAAGCGCTCCTCGCGCCACTCCCGCCGGGCGGCGAACCCGATGATCAGGTAGGCGGTGACGATCAGGCCGTGCCACTCCCACCAGCTCGCGTGCCACTTCCGCTCGCCGGTGACAGCAACGCCGATCAGCGCCTCGGACAGCAGCACGAAGCAGGCGATGACCGCGGCGGGCAGCAGGTTCGGGCGCGCCCGGAAGATCTCCCAGTAGCGAGCGGCGCTGACCGCGTAGACGAGGGTTCCCACGATCGCGAGCACGGTGAGCAGGCTCCCTCGTGCGGCCTCGCTGTCAGGCCCGCTCAGCGGCGGAACGTCGGCAACCGTCCAGATCAGCCACAAGCCCATCGCTGCGAGCACGCCGAACCGCAGGGCCCTCCGGTGACGGATGACGAGCGGTGCGA
>Ga0075425_100005379_pt1 | contig 13307 bp, 14 predicted proteins | sample SoiMethybrSBSTD4_FD_75300 | JGI IMG/M metagenome (GOLD analysis project Ga0075425, IMG submission 75300) | Bulk soil microbial communities from a Populus tree surrounding site in Tennessee, USA - Soil MetaG P. TD hybrid SBSTD4 | ecosystem: Environmental > Terrestrial > Soil > Tree plantation...
CGTTCTTTACTCGGCCGTGACGGAGGAGCTCATCTTTCGCCTCCTGATCTCTACCCTGATTGCGTGGCTTATGGTTCGGGTTCTCGCACGCTTCGGCAGGCTCGCCAATTCCGTCGCGGTCTGGTCGGGCATCCTCGTGGCGGCGGTTCTCTTCGGCCTCGCGCACGTCCCGAATCTCGCGCACGTCCCGCATCCGTACTTGCGGGCCATCACGTTGAACGGCGTCGCCGGGATCGTGCTGGGATGGCTCTACTGGAGGCGCGGCCTCGAAGCTGCGATTCTTGCTCACCTGGCCGCCGACGCCACTGCCTACCTTGCCATTGCCAGCTTTCTTTAGCTGCCGCCGGAGGAAACGGATTCCTAGACCAGCGCGAAAGCGCGGTCGTAGGCGACCTCGGCGCGGCCGGCGTCGCCGGTGAGCGCGACGCCCAGCTCGATGAGGCCTTCGCGGAGCTGCCGCGGGCCCGACTCGCAACGGACGCAGACCACGCGCGGCAAGCGGGCGGTCTCGTCGGTCAGGCAGGCGGCGAGCACCTGCACTCGTTCCTCGGGCGCGGCGAGACCGGCGCCGAGAGGCACGACGACGGTGTCCACCCGCCGGCCGAGCGCGCGCAGATAGCCCAACAGCCGCTCGGGAGCGCCGCCTTCGTCCAGCCAGCGCTGGAGCCCTTCTTGCGCGAGCTGCGCCATCTGCTCGCCGGCCGTCATCACCTGCACGCCGAGCCCGCCGAGGTAGTGCTCCAGCGAGCGCCGCAGCTTGCCCTGCTCGAAGAGCGGCGCCACGGCGAGCGTGCCCGTCGGCGTGCCGTTCTGCCCGCGCCTGGCCAGGGCATAGCCCTGCGCCGCGAGCGCGCTCTGCCAGGACGCGCCGGCGAAGCACTCGCGCAGGCGCAGCCGGCACCGCTGCACGAGCTGCCGCGCGGGAACCTCGCGCACGCAGGCGCGGATCGCCTCCTCCAGGGCGCTCCAGTCGGGCAGCAGGCCTTGCCGAAACTCCGGCCGCAGCCGCCGGTGGAGCTGCCGCAGGCGCCGCAAGGCCTTGTCGGCCCGGCGGCGGAGAGCGTCCTGGAGACCGGCATCGCTCGCCGCCGCGGCGCGCGCCTCGTTCTCGACGCGGTCGTAACCTTCGCGGGCCGCCTCGCGGAAATCGTGCGCGGCGAGCGTCTGCAGCGTGAACTTCTGGAAGTGCAGGCCCATGATCGCCAGCGAGATCGCCTGCGGGAACTGCCGCGGCCGGCGGAGGAGCGTGCGGGCGAGAAAACCGGCATACGCCGGCCCCTGCCGCGAGAAGAGCTGGCGCCGCAGCGAGCGCAGCAGAGCCAGCAGCTTGGCCGGCTCGAACCGCCCCTGCCGGCCGCTCACTCCGGGGCCCTGGTTCGACATCAGCGTCCAGCAGCGCGCGAAATAGCTGCGCAGGCTGGGATCGTAGAGGGCCGCGAGCACCCGCCGGTAGCCGTCGATCAGCACCCGCGGATCGAGCTGCGGCTGGAAGTTGAGGGCAATCTCGACGTTGTTGCCGGTCGACTCGCCCAGCAAGCGTCCCTCGGACTCCAGACGGGAGTAGAGGTCGGTGCCGCGCAGCGCCGTGAGCAGCCCCACCATGGCGCGCGGAATGCCCGCCTCCTGGATGAATTCGACCTGCGCGTCGAAGACCTCCGGACCGTCGCCGTCGAGCCCGAGAATGAAGCCGCCGCTCACTTCGAGCCCCTTGCGCTGGATGGTGCGCACCGCGTGGAGGAGGAAGTGCTCGTCGGACTTGTCCGTGTTCTGCGCCTTCTTGGTGCGCTTCAGAGCTTCGGGGTTGGGGCTCTCGATGCCGAGGAAGACCATGGTGAACCCCGCGTCCACCATGGCGTCCAGCAGCGGCTCGAGCTTCGCCAGGTTGACGCTCGCCTCGGTGAAGAGACTGAAGGGATAGCGCCGCGCGCGCTGCCAGCCCGCCACCGCCGGCAGCAGGCGCAAGGCCTCGCGCTTGTTGCCGATGAAGTTGTCGTCGACGAGGAAGACCGGCCCGCGCCAGCCGATCTCATAGAGGCGGTCGAGCTCGGCGAGCATCTGCTCGTCCGACTTCGTGCGCGGCAGCCGCCCGAAGAGCTTGGTGATGTCGCAGAACTCGCAATCGAAGGGGCAGCCGCGCGAGAACTGGAGCGCCATCGAGGAGTAGGCGTCGAGATCGAGGAGATCGAAGCGCGGCACCGGCGTCAGGGTGATCGCCGGCTTGGCCGCCGGCCGGTAGACGCGCTGCGCCCGGCCGGCTTCCCAATCGGCGAGGAAGAGGGGCAACGTCTCCTCGACCTCGTCGAGCAGGTAGAAGTCGGCGTCCTGAATCTCGGAAGAGAACGAGGTCGGGTGCGGGCCGCCGACGCCGATCGGCTTGCCGCGGCGCTTGCAGCGGGCGATCACTTCCTGCAGCGAGCGCCGCTGCACGACCATCGTCGAGGTGAGCACGAGATCGGCCCAATCGAGATCGCCGTCAGTGAGCTCGGCGACGTTCAGATCCACGAGCCGCAACCGGTAATGCTCGGGGAACATCGCCGCCACCGTGAGCAGCCCCAGCGGCGGCATCGCCGAGCGCTTGCCCATGAGCTCCAGGGCATACTTGAATCCCCAGTACGAAGGAGGGAAGCGGGGATAGACGAGAAGAGCGTTGAAGGTCTGCGGCTCGCTCATGAGGGGCCTCCTAAGCGCGCTGACGTTCCCGCTTTGCGGGCTCAGACTCTCCGAATCATAGTTGAACCACGGAGCCGGCGGGCCTCCGAGGATAGCAGATACGAAGCAAAATAAGTGCCCGGCCGTCGCCGTCTTTCTCCCTCCTCTCCCTCAGGGAGAGGAGGGCCGGGGTGGTGAGGGCGCCGCGCCTAGTGTGCGGAATTCAGATATCGCAGCAGCTCGCTGTCGGTCGACAGCAGGAGCACCGTGTCGGCGTCGAAGCTGTCCTGGAGCGTTTCCATCGACTTGAGGAAGCGGTAGAAGTCGGGATCGCGGTTGTAGGCGGCGGCATAGATGTCGGCCGCTTGCGCGTCGGCCTTGCCGCGGATTTCCTGCGCGGTGCGGTAGGCCTCGGACTCGATGACGCGCAGCTCGCGGTCCTTCTCTCCCGCGATGCGGGCCGCCTCGCCCGCGCCCTCGGAGCGGTAGCGCTCCGCGATCCGCTTGCGCTCGGAGATCATGCGCACATACACCTCTTGCCGCACTTCGTCGACGTAGTTGATCTGCTTGATGCGGAAGTCGAGGATCTCGATGCCGAGGTCGCCGGTGCGGCGGCGGGCGTTCTGGAGCACCTCCGCCGTCAGCTTGTGGCGGCCGAATTCGACCCGCTCGGCTTCCTCCGGCTGGCTCAGCTCGGCGATGTCTTCGGCGACGACCATCGGCCGGTTCGTCGACCGGACGAGGTCGATCAGTTGGTGCTTGGCAATGGTGTTGCGCATCTCGCCGTCGAGGATGTCGTCGAGCCGCGACTGCGCGCCTTGCTCGTCGTGGAGGCGCTGGAAGAACAGCAAGGGATCGGTGATGCGCCAGCGCGCGTACGAGGTGACCCAGATGAAGCGCTTGTCCTTGGTAGGAATCTGGTTCGGATCGCCTTCCCATTCGAGAAAGCGCTTCTCGAACGCGTTGACCGTCTGGACGAACGGCATCTTGATCTTCAAGCCCGGCGTGGTGATGGGTTTGCCGACCGGCTTGCCGAACTGCGTGATGACGACCTGCTCCGTCTCCTGGACGGTGAAGAGCGCGCTGGAGAGCACGACCGCGATGAAAAACAGGGCGACGAGGAGGACCGCGAGCCGGGTTGGTTTCACGGCTTCACCTCCTTCTGCTCCTGCAGCGAGAGCAGCGGCAGGACGCCTTTGAGCTTGTCGTCGAGGATGATCTTCTTCTTCACCTTGGGATAGATCTCGCTCATCGTCTCCAGGTACATGCGGCGCCGCGTCACCTCGGGCGCGCGCTGGTACGCGGCGAGGACCTGCGTGAAGAGCTCCGCATCGCCGCGGGCGCGGTTGACGCGGTCCGTGGCGAGGCCCTGGGCCTGCTCGATGGTCTGCTGCGCCCGCCCCTTGGCGCGCGGAATGATCTGGTTGTAGCCGGCGCGCGCCTCGTTGATCAGCTTCTCCCGCTCCTGCTGCGCCTGGTTGACTTCATTGAAGGACGGCTTGACGGCGTCCGGCGGATTGACGTCCTGCAGCACGATCTGCTCGACCTTGATGCCGGTCGCGTACTGATTGCAGAGCGCCTGCAGCCGCTGCTCCACTTCGGCGGCGATCTCCTGGCGGCCGACGGTGAGCACTTCGTTGACGCTGCGGTCGCCGATCACCTCGCGCATGACCGTCTCGTTCATGTCGCGGAAGGTGCCGCGGACGTTCCTCACCTTGAAGAGGTACTTGTACGGATCGCGGACGCGGAACTGTGCGGTCCACTCGACGACGGCGACGTTCAGGTCGCCGGTCAGCATCAGCGACTCCGCCGTGAGGTCTTCTTGCGAGTAGGTCGTATGGATGCCGGCTTCGATGGTGCGGAACCCGAACTCCTCTTTCAACTGCCGCTCGACGGGGACCTTGACCACGGTCTCGAGCGGATAGGGGAGCTTCAGGTGCGGCCCGGAGCGGACCTGGCGTACGACACGGCCGAAGCGGAGCACGACGCCCGCTTCCTCGGGATCGATGGTGAACCAGGTCGAGAAAACGAAGACGGCGGCGATGGCGATAACGATCAATCGCGCGACAGTCCGCCCGGGAATGCTGGGTGGGCGGAACTTCCGCACGTTCGGAATTTGAATCTCCATCGAGGCTCCTTTCTCGGAGGAAACGGGCGGCGCGGCATTACCTTTGGGTGCGAACTCGCGAGGGAAGGCTTGCCCGGAAGGACCGGGATCCGCCCGCCGGACGCGCGGCCGTTCGTCCGGACGGCGGAGTCCTGCGGTCCGTCCCGGCGTGAGCCGAGCGGTTGGACCTTTGCGCACGCATCGCGGCCAGGCGCTCGGCGACGGGGATCTCCAGACGCTCCGCCGGCCGGGCCTGATAGTCGAAGCCGTCGAGTGTGCGCCGCGGCAGGACCTTGGCGACCGTCCGCTCGATGGCCCGCAGCTCGTTGGTCTCCTCCGGCGACACGAAGGTGAGCGCTTCTCCAGTGGCGCCGGCGCGCGCGGTGCGCCCCACCCGGTGGATGTAATCCTCGGGCACGTGGGGAACGTCGAAGTTGACGACGTGCGACAGCCCCTCGACGTCGATGCCCCGGGCCGCGATGTCGGTGGCGACCAGAACGCGGTAGCGGCCGTTCTTGAAGCCGGCCAAGGCCTCGGTGCGCTGCGCCTGGCTGCGGTTGCCGTGCACGCGCTCGCAGGCGATGCCCTGACGGACCAGGAACTGGGCGAGCCGGTTGGCGCGGTGCTTGGTGCGCGTGAAGACGAGCGCGTTCTGGATCGCGTCCTCCCGCCGCAGCAGCTCGAGCAGCAGGGCGGACTTGACCTCCTGGCGGACTTGATAGATCGCCTGCCGGACGCCGGTGGCCGGCGCCGCGGGACGCTCGACGTTGAGCGAGACGGGATTGCGCAGCATCTGGCGCGACAGCTCGCGGATGGGCGGCGGCAGGGTGGCGGAGAAGAAGAGCGTCTGGGCCGGGGGCGGCAGGTGCTTCAGGATGCGCCGGATGTCGGGCAGGAAGCCCATGTCGAGCATGCGGTCGGCTTCATCCAGCACCAGGACTTCGAGGCCCGCCAGCCGGGCGTAGGGGTACTGGAAATGATCCAGCAGCCGGCCCGGACAGGCGACGATGACGTCGGCGCCGTTGCGCAGGGCGCGTTGCTGCGGCTCCATGCCGACGCCGCCGTAGACCGCGGCGGCCTTGATGCCGGTATGCCGGCCGAGGTCGTTGAAGTGCTCGACGATCTGGGCCGCCAGCTCGCGCGTGGGCGCCAGGACCAGGGCCCGCGTGGTGCCGCGCTTTTTGCCTAGCAGCCGCTGCAGGATCGGCAGCGCGAAGGCGGCGGTCTTGCCGCTGCCGGTCATGGCGCAGGCCAGGAGATCGCGGCCCTCCAGGGCCGGCGGAATGCCGTCGCGCTGAATGGGAGTCGGCTCCGTGAAGCCGAGGCCGGCGACGCCGCGCAGCAGGCTGGGATCGAGGTTGAAAGAGGAAAAACTCATTGGATTGGCACGTGTGCTTTCTGAGAACGCGGACCTGCTCTGCGAGCAGTGACTCGACGTCACTCGAACGATCCGGCGGAAATTTTGAACGGAGGACTTAGCCGGCGAGGCCGCCGTTTGGGGGATTAGCCCGTGAGAGACGTCTCAACGTCCCGTTGCTTGCAGGGGAAGATGAAGTGCGTCCGGCCCGGAGGATGTCACATCGCGGCTCGTTTGCCAAGACGCGTCCGTGGGCTCGGGCTCTTCAATCCCCAAAAGCGCCGTGAAATTCCCGTCAGCGTCGACGCAACGCGCGCGTGAGCACGCGGTCCAGCGCGACGGCGAAGGCCTGCCGGTCTTTCGGGCCGTAGGGCCGCGGTCCGCCGGTGGTGAGGCCGGCGCCGCGCAAGCCGTCCATGAAGTCGCGCACCGCGAGCCGCTCGCCGACGTTCTCTTCGGAGTATTCCTCGCCGCGCGGATCGATGACGGTGACTCGCTTCTCGACCAGGCGGGCGGCGAGGGGAATGTCGGCCGTGACGACGACGTCGCCCGGCTCGGCGTGATCCGCGATGTGGCGGTCGGCCACGTCCGGGCCGCCCTCGACCCGCACGCTGGTGACGAATGGGTTGCCGAAGGGCGTCGAGAGCCGCTGGTTGGCCACCAGCACCGTTGCAAGCTCGAGCCGCCTGGCGGTCCGGTAGACGATCTCTTTGACGTCGCGCGGAGCGGCATCCGCGTCGATCCAGAGCTTCATGAGTCTGCCGGGCTTGGGGATCGGTGGCTCTCCTCGCGGCACGATAGCACGCGGGGTTTGCCGTCTTCTTGCGTATACTTCTCCAAAAGAAAGGGGAGGCACGCGATGCTCCGATCCGGTCTCGATCTCCGCCGTGCATTCCGCGCCTGGAGTCTGGCCGCAGGGTGCGCCGCCCTGCTGGTGGGAGCGCCGGCGCGCGCCCAGAGCGAGGCGCCGCCTGCCGCCGAGGTGCCTTGGGGCCAGATCGAAGCGGGGTTGGCGCAGTTGGCGGGCGGCGACGGTAAGGCGGCCGATGCGTCGTTCCGGAAAGCGCGGAGCGGCGACGACAGCGGCCTGGCCGCGCTCCTCTCCGGTCTCACCCGGGCGTACGTCGCGTACGACCGCATGATGCCCAAGGGCGTTCACAGCAGCCTGCCGGCGTCGCAGCGCGCCCATGAGCTGCTCGACGTCGCCAATAAGAGCTTCCACGAGCGGCCCATTCCTGCCGCCGTCCTCGGCGATGCGCTGACGCGGATTCGCCAGGTCCTGAAACAGGCGCCGCCCGCCGAGTCGCCGTCCCTTCTCCGCCCCCTGCTCTGCAACCTGCGGCTGCTCTCCGGCGACCGCGCCACCGATGGCGAGCCTGTCCTGGAAGGCAGCGGAAAGTCCCACGATATGGGCCCGCTGACGGTGCCTCGGGGAGTCTTCACCCCCACTCCGCTGTTTACCGAAGGGGCGCGGAAAGCTCGGCTCAACTCCTCTCTGGTGGTCGAGCTCATCGTGGATTCGGAGGGTTGCCCGGCGTCGGAGAAGCTCCTCAAATCGCTGCCTTACGGCCTGGCGGATCAGGCCCTGGCCACGCTGAGGTGGCATGCCTACGAGCCCGCGCGGTACGACGGGAAAGCGGTGGCGATGAAATTCACCCTTACCGTCGGCTACTTCGTCTCCTGAGGCGGCCCGCCTCGCCCAGCCTTGTGCGACGGGGCGAAGTCGTCTAAGCTCTGCCCAAATCCAAGCAAGGCTCGGAACGGGAAGGTCGCACCGATTCTCGGGCATCTATGGACAGGCGACCAGCGAAAAGGAGGCATTATGGGCCGCGGCATCGGAATGTTAGCGTGGGCGCTGTTAGGTCTCGTAGGTCTGTTTTCGGTGGTCGATCTCGGCTTTGGTCCGATCGTGATCTGCCCGGCGTGCGGCCATGGGTTGAACCTGGCGCTCGGGGTCATCTTCATCCTGGTTGCCGTGGCTGCTTTCGTCACCAACCGGAGCGTCGCGGCGGGGAGGTAGCGGCAAGCCGCGGCGCCGGGCCGCCATTCGACGGCGGCAAGGGCTGAGGATACAATCCTCGGCACGCGGGCCTCTGTCCGAACGGAGCAGCCCATTTCATGCTGGAAGGAGTCGAATTGGGCAAACCCAATTATCAGTTCGAGAAGCGCCAGAAAGACCTGGCACGGCAGAAGAAGCAGGAAGAGAAGCGCCAGCGCAAGGCGGCGGCCAAGAAAGAAGGCGAGAGCCAGGAAGGCCAGGAGCAGCCGCCGGCCGAGACGGGCGAGCCGTCCTATTGAGGTCGTTCCGGCGGACCGAGCTTTCGTAGCTCATCATCCAGAAAGGCGATCGCCTGTTCGAGCGCGTTGCGGCGGACAGGCGCCCGCGCCTCCTGGAGCTCGCGCAGCACCCGCCGGCGCGACAGCTCGAGGCCGGCGCGCTTCGTCTGGATCTCGCGCTGCTCCGGCGTGAGCGCCTTCCCCCGGTCCGCGCGCGCCTCGGCGCTTTCGATCTGAGACTCGACCGATTTACTTTCCCAGCCGCGTGCCATCCCGTCCCTGAGTGTACATCCTGGCCGGCCGCTCTAGCTCTCGCGCAGGGTCAGAGTGGGGCTGATCCGCGTGGCGCGCCGGGCCGGCAGCCAGCAGGCGAGCGCCGCGGCCGCGAACAGCGCGGCGGCGGTGGCGAGGAAAGTGAGCGGATCGCGGGCGCCGACGCCATAGAGCACGCCGGCGAGCGTGCGGCCGAGGGCCAGCGCGGCGCCGATACCGCAGACAATGCCGGCGGCGCACGTCAACAGGCTGCCGCGCATGGCGTGCCGCACGGCCTGCCCCGGCGAAGCGCCGAGCGCCAGACGCACGGCGAGCTCCCGCGTGCGCTGGCCGACCGAATAACCGACGACGCCCGCGACGCCGACGACGGCGAGCACCAGCGCGAGGCCGGCGAAGGAAGCCACCAGGACGGTGTTGAGCCGGGGCGCGGCGGCGTTGGCGGCGACGGCGGTGCGCATGGTCTGGAAGTCCGAGACCGGCTGGCGCGGATCGAGGCGCGTCACCGTCTGGCGCACGGCCTGGACGAGCGCCGCCGGCTCGCTGCTGGTGCGCACGACGAGCGTCATCGTGGGCAGGACGAGCCAGGACGGCGAGATGTACATGGTCGGCGTCGGATCCTTAGCCAGGGTGAGCTGGCGGACGTTCCCCACCACGCCGACGATGGTGTAGATCTTCCGGTTACCCAGTTGCACCTGGCGGCCGACCGGATCCTCGCCTGCCGGCCACAGGCGGCGGGCGAGGCCTTCGCTCAGGATCATGCTGAACCGCGGCTCGCGGCTCGGCTCGAAGGTGCGGCCGCGGCGCAGCGGGATCTGCATGGTCTTGAAGAAGTCGGCCGTGACGATGCGCCAGTTGGCCTGGACGGATTCACCAGGCACGTCGAGCGAGCGTCCGAGGGGCACGACCGGCATCTCCGTGGTGTTGCTGCCGAAAGGCACTTCGCTGCTCAGTCCGGCGGCGGTGACGCCCGGCAGCGCGCGGATCTGCTCGAGCAACGCGTCATAGAAGGCGCGGGTGCGGTTCAGCATCTCGTCAGTCGCCGCGCGGGTGAGATGCGCGGTCAGCAGGTGGTCCGGATCGCCGAAGCCGAGCGGCACCCGCTGCAGGCGAAAGAGGCTCTGCGTCAGCAGGGCCGCGGCGACGACGAGGGTCGTCGCCAGCGCGAGCTGCGCGGCGACGAGGGCGTGGCGCGCCGGGCTGCGTCCCGCCGTCGCCGAGCGTCCAGCTTGCTGCAGCGCGTCGCGCACGCTGCTGCGAATGGCCACGCCGGCGGGAAGCAGCCCGGCGAGGAGCGCCGTGGCGCCGATGCAGAGCACGGCCACCAGCAGCACCGGGAGGTCGAGCGCGAGCGCGCCGCGGCGGGGGATCGACTCCGGAAGGACGGCGCCGGCCGCGCGGACGGCGAACCAGGCGAGACCGAGCCCCGCGGCGCCGCCGGCGCCGGCCAGCAGCAGGTTCTCCGTCATCATCTGGCGCACGAGCCGCGCGCGGCTGGCGCCGAGCGCCAGCCGGACGCCCATCTCGCGCAGGCGGCCGAGCGCGCGCGCGATCTGCAGGTTGGCGACGTTGGTGGCGGCCACCAGCAGCAAGAGCGCGACCGCGGCGAGGATGATGCGCAGGCGCTGCGCCACCTCGGCGTCGACGATCCAGTCGCGCACGGGGGTCACGCGGACGCTCCAACCCCGGTTGGCCTCCGGGAACTCGCGCTCCAGCCGCGACGCCATTCCCTGCATCTCCGCCTGCGCCTGCGGCAGCGCGACGCCCGGCGCCAGCCGGCCGAGCACGATGAGCTGGCGGTTGCCGCGGCCTTCATCCTCGTCCGGGTCGTAATGCAGCGGCAGCCACAGATCGACATCGGACACGAAGCCGGCGTCCTGCGGCGCGATGCCGACGACGACGTGCGGCACGAGGTTGACGTCGATGGTGCGGCCGAGGAGGGACGGATCGCCGCCGTAGCGGCGCTTCCAGAGCCCCTCGCTGATCATCGCCACCGGCGCGTGCCCGGGCGCCTCGTCGGCCGGAACGAAGGCGCGCCCGGCGACCGGCGCGAGGCCGAGCACGTCCCAGAAGCTGCCGGAGACCTCGAGACCGTTGACGTGCTCCGGCTCGCCGCCGCCGGTCAGGTTCGAGCCGGCGCCGCGCAGGGCCGCGAGATGCGAGAAGCTGCGCGCCGCCTGCCAGGAGCGGAAGTTCGGCGTCGACGACGAGAAGTCCGGGAGGCCGGCCGCCTGATTGACGTCTTTGAGGCGGACGACGCGTTCGGGCTCGCGATACGGCAGCGGCGCCAGCAGCACCGCGTGGACGACGGTGAATATCGCCGTCACCGCGCCGATGCCGAGCGCCAGCGTCAGCAGGGCGGCCGCGGTGAACGGCCAGCTCGGGCGGCCGCTGAGCGAGCGCCAGGCGTAGCGCAGATCCCGCGCCAGCATCTCGCCTTGCGTCCGCGCCGCCGTGGCCAGGGTGTCGAGGAGCACAGCGAGCCACAGCCGCGCCACGCCGAGGAAACCGCGCGCCCGGCGCTCCTCGCGCCAGCGGCTGCGGAACGCCGCGCGCATCTCGCCGGCGTACTCCTCCCGGAACGACGCCGGATAGGCGCGCAGCAACGCCGCGTAGAGGCGGTCGGCCCAGGCGGGAACGCTCGCGGATGCTCGCATGGGATCAGCCTTTCTCCCGCGCCAGGCCGGCGCGCCGTCCGAGAGCGACGAGCTCGGTGAGCCGCGCGAGCTCCAGTTGCGCCAGGCGCCGGCCCGCCGGCGTCAGCCGGTAGTAGCGCCGGCGCTCGTCGTCCTCGTCCCGCTCGCGGAGCTCGGAGATCAAGCCCTTTTCCAGCAACCGCTGGATCGTCGTGTAGAGTGTGCCGGGATTGAGCTTTGTGCGTCCGCCGGTGCGCTGCGCCACCTCCTGCATGATGCCGTAGCCGTGGCGGTCGGCGTCGGAGAGGGCGACGAGGATGTGGAAGGTGGCGGAAGGAAGAGGGAGCAGGCTCTCGAGATCGTCGTAACGCATGGCTCCTAATATATTGGATACAGATATATTGAGTCAAGATCTATGCCGCGCCGACGCCGTCGGCCCCTCCGCGCGTATATTTCCCAAACAGAACTGACGATGGAGGTCACATGCGCCCCTACATCCTTCTCGCGGCAACCCTGGCGATCGTCGCGGCCCTCACGAGTTGGGACCGGCCTGTGGTGGCGGACGCTCCGCAAGCCGTCACCGTCACCAACTTCCCCGAAACGCAGCAGATCAGCGGCCATGTCGTCGTCACCGAGCCGATTCCGCAGACGCGGTTCGAGACGAAGAAGGCGCTGGTTTCCCCCGCCGAGCTGACCGACACCAATCACCTGACGGACGCCGGGACGCTCGAGACCGCCGGCTTCACGTACGTGACGGTGAGCTTGTCCGGCGTCCTGCAGGGCAGCGCGCAGGCGGGAGCCGTCGGCGTCGTGCTGGTGCCCGACGTTCCGGAGGTCGCCACGGCGCTGCGGACGTACGGCGTCCTGCAGTTCGGGCTGCGGGCGGAAGCCCCGATGAGCCGCTCACAGGCGGGCGTGTTCAGCACCGAGCCGGCGACGTTCCGGCTTGGGTTCCCGCGCTATCGCGTGCTGCTCTACAACGCCACGCAGAAGGCCGCCGACGCGACTGTCTACGCGTATCTCAGCACGTCGTAGCGTAGAATGGGGAGGCCAATCTCACCGGCTTCGTTGGAGGGTCCTATGCCACTGGTCGTGAGAGCGTTTCCCGTCCTGCCCGGTAGGGAGAAGCAGGTGCGCGAGTTCGCGGCCGAGATGGCCGGAGGCCGCAAAGCCGAAGCTGCCGCGTTCTACCGCTCGTTCGGAGTGAGTCACGAGAGCTGGCACCTGCAGCACACCGAGCACGGCGACTGGGTGATCGGCGTCACCGAGGTGAGCGACGATCTGGAGAAGAAGGCGCAGGCGTACGCCACCTCCGAGCGGCCGTTCGACCGGTGGTTCAAGGACCAGGTCCAGCGGCTCACCGGCATCGATCCGGACGTCGAGCCTCTGGGTCCTCCGACCGAAACCCTCTTCGAATTCTCCGAGAGCTGAAGCGCCGACGGCGGACGCGCGCCGGCGGTGCAAGTCTTCAGCGGTCGGAACGCCGCGCTCTAACCACCACCCGGCAGGACCGTGATCACGCCCATCATCGGCGTGCCGAAGTTTCCGTTGTCTTCGATTCCGCCGTCAGGCCCCGGAGCGACAGGCTGGTGGGAGCCGTCGAGATGCGAGTGGAAACGGCAGTAGTAGACGAAGACGCCGGGCCGGCCAAACTTCAGGCTCACCGTGCCGGGCTTGCCGCCATTGCTGTCGGTTCCCTTGAGTAGCACGTTGATGTGCAGCGGGCCGCCAGTGTTGACGAAATCGTCGCTGACCACCGTGTGGTCGTCCGTGTCCTCGTTGGTCCACTGGACCCTGTCGCCAGTGTGGATGGTGATCGCGAAGGGCGTGAACCGGTCTTCCTCCGGCACGATCACCATATTGTGGAAAACGCGTTTTTCGGGTTGCGCGGTCTGCGCCGTCGCCAGCGCGCAGAGCAGCGCGCCGAGCACGAGGAGAGAAGGCACCAAAACACGAAGAATGGACTTGCGGGTCACTAGGGCCTCCTTTTCTGGCGGCGATAAAAGCCGCC
>Ga0075425_100005380_pt1 | contig 13306 bp, 12 predicted proteins | sample SoiMethybrSBSTD4_FD_75300 | JGI IMG/M metagenome (GOLD analysis project Ga0075425, IMG submission 75300) | Bulk soil microbial communities from a Populus tree surrounding site in Tennessee, USA - Soil MetaG P. TD hybrid SBSTD4 | ecosystem: Environmental > Terrestrial > Soil > Tree plantation...
ACGATGCCCGGCTTGAGGACTTCGAGCCCAGTGTGGAAGAGATCGCGCTGGACGTCGACGACGCGCTGCCACGCGTCCGGCACCGGCCCGAGGAGAAATCCCTGCTGCTCCTGGGCGATGAGGCCGCCCCAAAGCGCGTCGGTCTCGTTGTGGATGCGGTAGTTCGGCTGGAGCACGCGCCCGAGCGGCGGATCCTCGAACCGCGGTAATCGGATATGATCCATCGGCCCGGTGTAGAGCGCGAGCGGATAGTAGCCGCTGCCGAGTTCGAGCATGCGGCGCATAACGCGGGTATATAGGTGCGAGTCGGTGACACCAGGGCGCGCGACGCGCCCCATTTCTTCGATACCGGCGGCGGCGATTTCCGCGCCGCGGCGGAGGCAACCGATCTCTTCGTCACTCTTCACGTAGCGCGCGAAGGCGACGACGTCATGGTCGTCTTCGAATTTCGCATGGGGCATGCGGCGGACGAGCTCGGCGTATGAAGTATGGTTCACGACGCCAGCGTACGCCCGTCCGTGCACCATCTTGCCGCGCTCGAGGCCGGTGACGCCGATGCGCGCGCGCTCCATGCCGCTCTCCGCGAGCGCCTGCGCCATCGCCGTGCCCCACGAGCCGTTCACCGGCCGCGGCTCGGGAATCCAGTCATTGCCCGCGCGGTCGCTGATGACGATCGGCTTGCGGCCGTCGGTCGGCAGAATGACCGCGGAGTTTTCCAAAAGCGTCAGGTAACGGCCGTCGGAGCGCATGCCGCGCGCCTGCTCCAGCGACAGGTGCTGGTTGCGCCCGTCGACGCAGAGCGGGACGAGGATGCAGTCGAAGCCGGCCGCGGACGCGTGCTTTCTCACCGCCGCCCAGCGGCGGTCGCGCTCCGCGAGCGTAAAGCCCTTCCACGTGGTATCGGCGGGAGCTTCCATCGTTGCCTCCATACAACTCGTTCAGATTCGTTTCAGCCGCGGCTTCACTTCGTTTAATAACATTCGCGTCTGCACTTCAATGTCCGGCGCGACGAAGCGCGCGACGACTCCCGTCAAGCCGGCCGCGACATACTGTTGTAGTTTCTCGGCGCATTGCTCCGGAGTGCCGAAGAACGGGCTCAAGTGTTTGAGCTGCACGCGCGGCTGGCGGTAGTAACTCTCCGCCAGAGTCCAGCCCTCCTCTTCGGCTTTGCCCTTCGCAGGATGAAGATGAAACGTCGCGAACAGCGTGGACGGCAGATTTTTTATATCGCGTTCGAGCTCACGCGCTAAGCTCTCGATCTTCGCGCGCCGGGCCGCGAAGATGTCGACTGTAGGCGCGACTGTGAACCATCCGTCGCCCAGACACGCAACGCGCTTGAGCGCGTTGTCGTTGTCGCCCGCCGCGCACCAGATCGGAATCGATTTCCTAACCGGCTTCGGCTGGATGCCGATGTCCTTGAAGCGCAGATACCTGCCGTCGAGGGATAGACTTTCCTCCGCCCACAGGCGGCGCATGAGTTGAATCGCTTCGTCGAGCCGCCCCGCTCTCTGTGCGAACGGCACGCCGCACGCTTCGAACTCCTGCTCGGCGAATTTATATTGCGGCGCTGCGCTGACGCCGATGATAATGCGGCCCGACGAGATCACGTCGAGCGTCGCGAGAGAGTGCGCAAGTAAGACCGGATTTCTTAGCCCGGCGATCAGCGGCACCGCGCCGATTTTTGCTTTCTTCGTCTTGGCCGCGAGCGCGGCCATCACCGTCAGGCAGTCTGCGTGCGCCCGGTCCATGCGCGCGATGCGCGGGCTGTCGCCCACCCATAGGTGCTCGAAGCCGGCGCCCTCGGCGTCTTCGGCGGCGCGCCAGAATTTATCGAGGTCGTCCGGGGCGCGCTCGGCGCGGATCCAATGGCGGGTATGCAGCAGCAGGCCGAATTCGACGCCGGCCATCAGCTATGGGTGACGCGGATGCTCATGACCTGCGGCATACGGGAGATGATCTGCTTGAACGACTCGCCCGCGTCTTCCGTGATCCAGATGCTGCCGTCGTTCATGCCGAAGAGAAAGCAATCGGGATCGTCCGCATCGCCGGCGACGGCGCGCGGGGCAGCCGTGAGATGCTCGGGGAGGCCGCCGGAAAGTCTCCGCCACGAATCGCCGCGGTCGTCGCTGCGGTAAAACCCCGTGTCGCCGCCTTCCGGACGGCGCCAGAACGGCGGCGGCACCGCGGCGGCGGCGGTAAAAAATGTCTTCGGCCGCGAAGGATGAAACGCGACCTGCGCCATGTAGCGGCGGTCAAGGCCGGCGGATGACTGCATGAAGCTGTCGCCGCCGTTCGCGCTCTTGTAGAAGAATTTGCCCGAGGTGGAGATCACGATCGACGGATCGTCCGGCATCACCGAGACCGAGTGCGAATCGAACTCGGTGCCTTCTTTGATATTCTGCCACGTCACGCCGCCGTCGCGGCTGCGCACGAGCCATCCTTCCTCGATGGCGCCGAAAATGATTTTGGGATCTTTCGGCGACAGCGCCAGTCCTTTGACATGGCTGACGTGCGGGGGATTGGGAAAGGTCCAGTCGATCGTCTCGGCGAGAGTTCTGAGCCCCTCGCAATCCTTCCAGTTCTCGCCACCGTCGCTGCTCTTGAAGATTGACGACGGACCGGTGCCGAGCACCAGCTCGCCGGTGAGCGGATGCTGGGCGAGCGACCAGCCTTCCTTATAGGTTACCCCCTCGTTGATCTCGCGCCAGGTTCCGCCGCCGTTTTCACTCACGAAGACGCCGGAGCGGCTGGTCGCCGCGTACATGCGGTGCGGTTCGCTGCGGTCGATCACGACCGGGGATCGGACTGCGCCCTTTCCCTGCAAGCCTGCGGGACGCGGCTCGTAGCGGCCGCCCCTTGCGGTCGCGGCGAAGAGTCCGTTGTCGGTACCTATATAAAGGACGCGATCCTTAATCATAACCGCTCCTGTCGCGCTCCATGACGGTGAGCGCCTTCTGCGACTTTTATGATCCCCTCGTCCTCGAGTTCCCTGAGCTCATCCGAATCGTAGCCGATCTCTGCCAGAATCCGCGCGGTCTGCTCGCCGACCATGGGCGCCGGCCTCGCCGGATCGGGCGAAAGCTTCGTGTAGCTCACCGGCCCGCCGACGAATTTCCAGCTCCCGGCCTTCGGGTGGCTGACCTCTTCAACCATGCCGAGATGCCGCACCTGCGGGTCGTCCAGTACCTCGGCGATGTTATACAGCGGGGCGGCGGGGACGTCGTGCTTTTCCATCAGCTCGAGCCATTCGGCGCGCGTCCGCGACGCGAAGGTCGGCTTTAAAGCCTCTTCAAGCGCGGCGTAATTTCGCTTGCGCGCCTCGCGCGTCTTGAATCGTTCGTCGGATAACAGATCTTTGCGGCCGGCGGCTTCGAGAAAAGATTGCCAGAACTTTTCCGGCACGGAGCAATGGATCGCAAGGGGAAGTCCGTCGCTCGCGACGAAGGCGAACGCGTGGGCGTTCTTCACGCGCGCTGCGCGATCGGGAATCTGCCCTGTGCGCAGGTATCCCGCGGCGGTCTCGCCGATGAACGATAACGTCGCCTGGAGCAGCGAGGTCTCGACCTTCGAGCCGTGTCCCGTCTTTTGGCGCGCCAAGAGCGCGCCGAGGATTCCATAGCAGGCCGACATGCCGGTCGTGTAATCGGACAGAGCAATGCCCATCACCGACGGCTTGTCGGGGTCCGTGAGCACGCTCAAAAGGCCGCTCATCGCCTGCCCCAGCGTGTCGAAACCCGGCTTGTCGGCGTACGGGCCGCTTTTTCCAAAAGCGGAGATCGAGCAATAGACCAGCCGCCGGTTCGCGCTGCGGAGAGCGTCGTAGCCTAGGCCCAGCCTCTCCACAGTCCCGGGGCGGAAATTCTCCACGAAGACGTCGGCTCCCTTGACTAAATTGATGCAGATCTCTTTGCCTCGATCGGTCTTGAGATCGAGCGCGAGACTTTCTTTGTTGCGATTCAGGTGCGCGAAGTTGGGGCTATAGAATTCGTCGGCGGCGAAATAGCGGTAGGGATCGCCTTCCGGCGGCGATTCGATCTTGATAACCCGGGCGCCGAGCTCCGCGAGCAGCGCCGTGGCGTACGGTCCGGTGACGAACGTGGCGCATTCAATAACGGTGATATCGTCGAGCGCGTTGACGGGCATGAAAAATTCCTGTCGTAATCTTCCACGCGGAGTGCTACCTGTCAACCGCCGTTGACAACGCGCCGCGCCGGATGATAGTCCGGCTCCAGGAGGACACCGCCATGGCCTTTGCGCGCATCCGCCACGTCGCCATCTACACGGAAAACTACGACAAGACATCCCGTTTCTATCGCGACATCTTCGGCATGAAGCAGATCACGACCGGCATGACCGACGAGAAGGGCGAATATAATCCCAACCGCGGCCATCTGAGCGACGGCGTGATGGGCCTCGCGCTCCTGCAGCGGCACGCGGGCATCCGCTCCGGCCTCGACCATTTCGGCTTCGAGGTCGAATCCGGCCAGACCGTAATGGAGCGGCTTAAGAAATATCCCGAAGTGCGCGTTACGAGCAGCCTCGAACACGTGCCGTTCGCCGTCATGCGCATCCAGGACCCCTCGGGCACGCACATGGACGTGTCGCAGCAGGGAGTCGCGAAGGTGCGCGAAGGCTATCTGGAGAAAGGCTGGGACCAGCCGCGCCATCTCCATCACGTCGCGATTCGCACGGCGAAGCCGGCGTATTTGGCGCAGTTCTATCAGGACGTCTTCGAGCTCCGGCCCGTCGAAAGCGGCGGCGACGGTGGCCAGCTGTGCGTCAGCGACGGCAAAGTCTCTATCGTCATCATCCCGACCGAAAACAAATCATACCGCTCGATGACCGAAGGGCTCGACCACATCGGCTTCAAGGTAGACGGGTTGAAGAAAGCCGACGACGACCTTCAGGATCTCGCGCGGAATCATCCGGACTCGAAGCCGAAGCAGATCGACCTCGGCCGCTTCGGCCCGACGACGCTCGCCGAGATCGACGCCTGCATGCTCGGCCGACGGTCTCTCGCCGACCCCGACGGCGTGCTGATGGACCTTGTCGAATAATGCGGGCTCCCCGCATTGTCATCGGCATTGTCTCCGCGCTTGCGGCCGTCGCGGCGCTGCCGCTCGCGTCCGGCGCTCAGGAAAAGAAGATCACACTCGGCCTCACCACGCGCACCGGCAGCAACTCTCTTCCCTTCGTTATCGCCGAAGAGAAAGGCTTCTTCAAAGGCGAGGGCCTCAATGCCGTAGTCGTCGTCATGCAGAACCAGGTCGTCGTGACCGGCGTCGCGAGCAAAAACGTCGACTACGGCGGCACGTTCTCGAACTTCGTCGGCGCCGCGCTCGCCGGCCTGCCGGTCAAGATCGTCATGTCGGTCATGGACGGCTCCGATCACGTGCTCGTGACCGCGCCGGCGATCAAGCGCGTCGAAGACCTCAAAGGGAAAATCGTCGGCATCAGCAGCTTCGGCGGCACGCCGCACAGCGAGGTGATCACAATCCTCAGGAAACACGGCATGAGCGAGAAAGACGTGACCTTTCTCCAGATAGGCGGCAGCTCCGCGCGGTATCAGTCGCTCGAGGCGGGCAACATTCAGGCCGCGATGCTCGTGCCGCCATTCAACAAGATCGGCCGCCAGAAAGGCTTCAACGAGATCGTTTCCTTCAACGACGTGCTGAAGATTCCGCTCGGCGGCCTCGCGACGCACGTCGACAAGATGAAGGAGGCGCCCGGCGAGATCGTGAAGATGATTCGCGCGCTCATCAAGAGCGTAGACTATATTCACAACCGCAGGGCGGACATTCTCGCGCTGATGGAAAAAAGCTGGGGCGTCAAAGACGCGGAGGTGCGCGACGCGATGTACCGCGATCTCGTCGGCCTCTACAGCCGGAACGGCATCGCTCCCGAAGATGTCATGAAAAACGTCATCCAGCTCGTCCAGGAAAGCCGGAAGAGCAAGACCGCCGCGGCGATCTCGGACGTGGCGGACTGGTCGTTCGCGAAGAAAGCGAGCGAAGAGCTGAAGCGGTAAACTCAGCCGCCCAGGCTTTTGAAAAACCCTTCTCTCTCCAATTCATCCATCAAGGACGGGTCAACGAACTCCTCGGGCTTGCGGCCGCGTAGCTCCGGGCTCGTTTCGGCGTAAAAATCTAGCGTATCCTTGATGCCCTGCATGTCGACGCGCGGCGGGAAGGAAAAGCGCGGGGCGAAGTAGTTGTAGGTCTCGGTCAGGATCTCGCGGTCGTCGAGGCGCATCCGCTGCGCGAAAATCTTGATCGTGCGCTCGCGGTCGGTCTTTACGACCTTGATCGCCTCCGCATATGCCTTGAGGAATCGCTTGACCACATCGCGATTGTCCTTGAGATAACCGCGCCGGACATAAAGCGTCGACTGCGAAAACCTCGCGTGCATGTCGCCCATATCCGCCAGGACCCGAAAGCCGGCCTTCACCGCCATCGTGAGATGCGGCGGCGAGAGGATCGTTGCGTCAAGGCTGCCGACGGTGAGCGACAAGAGCCGCGTCGGCGCGTCGCCGCCGATCATGACGTTCACTTCCTGCTGCTTGATGCCCCATTCCTTCAGCGCGAGCTGCAGCGCGATATCGTTCGAGCCGCCGAAATTCAGGATGCCGAGGCGCTTGCCGCGGAGGTCCTTGGGTGAGCGGATGTCCGGCTTCACGACGACGGCGTAAGGAAATTTATTGTAAGACGCGGCGAGGATCGTCACGTCCGACCCCCGCGCGTAGGCTTGCAGGGGCGCCGTGCCCGAGCCGGTCGCGAACTGCGTGCTGCCGCCGAGGAGCGCCGCAACCGAGCGCGCGCCGCCGGTAATCATGACCAGGTCGACATTAAGTCCGTACTTGTCGAAGAGCTTTAAATCCTTCGCGACCCACGTGGCGCTCTGAAAGCCGGAGACGCCGCCGAAATCGGCGACCAGTTTCTCGGCGGCGTGAACGGCGAAGGAATGAACGAAGAGAAAGAATAGGACGACGCTAAGAGACAAGCGTGCGATCATGATCTCTTTCTTTTTGTGATGAAAACTCAGACGCAATCTTTTATGTCTTCCAACCCTTGACCGAGATATCGATCCCGTTCCCCTCGGGATCGTGGATGCGATATTCCGCGTACGGTATACGATCCGGCCGCTTCGCCCCGCGCCGGACGCCGGCGCCTTCGGCGCGGTCGCGGATCTCTTCGATGTCCTGGATATGGAAGCCGAAGTGATTGTAGCCGTTCTTTTCCTCGCCGGCGCGCTGGTAGAGCAGTGCGACGTTGAAGTAGCCGTCGGAGACGAAGATCGACGATCTGTCCGAATAGGCCACTTCCTTCATTCCGAAAGCGTCCTGATAAAAATCCGACAGCCGCTTGGGATCGGCGGTGTAGAGCGCGATGTGCTTTATCGGGAAAGGGCTTTTTTCCGTCGAGGCGCCGAAGCCTTCGTGATTGAGATCGATGAGGTTGCCGTCCGGATCGGCGACGCGTCGCTCGCTGTACGGCGCCGCGCCGTCTTCCCGCCGCGCCGCTTTCGCCGCGACACCGTCAAGGTCCTCGACGCGAAAGCCGCTCGCATCCAAACCGTTTTTGCGCTCGCCGTTTACTTTGAGCAGCCCGAGCGTGAAGACTCCGTCGGAGAGCCGGATCAGGCTGTCGTCCTCGGAGACGGTTTTCACTTCGAAGACGCGCCGATAAAAATCGGCCAAACGGCGCGGCTCCTTCGCCTTGATCGTCAAACAGCGGAGCTGAGACATAGCCAATCCTCCTTTCCTATCGCGAACTTTATTTGAACGGCGCGCCGGCTGCAATAGCGGCGCGCCGCGCCTTGACAGCGGCGACGAGCATACCGTATGTCTCGTGAGTAGCGCCGCTTCGGAGGTGAACCATGAGCGAGAAGCCGAGAATCGCCACCGGCCTGGGCAAGGCCGAGCTCCATCGCATTCTGGTCCGCGGGCGCGACCTCACCGAAGAGCTCGTCGGCAAGATTACTTTCAGCGACATGGCGTATCTGATGCTCGCCGGGAAAATGCCGACGGACGGGCAGCGGCGCATGGTCGACGCGCTGCTCACGATCCTGGTCGAGCACGGCATGGTCTCGAGTGTCATCTCGGCGCGTCTCACCTATCATACGGCGCCGGAGTCGATCCAGGCGGCGGTCGCCGCGTCGATTCTCGGCGCCGGCAGTGTCCATCTGGGATCTTCCGAATGGTGCGCGCGCATGCTGCAGCAAGCGCTGCCGCCCGGCGTTCATAACGCCGACCTCGACGCGATCGCGGCGGCCATCGCCAAGGACTACGACGAGCGCAGGCAGCGCATCCCCGGCATCGGTCACCGCACGCACGCCGAAGGCGACCCGCGCGCCGACCGCCTCTTTCAGATCGCCCGCGAGACCGAAGTCTACGGCCGCTACTGCGACCTTCTGCAGAAAGTCGCCCAGGCGGCGGAAGCGCGCCGGGGCCGGCGTCTGCCGGTAAACGTCACCGGCGCCATCGCCGCCGTCGCGTCGGACCTCGGACTGCCGTGGCAGTTGTCGAAGACCTTCGCTATCGTCGGGCGGACGCTCGGCGCGATGGCGCATATCGGCGAGGAAATCCGCAATCCGATGGCCGGGCAGATTGATGCCGCGATCAAGTCCGCGCTTGTCTACGAGCTCGACGAAAAGGAGAAAAAATGAAGCTCGCGCGCGCCCTCGCTTCGCTCGCGGCGATCGCCTTGCTGCAAATCACGGCACGCGCGAATGCGCAGCCGCTCAAAAAACTCAACCTCTCGTACACCGCGACCAGTCCCTACCAGGCGGTCGTCATCATCGCGCAGCAGGCCGGCCTCTTCCGTAAATACGGTCTCGACGTCACGCTTATTTTCATGGCCGGCGGCTCGCTCGGTATTTCGGCGATGATGAGCGGCGAGGTGCCGATCACGCAAGCGGACGGCTCGGCGTCGGTGGGCGCGAGCGTCGCGGGCGTCGACGTCGTTATGTTCGGGAGCTTCTTGAACACTTTCCCGTACAGTCTGGTCTCGCTGCCCGAGATAAAAACCGTCGAGCAGCTGAAGGGGACGAAGATCGCGATTAGCCGCTTCGGCAGCGCGACCGACTTGAGCGTCAAGATGGCGCTCGCCAAAGTCGGGCTCAATCCCGACAAGGACGTGACGCTCCTGCAAGTGGGCGCGCAAACCGCGCGCGCCGCGGCGCTGCAATCCAAAAACGTGCAGGCGACGATTATTACTCCGCCATTCACACTGACCGCGAGAAAGCTCGGCTTCAATACGCTCATCGACATGGCGCAGCTCAACATTCCGTACCAGCTCACCGCGCTCGTCAGCTCGCGCGCGTACATCAAGGCGCACCACGACATCATCGCGTCCGTGATGCGCGCGTCGTCCGAAGCGATTCATTTCTACAAGACGCAGAAAGAAGCGAGCATCAAGATTCTAAGCAAGTATCTCCAGACGACGGACCGCGAGGCGCTCGAGGAGACCTACCGCGAGGTCAGTCTTAAGGCGGTCCCCGACAAGCCCTATCCGACGCTCGCGGGCGTGCAGACGATCCTCGACGAGCTTTCGGCGAAGACGCCCAAGCTCAAGTCAGCCAAACCAGAAGATTTTGTCGACATGAGCTTCGTCAAAGAGCTCGACGAGGAAAAGTTTTTCGATCGATTATACAAGCGCTGACGCGCAGCTATTTTCCCGCCGGTGCACGACTTCGTACGACTTTTCGCCTTTTGCGCTGCCGCTGCGGCTATCATTGCCGGCTGGGTGTCGCCTCCCGCGGCTTTGGCCCTCGGCCTTTTCTTGGGCCTCGGTCCAGGAAATCCTGCACCGCGAGTCACCGCCCAATCGCGTTTACTGCTTCAGGCATCGGTGGTCGGCTTGGGATTTGGGCTGAATGTCGCCGTAATGCTGAAAGCCGGTATGGTCGGGCTACACGTTACGGCCATAAGCATCGCGGCAATCATGATCGCAGGTTGGTACCTTGGGCGCCTGCTGCGCATCGACGGCACCACTTCGTTGCTGGTGTCGGCGGGGACATCGATTTGCGGCGGCAGCGCCATCGCTGCCGTCGGCGGCGCTATCGAGGCCGACGGCCGCGCGATGTCGGTCGCGCTGGCGATTGTTTTTTCTCTCAACGCCGTCGGGCTTTTCATTTTCCCCTTGCTCGGACATTTCATGGGCCTCAGCCAGAGCGCCTTCGGCCTGTGGGCTGCGGTCGCAATCCATGATACGAGCTCGGTGGTCGGAGCCGCCGCGAAATACGGCGACGAGGCGCTGGCCGTCGCAACCACGGTAAAGCTCGTCCGTACCTTATGGATACTCCCGCTCGCGCTCGTTTTGGGGCTCATCAAGCGGCGGAGAGCCGCGCTGGTCGGTTTCCCGTGGTTCATTCTCTTCTTTATCCTCGCAGCCGCCGTGCGCTCGTTTTGGCCGGAGCATGAAGCCGCGTATCAGTTCATCAAGCGCGCCGCGGTAACGGGACTCACACTGTCACTTTTTCTCATCGGCGCCGGCCTTTCGCGAGCATCGTTGAAAGTTGCCGGCGTGCAACCGTTGATCCTGGGCGTTGCGCTCTGGATCGGCGCCGCCGTCCTCGGCTTGCTCGCAGTTTGGATGTTCGAGAGCCAGTTAGGCATGATCGCCGGTTGACGCTATCCGTTAGCGCGTATAGCATCGCCTAAAATATTATAAGGAGTAAACATAACTATGCGGCAATCGATCTTCATCGCCACCGTCGTCGCTCTTCTGACGCTCCCAACCATTCACGTCCCGCGCGCCGCCGCGCAGGACGCCAAGTCGCTCTCGCAGGCCTACCAGGAGCTTTTCGAACGCAGCGCAAAGGAAAAGAAGGGACTCAACATTTATGTCCGCGGACAAACGATCGGCGCCGTCTTTGTTAAGATGATCGGCAACGACGCCATCGAAGTCCGCAACCAGACCTACGGGCGTATCGTCATCCGTCTCGACAGCATCGACGCCGTGGCGATAAACTGACGAGGGTAGATGCCAAACGGTAAATTGCGTTTCACCATCTTCCTTCTCGCCTGCTGTCCGATCGGTACGCTCGCCTTCTCCGCCGACGCGCCGAAGCCGCGCGATGACGTGGCGCAGATGATCATGATCATGGACGGCCCGCGGGGCAAGGAGTGTACGGAGCGAAAGATCGTCAAGACCGAAGTCATCGAAGCGGCGCCGGACAAGACGCCGGTCGTCGAGCGCTGGACCCTCGACCGCTGCGGCCGTAACGTCAACTACCTGGTGAAATATTCCAAGGGCGGCAGAACTTTCGGCGTGCAGCTGGAGAAATAGCACAGCTGATTTCCTTGCCTTGACTTCACGTCTCCCCTTTCATATCTCTGCTTGAAAGCACTTCGCGAGAGGAAAATCATGGCGCCGCGGGAACAGTACATCATCGGAATCGACACCGGCGGCACGTTCACCGACGCCGTCGTGATGAGCGAAGCCGGTCGGGTCTGGACCGCGAAGGCGTCGACCACGCCGGACGATTTCTCGCGCGGCGTCATGGACGCGCTTGCCGAAGCGGCGAAGACCGTCGGAGTCGACCGCAAAGAGCTGCTCAACCGCACAACGCTCTTCAAGCACGGCAGCACCGTCGCGACCAATGCTCTCATCACGCACAGCGGCGTCAAGGTAGGCTTCGTCACCACAAAAGGCTTCGAGGACACGACCGAGATCATGCGCGCGATCGGGCGCGTCGACGGCTTGTCGGAAGACGACATCCGCCACGTGACCTGGGTGACGAAGCCCGAGCCGATCGTCCCGCGCGAGCTTATCATCGGCGTGCGCGAGCGCGTCGACTACCGCGGCGAGATCGTCGTGCCGCTGAACCGCGAGGACGTGATGGACGCGATCCGCCGCCTCATCCAGGATGAGAGAGTCGAAGCCATCGCGGTCAGCCTGCTGCACGCGTGGGCGAATCCGAAGCACGAGGAAGAGATCCGCAGCCTCGCGGTCGAGGCCGACCCGTCGCGCAAAGTCTACTGGTCGTTCGGCAGCGCGCTCTCTCAAGTCGCGGGCGAGTACGCGCGCGCGAACACGGCGATCCTCAACAGCTACTTAGGTCCGACCGTCGAGCGCTACCTTAAAGGGCTCGACGAGAAGCTCCGCGACGGCGGCCTTAAAGAGCCGCTGCTCGTCATGCAAGGCAACGGCGGCGTCGCGCATCGCGAGCAGGTCTCCGCGATCGCCAATCTGCAATCCGGACCGGCCGGCGGCATGATCGCCTCGGCGCACGTGGCGGCTCTGCTGAAACACAAAAATGTGATCACGACCGACATGGGCGGCACGAGCTTCGACGTCGGCCTCATCACCGAAGGCTACTGGCGCTACGCGCCGGAGCCGATCGTCGAGCGCTTCCGCGTTCTGCAGCCGATCATCGACATCGAGTCGATCGGCGCGGGCGGCGGCACCATCGCGCGCGTCGAGGCCGAGACCGGCCGGCTGCTTGTCGGCCCCAAGAGCGCGGGCGCGAGCCCGGGGCCGGTCTGCTACGACGCGGGCGGCGAGGAAGTCACGGTCACCGACGCCGACCTCGTCCTCGGCGTCATCGACCCCAATTATTTTCTCGGCGGCAAAAAAGTTTTAAACAAGGAAAAGGCGATCAAGGCCGTCGAGAAAAAACTCGCCGGCCCGCTGAAGCTCAAGACGCACGAGGCCGCCGGCGGCGTCGTCGAGATCGTCAACAGCAAGATGGCCGATCTCATCCGACGCCAGGTCGTACGCACGGGTTATCTGCCGGAAGAATTCGTGATCTACGCCTTCGGCGGCGCGGGGCCGGTGCACGCCGCCGGCTTCGCCGCCGATCTCGGCGTCAAGGAGATTTATATTTTCGCGACCTCGCCGGTCTTCTCCGCCTTCGGCGCGGCGGCGGCGGACGTGATCCGCACCCGCGTCATGACCTGCCAGTACTTGCTTCCGGCCGACCCGCGCGCCGTCAACGAGCGGCTCGCCGCGATCGAAGCGGAGATGAAGGAGATCATGAAAGGCGAAGGCTTCTCGGCGGGAGAGACGGAGTTCCGCCGCTTCTTCACGATTCGCTACCGGCGGCAAACTGCCGGCGTCGAGCTTCCGATCGCGTTGGACCGCTTCAACAACGAGCGGATGCAAGAAATCGTGAAGCTGTTCGAGAAAAAATACGAGGAGCTTTACGGCACCGGCGCGGGCTACACGAAAGCCGGTATCGAGATCAGCGCGATCCGCGTCGACGCCGTAGGCCGCGTCGCCAAGCCGCGCCTCAAGACGCAGCGCGGTAAATCCGCGAGCGCCGCCGCGGCGAAAAAAGGCCGGCGGAGAATCTTCTTCACGCG
>Ga0075425_100005381_pt1 | contig 13306 bp, 10 predicted proteins | sample SoiMethybrSBSTD4_FD_75300 | JGI IMG/M metagenome (GOLD analysis project Ga0075425, IMG submission 75300) | Bulk soil microbial communities from a Populus tree surrounding site in Tennessee, USA - Soil MetaG P. TD hybrid SBSTD4 | ecosystem: Environmental > Terrestrial > Soil > Tree plantation...
AGCGCGTCGGACCAGCGGCGCAGCCGCGCGTCCGCCTCGTCGAAGCGGCCGGCGATCGCGAGGCGGCCGGGTTCGGACTCGGGCCCACACAACGCGAACAAGCCGTCCGAGTACCGCTCGACGTCTTCGATCGTCGCGCAGGGATCGCCGCGCTCGCCCCGCATGTGCGCTGCGGTGAGGATGCGGCACAGGTTGGTGTAGCCGTCCTGCGTGCGCGCGATGAGCGTGACGATCTGACGATCGCCTTTCGAAGCGTCGAACGTGACGCGAGATCCGTAAATGGGTTTCACGTCCGCGATCGCGCAGGCTTGCGCGAACCGCACCGCGCCGTACAGGCCGTTGGTGTCGGTGATCGCGACCGCGTCCATGCCGAGCTTGCGCGTCGCGGCGGCGAGCTCCTCGGGGCGGATCGCGCCCTCGCGCAACGAGTACGTCGTCCGGACCGACAGATGCGCGAACCTCGGCCCGCCCATGCATCCGCTCAGTCCCAGATGCGGAACAGGGTCCAGGTTCCGCGGCGGAGGTCGTGGCTCAATTCGTAGGTGCCGGCGGGGAGTCCGTTCGTTTCCGGTCGCGCGTCCACGCGCCAGATCTCGCGCGCGTCACCTCGCGCCCACGGTTGTGCGGTGTCGCCGGTCGGCTCCCACCACCCCGTCGACTCGCGCCACCGGCACAAAACCTGTTGCACGAAGTAGCGCTTGCCGCGCCACCAGAACGCTTCGATCGCTCCTTCGGGAGCCTCGACGTCGGCTGGTTCTTCGTACCGTTTGGACATCGTTCTCCCGCTCCGGCGGCGCGCTTGCGCGATTCGTCCCGCCGGACGACGAGCCCCAGGCTTGACCCTTATCCGACTCGAACGTATGTTCGAGTAGACGAGCAACTTACGCCCGCGATACGCGCGCGTCAAGGGCCGATATGTGGCAGCCTGACGCGGTCAACGAGGGGGGAGATACGTGGATCAGATCGTTCGCGCGGTCGGCGTCCGGAAGGTCTATCGCGCCGGGACGGAAGTCGAAGCGCTCCGCAAAGTCGATCTCGACGTCGCCCGCGGAGAGATCGTTGCGATCGTCGGTCCGTCGGGATCGGGAAAGACGACGCTCCTTAACTGCTTGTCGGGGCTCGAGAGCATCGACGAGGGCGAGATCCTGATCGACGGCACCAACCTCGCCGAGATGAAGGACAACGACCGCACCTCGTACCGCGCGCGCAACATGGGGTTCGTGTTCCAGGCGTTCAACCTGCTCCCCGTCCTCACCGCGGTCGAGAACGTCGAGATCCCGCTCCTCCTCGTCGGCCAAGGGGCGAAGCGATCGCGCGCGAAGGCGATGGAGACGCTGGCGCTCGTTGGGCTGGAGAATCGCGCGAACCACACGCCCGAGCGTCTCTCCGGCGGCGAGCAACAGCGCGTCGCGGTCGCTCGTGCGCTGGTGCACTCCCCCGCCGTCGTATGGGCCGACGAGCCGACCGGCAACCTCGATTCCGAATCGACACAGTCGGTGATGGACCTGTTCCTCAAGCTGAACGCCGACGGGCAGTCGATCGTGATGGTGACGCACAACCCGGCGCTCGCCGCGATGACGAAGCGCACGGTGAGCATGCGCGACGGTCGCATCGAGAGCGACCGAGCTCACTAGCTCGTCATGGGTCCCATCGCAGTCATCTTCGTCGTCCTATACGGAGCGATCCTCTTGCTGGCCTTGCGCCGGCGGCTGCTGGGCAAGCTCGCCGCGCGCTCGTTGCGCCGGCGTGTCGGCCAATCGTTGCTCGTCGTCGCCGGGCTGATGGTCGGCACGACGGCGATCACCGCCTCGCTCATCGGCGCCGATTCGACCGAGCAGTCCGCGGTGCTCAACACCTATCGCGGCTGGGGCATGATCGACTACATCGTCACCGCGCCGAACAACGGCTTCTTCGATTCCTCGGCCGCCACGCGCCTGCAAGCCGATCCGACGCTGGCACGCGACACCGACGGAATCGCGCCGGGCATCGACCAGCTCGGCTCGGCGGCGGATCTGGACCGGCGTCAAAGCGAATCCGGGAACGTGACGCTCGTCGGCTTCGACCCGGCGGGTCAGCGGAAGACGTTCGGTGCGTTCCGGTTGCTCGACGGCCGCACGACGTACCTCGACGACCTCGGGCCGAACGGCGTTGTGCTCTCGCATCGCCTCGCCGATCACCTCGACGCGCGGGTGGGCGACCACCTGCGCGTGACCGTCGAGGCGCTCGCGCCGGGACCGCCGGTCGACCTGACGGTCGCCGGGATCGCGCTCGCCGAAGGGCCCGGCGCGTACGGTCTTTCCAAAGAGGTCTTCGCGCCGCTCGACGTCGCGCAGAAGATCGTCAACACCGACAAGATCAACGTCGTCCGCGTGTCGGCGAAGGGCGGCCTGGAACCCGCGCACAGCGCATTCCCCGTGCTCCGCGACGCGGTGAAGAAGCTCGGTGTCGGCTCGATCTCGGCGCACGATTCGAAGGCGCTCGACATCAAGCAGGCGAAGAAGAACACCCAATTCATCAAGACGTTCCTCGTCGCGATGAGCGTGCTCATCATGGCCGCCGGCGCGGCGCTGGTCGTGAACCTGATCTCGATGCTCGCGGAAGAGCGTCGCGCGCAACTCGGCGTGTTACGCGCGCTCGGGCTGACGCGACGACGGCTGGTACTGCTGTCCGTGATCGAAGGCGCGGTCTACAGCCTCGCCGCTGCGGGCGCCGGCATGCTGCTCGGCATCCCGGCCGGCCGGGTGATCTCCAGCCGGTTCGCGAAAGCGTTCAGCGAGTTCGGCGGCGGCAACTTCGATTTCCGCTTCACCTTCTCCGTGAAGGGCGCGACGCTGGCCGAAGCGTTCGCGCTCGGGTCGATCCTTACGCTGGTCGTCGTCTACATCACCTCGCGGCGGACGTCCCGTATGTCGATCCCAGCGGCGATCAAGAACCTGCCCGATCCGGCGAAGGATCACCGCCGCGGCTGGCTCCGGCCAGTGCTGGTCACGCTGGCGGCGGTCGCCGGTCTGGCCGGTGTGATCGGCGGCAAGAACTTCGGACGCCTCGCCGCCGGCATCGCGTTGATCGCCGCGGTCGCGAGCCTCACGCGTCGCTTGCTGCCGGCGCGTTTGCACACCTCCTTTGCCGGGCTCGCGCTCGGCGGCTGGGCATTGTGGAGCGTGTACTCCGTCGACCCGAACGCCGACGCGTCGATCTTCTTCCCGATCTTCGTCGTGTCGCTACTGTCGACGGTGCTCGGTCTCACGATCATCGCGGTCGCGAACCTCCGGGTCGCCGAGTGGTTCTTCGGGTTGCTCGGCCGCGCGTTTTCCGGTTTGCGCGCCATGCTGCGGCCGCCGCTCGCGTACATGGCCAGGCGCGGCTTCCGCACGGGTCTGACGACCGGCGTGTTCGCGATCGTGCTCGCGATGCTCCAGATGTTCGCGGTCTTCACGTTCATCTTCCGGCCCGACTACACCAAAGCCGCCAAGGGCGCCGACGTGCGGCTGATCGCGACGGCGTCGCCGACCATCAAGCTGCCGTCGGACGTTGCGCCGGACGTCCGGCGCTTCACGCTGTTCCCGACCTTCGGGTACGTCGGACCGTTCCACTCCCCCAACGCCTTCGGGTCGGGTGATCGCGCGTTCATCCCGATCTACGAAACAAGCTCCGACACCGCGGCGCGCCCGCCGTTGAAGCTCGACGGCAAGCTGAAGGGGGTCTCGGAAACGCTCGCATGGCAAGCGGCGTCGGGCGACGCGAGCGCGGTCCAGCGCATCGGAGCAGACGGTCTCGTGTGCCCGAGCGATCCACTGACCGGGGCCAAGGCCAAAAAGGGAGCGCCCCACGTACGGGCGTCTGCCTTCGTGATCACCGACTTCGGTTCGAGCGGCGACTGCGTGGAGATGCAGGGCGCGACGGGTCCCGTGATCCTGCGGACCGTCGGCATCCAGACCTTCGGTCTGCTCGACGGCATGTTCGCGTCCAAGACGGTGCTCGCGGACTTCCCGGGTCTCCCGCGCGGGTCGGCCGCGATGGTCGACTTGAAACCGGGCGTGAACGCGACGCAGGCCGCACGCAGGATCGAGTCGGATCTGTTCGGTCAAGGGGTCGACGCCACGACGACCAGGGAGCTCCTCGACCAGACCTACCGCGCCAACCGTTCCTTCTTCTCGGTCATCGATCTGCTCATGCGGATGGGGCTCGTGGTCGGCGTGCTCGCGCTCGGCATCGTCGCGTTGCGCGCGATCATCGAGCGGCGGCACATCATCGGCGTGCTCCGTGCGATCGGTTACCAGCGCTGGCAGGTGATGAGCGGGCTGATGACCGAAGCCGCGACGACGACCTTCGTCGGCGTGATCGTCGGCATGGCGACCGGGGTCATGCTCGGGTACATCTTCTACCGGCAGGCGGATACCAAGGTGCCGTTCGGGATCGACTGGCCGTCGATCCTCGGCGCGGTGGGAGCGGTGTTCGTCGCGGTGATCATCGTGACGTTGGGCCCGGCCTGGCGCGCGTCCCGGCTGCCCCCGGCGGAGGCCGTCCGCTACACCGAATAGGCGTCCTGCGGCGTCCCGCGGCTGCGGCTAGGATTGCGCGCGCTCATGCGCGAGATGGATCGGCGTACCTTCCTGGCGACGGGCAGTTTGGCCCTCGCCGGCCTCGCCACCGCGTGCAAGAAGATGGTGAATGCGCTGCCGTCCGGCGTGCGCATGGAAGCGGTCGTGGCCGCGGCCAAAGCGAAGGAGGACGCCGCGTTCACGGTGGTCCAAGCGGTCGAGGAGATCCTCGTCGCACCAAGCTCGCGCGTGTCGTTCGCGCTCACGAACTCCACCTACACCACGCGATACACAGGCGGGAACATGCGCGTGTGGTACGCGCCGATCGGCTCGGCGCAGCCGGCGCGCGGCCCCGTCGCCGCGACGTTCCACGACCAGGGACTCGGCGACAAGGGCATCTACGTCGCGCGGCTCAACATCGATCAAGCGACCAACTGGAGCGTGTTCGTCGCCGGCACGCCGGCCGGCCAGTCGAAGGAGTTCTCCGGCGGCGCCGCATACCCGGCGGTCACGCGCGTCGCCGGGCCGGGGCCAGGCGGGAAGGCGATCTCGGTTCCGACGCCGACACCGGCGAATCACCGCGGCGTGAACCCGTATTGCACGCGCACGCCGGCGTGTTCGATGCATCAGATCTCGCTCGACGTCGCGCTCGCCAACGGAAAGCCGACGGTGTTCGTGATCGGGACGCCGCGGTTCTGCACCAGCCGCGTCTGCGGTCCCGTCGTGGATGTGTTGCAGACGGTGATGGGTGGGTTCACCGGGCGCGTCAACTTCGTCCACGCCGAGGTCTTCGTCAACGACACCGATGCGCCGGCCAAGCAGACGCTCGCTCCCGCGCCGAAAGCGTGGAGCCTCGAGAGCGAGCCTGTCGTCTACTGGATCAAGCCCGACAACACCATCGTCGAGCGCATCGTCGGCCCGACCGATGTCCCTGAGGTCCACGACCTGACGCAGTCGCTGCTCGCGTAGCGCGCTTCACAACACGCGGACGTTCCCGTCCCCGGCGACCACGGGCGGCTCCCCCGCTCGCAGCAACACGCCGACGCCGTCGTCGAGCGCGACGGCCGTAGCCGGGGCGGTCTCCTTCACATGTTTCAGCCACGCCGCCGTCGCCGTCGCCGCGTGCACGGCGAGCGCGACCTGTTCGATCGGGCCCAGGCCCGTGGTCCACTGCGTCGGCCGGCGGTCGCCCGGCTGCGGGACGAGCGAGTGCCGGCACAACGCCATCGCGCCCGCGCTCGATCCCGCGAGGGCCATCCCCTCGTTCCAACGCCGTAGCGCCTCCGTCCAGAACGGCGTGTCGCGCAACGCTTCGAGAAGCGATGCAGGTGACCCTCCGGCGAGGAACAACACGTCGAGGTCGGGCAGCGCGTCGGTGGTCGCGTCTGAGCGGTGGAGCACATCCACGACCGACGGCTCGGCGCCGAGACGGCGGTAGTGCGCCAGCCCCAGCCGCGCGCTGTGCGGCGCCGCCCGTGCGTCGGCCGCGAGCACCAGCCCGATCCGGGGGCCGGTCGCGTCGAGCAGCGCACGGTCGAACGGCTCGACGACGCGCTTGAATTCGTCGGAAGAGAGCAGTCCCACGACGCCGTGCCCGGCGGGGATCGGGTCGAACACACCGGCGAGCTCGGACGACATGACGCGGCGGAGCGTATCCCCGTACCCTTGCCGCGGCCAGCCGCCCGACCGCGGCGACCGACGTGCGGGAGGTCTATCTGATGCCGCTGTTCGAGTTCGAAGGGAAGCGTCCCACGATCCACCCCACCGCGTTCGTCGCACCGACGGCGACGATCGTCGGCGACGTAACCGTCGAAGAAGACGCGTCGGTCTGGTACGGCGCGGTCGTGCGCGCGGACTACTCGCCGGTCGTGATCCGTGCCGGCGCGAACGTGCAGGACGGCTCGATCCTGCATGCGCCGCCCGAGATGCCGATCGAGGTCGGACCCGGCGCGACCGTCGCGCACCTGTGCGTGATCCACGGCGCCACCCTCGGCGCGGAGTGTCTGGTCGCGAACGGCGCGACCGTGCTCGACGGCGCGAAGATCGGCGCCCGCGCGATGATCGCCGGCGGTGCCGTCGTAACGCCCGGCGCGGAGATCCCGGACGGTATGCTCGCGGCCGGCGTCCCGGCGAAGGTCCGCGGACCGATCGCCGGGACACCTTCGGAGATCTGGGTAACGATGAACCCGCCCGCCTATCGCGATCTCGCCGCGCGCCATCGGCGCGGGGTCCGCGCGCTCGACGGTTGATCGAGGAGGATGCTTTCATGTCGAACGAGATGAAACCGACGCAACGCGACGCAACCAAGAAGCCCGACCGCAACCTCGCGATGGAGCTCGTTCGTGTGACGGAGGCAGCCGCGCTCGCTGCCTCCCGATGGATCGGGCGCGGCGACAAGAACGCGGCAGACCAGGCCGCCGTCGACGCGATGCGGCTGATGATCGACACCGTTTCGGTAGACGGGATCGTCGTCATCGGCGAAGGCGAGAAGGACGAGGCACCGATGCTCTTCAACGGCGAGCGCGTCGGAACCGGCGAGCCGCCGGCCGTTGACATCGCCGTCGATCCGATCGACGGAACGCGCCTGACGGCGCGCGGCGGCGCCAACGCATTGTCGGTCCTTTCGATGGCCGAGCACGGCACGATGTTCGACCCCGGCCCGTGCGTCTACATGGAGAAGATCGCCGCCGGACAGGAAGCGGCGGACGTGATCGACATCGAGGCGCCGATCGAAGACAACATCGCCAAGGTCGCGAAGGCGAAGGGCATCGAGGTCGAAGACGTGATCGTCACGATCCTCGACCGCGACCGCCACGAAGAGTTCATCCGCCGGATCCGCGAGTGCGGCGCCCGCGTGCGTCTCATCACCGACGGCGACGTAGCCGGCGCCATCGCCACCGGGCGCAGCGGCCTCGGCGTCGACCTCCTGTACGGGATCGGTGGCACGCCCGAGGGAGTCACCTCGGCATGCGCGCTGAAGTGTCTCGGCGGCGAGATCCAGGGGAAGCTCTGGCCGCGGAACGACGACGAGCGGCAGCGCGCGATCGACGCCGGCTACGACCTCAGCCGCGTCCTGACGACGAACGACCTCGTCTCCGGACAGGACGTCTTCTTCGCGGCCACCGGTGTGACCGATGGGTACCTGCTCGACGGCGTGCGGACGACGCGCGAGGGCGCCGTCACGGAATCGCTCGTGATGCGCTCTCGCTCGGGCACGATCCGCACGGTCCGCTCCGAGCACCGCTGGGACAAGCTCGAGCGCATCTCCGAGGTCGCCTACCGCCCCGGCACGCACTAAGGGAGATCGCCGTGAGCGAGCGTCGTGCGGATCAGGCGACGCGGCACTACGAACAGCTCTGCACGCTCTGGCCCACCATGACGACCAAGAGCGTCGTGTCCGGACCGATCGCCGAGCGAACCGTTGTGGTCCTTCACTCGGTCGGGTTCGAGTTCCCACCACATCTCCAGCACGTCGTCCCGGCCTACGAGGAGCGATTCCTGTGCGCGATCCTGTCGCTGTTGCGGCAGCCGCACGGCCGACTCATCTACCTCACGTCGCTGCCGATGCTGCCGCGCCTCGTCGACTACTACCTTGGGCTGGCGCCGGGACTGCACAGCGCGGACATGCGCGACCGACTGAAGCTGATCTCGGTCGGCGACGGATCGCGCAAGACGCTGACGCGCAAGATCATCGAGCGACCGCGGCTCATCGACCGGATCGGCTCCTGCATCCCGGACAAGCGACGCGCGCTGATCCTGCCGTTCATCACCAGCCAGGACGAGATCACGCTGAGCTCGATGCTCGACGTCCCGTGCTATGGGCACGACCCGGCGCTCGCGTGGATCGGGACGAAGACGGGTGGGCGGCGCATCTTCGCGGAGGAAGGAGTTCCCCGCGCCCCCGGCGTGGAGGGCGTCCGCAGCCTCGACGATGTCGTGGAGGCGATCCGCGCGCTCTCGTCGTCCGCGACGGGAGACGCGTTCGTCGTGAAGCTCGACGCCGGCGCCGGCGGGCTCGGAAACGCCACGGTTCGGCTGCGCGGCGCCTCGACTCCGCGCGAGATCGCGGACGCCGTTCGCGCCATGGAGCTCGACGACAAAGACGAAACGACGGATTGGTACCTCGACAACCTCGCGCAACAGGGCGGCGTCGTCGAGGTCATGCTCTCCGGCGACGAGATCCGGAGCCCGAGCGTGCAGTTGCGGATCGACCCCGAGGGCCGGACCGAGATCCTTTCCACGCACGATCAGATGCTCGGCGGCACGAACGGATTGACGTTCCTCGGTTGCCGGTTCCCCGCCGACCCCGCGTACGTCGGCGCGATCACGGAGCTCGCGCACGTCGTCGGGCGGCGGCTCGCGAAGGAAGGAGCGCTCGGCCGGCTCAGCCTCGATTTCGTCACCGTGCGCTCGGGCGACCGGTGGGAGCCGTACGCGCTCGAGATCAACCTGCGTAGCGGCGGGACGACGCACCCGATGCTCACGCTCCTGTCGTTGACCGATGGCGATTACGACCCCGACGCGGCCACGTTCCGCGCGCCCGACGGACGCGAGAAGTACTACGTGGCGAGCGACCACGTCGAGGGCAAGGGGTACGAGCGTCTCACGCCGGACGATCTCCTCGACCTGGCAGAAGGGGAACTGCGCTGGGACGAGGACGCGTTGACGGGTGTCGCGTTCCACTTCGTGAGCGCGATCGCTTCCGCGGGACGTACCGGCGTCACCGTGATCGGCGACAGCCCCGACGACGCGATGCAGCGGTACCGCCACGTCGTCGACGTCCTCAACCGCGAGAGCGGCGCGCGCGCCTGACCGCGCCGCGGAAACTTTGCGGGGCGATGCGGAAGAACGCGGCCGTGACCCGGTGACGCAGCAAGCAACCGAGCCGTAGACTCCTGCCCCTTCATTTCTCGGGCACGGGGTGATGCGTGGTTGTACGGGGGCGGCGATGGAGCCGCCGGCGCGGCGGGGCGGTCGCGTTCCTGCTCGTCCTGCTCGCGGTCCAGACGATGTCGTCGGCGTCGTCCCGCTGGGTCGACGGTGTGCGCATCCCCGCCGGGTATCGCCTCGTCGCGCGGCACCACCCCGGTACCGGCGTATGGCATCTCGTGTTGCGTCGATCGCATCCCGGTGAGGTCCTGAACGTCGGCGTTCTGCAGCGAACCTCCCCGAACGCATTGCGGGTGATCCTGTCCAACGGCCGCGTCGCCGGGCCGGCGCCGCGCACCGAGCGCACGAGCTCGATGTGCCGCCGCGTCGACTGCTTGGTCGCCGTGAACGGCGATTTCTTCACCGACGCGGGCGCGCCCGTCGGCGGCGTCGTCGACGGCGGCGAGCCGGTCCGCTCCCCCAACCCGTCCCGCAGCCAGTTCGTCATCGGACCGACCGGGAAGCCGCGGGTCGGGCCGCTGCAGATGGCGATCACCCTGACCAGCACCTATTCGGGTGTCCCGACGGGTTTGTTCAAGCGCACGCCGACCTCACAAACCAAGACCACTCCGATCGACGGCCTGAACGTGATCCGCGGCTCCGACGACATCGTGGTCTACACGCCTCGCTACGGCCCGACGACGGAGACGAAGAAGGGCACCGAGCTGATCGCCAGGATCGTCTCGCCGGCCGGACCGCTCCACACCGGCGTCGACACGACGGTGCAGCTCATCTCCCAGCGCACCGGCGGATCGTCGATCCCCGCGGACGGGGTCGTGCTCTCCGGCCAGGGCGACGGGGCGGCGACGCTCGCGGCGCTGTGGCGAGACGTGCGCACGGGCGTCGCGACGGCGCAAGCGACGTTGCGCGTCAACGCCGACCCGGCCGCGGTCGAAAGCGTGGGTGGCAAGCCGGTTCTCGTGCGTGACGGCAAGCGCGTCACGTCGTCGCGCAGCATCCGCGCGCCGCGCACCATGATCGGCTGGACGGCGAGCGGCGACGTGCTCATGGTGACCGCGGACGGACGCGGAAACGCCGCCGGCCTGACGGTCGTCGAGGCTGCGGATCTGATGCGAGCGCTCGGCGCGGTGTACGCGCTCAACCTCGACGGCGGCGGCTCGACGACGTTCGTCCTCGGTGGCCGGGTCGTCAACCACCCGGCGAACAGCGGCTACCGAGAGCGCGGGGTCGCCGTTTCCGTCGCGATCGTCCCGAAGTAACCGCACACCGCGCACCGGCACGACCGGATCCACCGTGCCCGCGGTCTACACTGTCGGCCGATGGACGTTCTCGTCGTCGTGGGCGATGCCCGGCCGCCCGAGCGGCTCGTCTCGAAGGCGCACCACGTCGTCACGTCGCCCGACGCCGACCTCTCACCCGAGCTCGTCGCGGACCTGCGCGCGCGCATCCCCCGCGAAGTCGGCGTGACCGGCGAAGCGACCGACGCCGCGAAAGCAGCGTTGTCGCTCGAGAAACACGGCTTCCCGGTCGCGCTGTTCACCGACTCCGAACCGCCCGACCGCGCGCGGCTCGATCGCGCCGGCATCCGCGTCCAGACCCTGACCGATCCCGGCCCGGCCATGGAGGTTTCCGATTCGCTGATCGATCTCGTCGGCGACACGCCGCTGGTGCGGCTGGATCGCGTCGGCCGAGAGCTCGACTGCCAGCTGCTCGCGAAGGTCGAGCAGCTGAACCCCGGGGGGAGCGTGAAGGACCGGATCGCGCTCGGGATGGTCGAGGCGGCGGAGCGAGACGGTCGCCTGAAGCCCGGGGGAACCATCGTCGAGCCGACTTCCGGCAACACGGGCGTCGGGCTCGCGATCGTGGCGGCGCGAAAGCGGTATCGCTGCATCTTCGTGATGCCCGACAAGATGAGCCAGGAGAAGATCTCGCTCCTGCGCGCGTACGGCGCCGAGGTGGTCGTCTGCCCTACCGCCGTCGCTCCCGAGCACCCCGACTCCTATTACTCGGTCGCCAACCGCCTCGCGTCGGAGATCCCCGGCGCCTTCCAGCCGAACCAGTACGCCAATCCCGAGAACCCGCGGGCGCACGAGCTTTCGACCGGCCCGGAGATCTGGCGCCAGACCGCCGGCCGCATCACGCACTTCGTCGCCGGGATCGGGACCGGCGGCACGATCAGCGGCACCGGCAGGTACCTCAAGTCACAGAACCCGGCGATCCAGGTCGTGGGCGCGGATCCTGAGGGCTCCGTGTATTCCGGCGGCGGAGGCCGCCCGTACCTCGTCGAAGGCGTCGGCGAGGATTTCTGGCCCAAGACATACGACCCGTCCATCGTGGATCGCGTCGTCGCGGTGAGCGACCGCGACTCGTTCCTCACGGCGCGACGGGTCACGCGGGAAGAGGGCATCTTGATCGGCGGCTCCGGTGGGCTGGCGGTGAAGGCGGCATTGGTCGCAGGCGCCGGGCTCGCAGCGTCGGATGTGGTGGTCGTCCTCATCCCCGACTCGGGCCGCGGCTACCTGTCGAAGATCTACAACGACGACTGGATGGCCGACTATGGATTCATCCGCGTCGGCGGCGAGACCGTCGCCGACATCCTCTCGCGCAAGAGCCGGGATCTGCCGGGCCTGGTGCATATCCATCCCGACGAGCCCGTCCGCGCGGCGATCGCGCTCATGCGCGAGTACGACGTTTCGCAGGTGCCGGTCGTGAAGGCCGAGCCGCCACTCGCGTTCGCGGAGGTCGCCGGCGCGGTCCGCGAGCGCGACCTGCTCGATCGCGCGTACCGCGATCCGGCGATACTGGACCGGCCGACGTCTGAGGCGATGGGCCCGCCGCTGCCGGCCGTCGGCGCGGGCGAGCCGGTCGACGAGGCGGTCGTCGCGCTCGAACGCGGCCCCGCGGTTCTGGTCGTCGACGCCGGGCATCCGGTTGGGATCCTCACGCGTTCGGATGTGCTGGAGTTCCTTTCGCAGCGCGGAGGGAGCCGAATCTGATGGAGTTCGAGACCCGCGCGATCCACGAAGGCCAGCACCCCGATCCCGCGACGGGGGCGATCGTGACGCCGATCTACCAGACATCGACCTACGTGCAGTCGAAGGTCGGCGAGCACCAAGGGTTCGAGTACTCGCGGACGGGAAATCCGACGCGATCCGCGCTCGAATCGTGCCTCGCGTCGTTGGAGGGCGCGTCGCACGGGCTCGCGTTCGCGTCCGGCATGGCGGCCGAAGACGCGATCCTTCGGCTGCTCTCCCCCGGCGACCACGTGATGATCCCAAACGACGCGTACGGCGGTACCTACCGCCTGGTCGCGCGCGTGTACCAGCCCGCCGGTATGGAGTTCAGCGCCGTCGACATGACTCGGGTGGACGCGTGCACGGAAGCGTGGCGCGATACGACGAAGCTCGTCTGGATCGAGACGCCGACCAATCCGCTGCTCCGTGTGATCGACATCGCCGCCGTCGCTGCGTTGGCCCACGAGCGCGGCGCGTTGGTCGTCGTCGATAACACGTTCGCGACGCCGTACCTGCAACAGCCGCTCACGCTCGGCGCGGACATCGTCGTTCACTCGACGACCAAGTACCTCGGTGGGCACTCCGACGTCGTCGGCGGGTTCGCGGCGACGAACGACGGGACGACGGCCGAGCGGCTCGCGTTCCTGCAGAACGCCGCCGGCGCGGTGCCGGGCCCGTTCGATTGCTGGCTGGTGCTGCGCGGCGTGAAGACGCTCGCCCTTCGGATGGAGCGGCATTGTCAGAACGCACGGGCGATCGCCGCGATGCTTGAACAACACCCGGCCGTCGGCCGCGTCTATTACCCGGGCCTTCCGTCGAACCCGGGTCACGACACCGCCACTCGCCAGATGCGCGACTTCG
>Ga0075425_100005382_pt1 | contig 13306 bp, 11 predicted proteins | sample SoiMethybrSBSTD4_FD_75300 | JGI IMG/M metagenome (GOLD analysis project Ga0075425, IMG submission 75300) | Bulk soil microbial communities from a Populus tree surrounding site in Tennessee, USA - Soil MetaG P. TD hybrid SBSTD4 | ecosystem: Environmental > Terrestrial > Soil > Tree plantation...
TGGCAGTCCGGCAGCGCGCCGTGGAAGGTGTGGGCGTGACATTCTGGAGCGGCCGTCGCGTATTCGTGACGGGTCATACCGGCTTCAAGGGAAGCTGGCTCACGCTCTGGCTGCGCCGGCTCGGCGCCGAGGTGACCGGTTATGCGCTGCCGCCGGCGACGAATCCGAGTCACTACGAGGTGGCGAACGCCGGCGATGGAATTCGCTCGATTTTCGCGGATATCCGCGACGCGCAGAAAATGCAGGAAGCGCTCGCGGCATCGCGTGCCGAAGTGGTGTTTCATTTGGCGGCCCAATCGCTGGTGCGGGCTTCTTATGAGATGCCGCGCGAAACGTACGAGGTCAACGTCATTGGAACGGTGAATGTTCTCGATGCCGTGCGCGCGTGCCACTCCGTCCGCTCCGTCGTCATTGTGACGAGCGACAAGTGCTACGAGAACCGCGAATGGTCATGGGGATATCGCGAGAGCGATCCGCTCGGCGGTCACGATCCGTATTCGAGCAGCAAGGCCGCCGCGGAGATCGTCACCGCCGCGTATCGCGCGTCGTATTTTCGAGCTCCGAATGCCGCGCGCATTGCCAGCGCGCGCGCCGGAAACGTGATCGGCGGCGGCGACTGGGCGCGCGACCGGCTCATTCCCGATCTCGTCACCGCGTTCGCGGAAGGGCGCAAGCCGCTCATTCGCAATCCGCGCGCGACGCGGCCGTGGCAATTCGTGCTCGATCCGCTTTATGGATACATGCTGTTGGCCGAACGTCTCTGTGAGGATGAATCGTTTGCCGAGGCTTGGAACTTCGGTCCCGAGGATCGCGACGTGCGGTCGGTCGGCGCGATCGTCGATCGCGTTGCGACATTGTGGGGCAACGGCGCCGCCGTCGAGCGCGACACGGCTGCGCAGCCGCATGAAGCGCAATTTCTGAAGCTCGACAGCTCCAAAGCGCGAACGCGACTCGGATGGTCTTCGCTGCTCGACGTCGACAAGGCGCTCGAATGGACCGTCCGCTGGTATCGAAATCCGACTGCTGATCAAACACGTGCCGACATCGATGCGTACTCTGCACTCCTGCCGCTTCTGTAGCGCGCCATTGTCCGAGGTTTTTGCGGACCTCGGGATGTCGCCGCTGTCGAATGCGTTCGTGCCCGCCGAGCGCGCGCACGAGATGGAGTGCTTTTTTCCGCTGACCGCGTACGTCTGCACGAAGTGCTTTCTCGTGCAGGTGCCGGAGTTCGAAGCGCCCGATCGCATCTTCAGCGAGACATACGCCTATTTCTCGTCGTTCTCCGACACGTGGCTCGCGCATGTGAAGCGTTATGTCGACGAGATGATCGATCGCTACGAGATCGGCTCGTCGAGCCAGGTCGTCGAGATCGCCAGCAATGACGGCTACCTGCTGCAGTACTTCGTCGCGCGCGGCGTGCCGGTTCTCGGAATCGAGCCGGCAGCGAATTGCGCGCGCGCCGCGGAAGAGCGGGGAGTGCGGACGCTGACTGTGTTCTTCAATTCTCAGACGGCGCAATCGGTCGCTGCCGATTTGTTGCTCGGCAACAACGTCCTCGCGCACGTCCCGGACCTCAACGACTTCGTCGATGGATTACGCATTGCGCTGAAACCGCAGGGCGTGATCACGATGGAGTTTCCGCATCTCCTGCGATTGATCCAGGAGAATCAGTTCGACACGATCTATCACGAGCACTTTTCCTACTTTTCGTTCCTGACCGTGCAGCGCATTTTCGCGGAGCACGGCCTGACGATTCACGACGTCGAACAGTTGCCGACGCACGGCGGATCGCTCCGTATTCACGCCCAGCGGACGGAAACCGGTGCGCAGCCGGTGAGTCCGAATGTCGCGGAGCTGTTGGACGTCGAGCGCGAAGCGGGCCTCGATCGCATCGAGACGTATCGCTGCTTCGCCGAGACCGCGCAGAAAGTGAAGCGCGACCTGCTGCGCTTTCTCATCGACGCGAAAGAAGCGGGCCGGCGCGTTGCCGCATACGGCGCTCCTGCGAAAGGAAACACGCTCCTCAATTACTGCGGCATTCGCACCGATCTTCTGCCGTTCACCGTCGATCGCAGTCCGCATAAACAAGGCACGCTCCTTCCCGGCACGCGCATCCCGGTGCGTGCTCCCGACGCATTGATCGACGCAAAACCCGACTACGTCCTCATCCTGCCGTGGAACATCAAAGACGAGATCACGCAGCAGATGAGCTGCGTGCGCGAGTGGGGCGGCCGATTCGTCGTCTCCATTCCGCGACTGCAGGTGCTCGATTGAGCCTCATCTTCAAAGAGACCGCGGTCGACGGCGCGTATGTGATCGACGCCGAGCGTCCGGACGATCATCGCGGTTTCTTCATGCGCACCTTCGACGCGCAGGAATTCGCCGCGAAAGGCCTGGTGCCGGCGATCGCACAATGCAGCCTCTCGTACAATGCGAAGAAGGGGACGCTCCGCGGAATGCACTATCAGGTCGCGCCGCACGAAGAGGCCAAGCTCGTACGCTGCGTGCGCGGGTCGATTTACGACGTCGTCCTCGATGTTCGTCCGAATTCGCCGACGTACAAGAAGTGGGACCATGTCGAATTGACGGCATCGAATCGCCTCGCCCTCTACATTCCGCCCGGCGCCGCGCACGGCTTCGTCACCCTCGAGGACGACTGCGAGTTGTTCTATTCGATGTCCGAGCTCTATCACGAGGAATCGTCGCGCGGTGTCTTGTGGAACGATCCGGCATTTGGAATCGAGTGGCCGGTCACGGACCCGATTTTGTCCGTGGCTGATCGGAATCGAGCGCGGGCATGATCATCATTGCGCCGACCGCCGTCGTCTCGATACTTGCCGACATCGAGGACTCCGTGCGCGGCTCGAAGATCATCATCGAAGACGGCGTGCGCATCGACTCGTTCGTGAAGATCAAGCCGGCCGGCGGCACCGGCGACGTGCGCATCGGCCGCAACAGCTACATCAATTCCGGCTGTGTGATTTATACAGGCAACGGCGTGCAGATCGGCGAGGACGTGCTCATTGCCGCCAATTGCACGTTCGCGTCGGTCAATCACGAATTCCGCAGCCGCGACAAGAAGATCATCGAACAGCGATTCCAGCCGAGCCGCGGAGGAATCGTCATTGAAGACGACGTCTGGATCGGTGCGAACAGCGTGCTGCTGGACGGCGCCATCCTTCGCAAAGGCTGTGTCGTCGGCGCGCAGTCGCTGGTGATGGGCGAGTGCGAGCCGTACTCGATCAACGTCGGCGTGCCGGCGCGCTGCATCGGATATCGCGAGTGAAGTTCACCGTTTTCGGATCGCGCGGCTTCATCGGCTCACATTTGGTGCGCACGCTCAATGCGCGCGGCATCGAGTGCGTAACGCCGGATCGGGGCGAGATTCCCAATGAGCTCGGACACGCTGTTTGGGCGATCGGTCTCACGGCCGATTTCCGGCAGCGTCCGATCGATACCGTGCGGGCGCACGTCGCCGCGGTGCTCGATGTTCTCGAGCGCGGCCGCTTCGATTCCTTTCTGTATCTCTCATCGACGCGCGTCTATGCCGGCGCACCGGCTGGCGTCGAGGAGACGACGTTCAATGTCGACCCGATGAATGGCAGCGACCTTTACAACCTGTCCAAGCTGATGGGGGAATCGGTCTGCCACGCCGCCGGCCGCGCCAATGTGCGCGTCGCGCGGCTCTCCAATGTCTTCGGCGCGGACTTCGACTCCTCGAATTTCCTCAGCAGCATCATTCGCGACGCGGTGGAGACGCAGGAAGTCGTCTTCTCGACGGCCGCCGGCTCCGCGAAGGACTATGTGAGCATTGACGACGTCACCGCGACGCTGATCGACCTCGCCATCAATGGACGACACGTCGTCTACAACATCGCCTCCGGTGAGAACACCACGAACGGCGACGTCGCGCACGCACTGCAAGAGCTCACCGGATGCCGCATTCGTTTCGCCGACAATGTCAAGACCGTCGTCTTTCCGCCGATCTCCATCGCCCGTCTGCAACAAGAATTCGAATTCAAGCCTGTACGCCTGCTCGACGCGCTCCCCGCGCTCGTGCAATCGTTCGGCTCAGTGAGCACAAAATGATGATCACGATCGACCCCGAGCGCGGCACGATTCAGCGCGGCGAGGAAACGGTTTCATTCGACACGCCGGAAGCGTTCGAGATCATTTCCGATCTCTGGCTGCGCGTCGGATGGGACACGAAGTACGTCTACAGCTTCAGTTGGATGGGTCGCCCCATCATTCAATTGCCGGAAGACCTCATGCGCATTCAAGAGGTCATCTATGCCGTGAAACCGGACGTGATCATCGAGACCGGCATCGCGCACGGCGGCTCGCTGATTTTCTACGCGTCACTCTGCAAGGCCATGGACAAAGGACGCGTGATCGGTATCGACATCGACATCCGTCCTCACAATCGCGAGGCCATTGAAGCGCACGAGCTGTTTCCGTTCATCACGCTCATTGAAGGGAGCTCGGTCGACGGCGCCATCGTCGATCGAGTGCGCCGTCTCGTCAAACCCGGCGAGACCGTCCTCATCCTGCTCGACTCGAATCACGAGAAACAGCACGTGCTCGCCGAGTTGAACGCTTACGCGCCGCTCGTCTCGCCCGGCTCGTACATCGTGGCCACCGACGGCATCATGGAGTACGTCGTCGGCGCGCCGCGCTCGAATCCCGATTGGGATTCGAACAATCCGCGCCAGGCCGCGCTCGAATTCGTCGCCAACAATCCCGATTTCGTCATCGAGGAGCCCGCGTTCCCGTTCAATGAGGGCGTCGTCCGCAACCGCGTCACCTACTGGCCGGACGCATTCATCCGTCGTGTCCACAATCACCCGTAAGAACGTCGTCGCGAACCTGGCCGGGCGCGCCTTGAGCGCCGCCCTCGCATTCGCCACTGTTCCGATCGTCATCCACCTTCTCGGCGTCGAGTCGTACGGCCTGATCGGTGTCTTCGCCACGCTGCAAGCCATCTTCGGACTCCTCGACCTCGGCCTGAGCGGAACGATGACCCGCGAGATGGCGCGCCGCTCCGCGTCGCCCGAAGAGCGCAAGAGCTGTCGCGATTTCGTCCGCACCGTGGAGGTGTTCTACTGGGGCATCGGCATCGTCATCGGCGCGTTGACGATTGCAGGCGCACCGTATGTCGCGCATCGCTGGATTCACGTGCGATCGCTGTCGCCGCAAACCGCGCAGAACGCGGTGATCCTCATGGGGATCGCGCTTGCGGTGCAATGGCCCCTCAGTCTCTATGAAGGCGCAATCGGAGGACTGCAGCGGCAAGTCCTCGGCAACGTCGTCAGTCTCACCACGACCGTCATCCGCACCGCTGCGGCGATTGGCGTTCTCTTCGTGGTATCGCGCAGCATCGAGGCGTACCTCATCGCTCAGGCCGGCGGCTATTTTCTGCAAACGTTCGTGACGGCCATCGTCGTCTGGCGATCGCTTCCGCCTGCCGAAGGGCCGGTGCGCGTGCACATCCCGATCCTCGCCGACGTCTGGCGCTTCGCGGCTGGAATCAGCGCGACGTCGATCATCGGCATCGTCCTTACGCAAATCGACAAAGTCGTCGTGAGCAAAGTTCTCGACCTGCGCGAATTCGCGTTCTACACCGTCGGCGCAACGGCCGCCGCCGGCCTCTACTACATCGTCGGTCCGATTTTCACCGCCGTCTATCCGCAGATGACGCAGCGCGCCGCTGCAGGCGATCCGACGCTCGCCTCCTTCTATCACCGCTCCTCACAGCTTCTCGGCGCCGTCGTCTTTCCCGTCGCCGCCACAATGGCATTTTTCTCGCGCGACGTCCTCCTTCTCTGGACGCGCGACGCGCAGACGGCCACCGCGGCATCGACGGTGATGGCGCTGCTCGTCACCGGAACGGCCTTGCACGGGATGATGCACATTCCCTATGCACTGCAGTTGGCATATGGGTGGACGAGCCTGACGATGATCACCAATGCCGTCATGGCCGCAGTGCTCGCGCCATTGATGTTCGGCATTGCGCGCCGCTTCGGCGCGCCCGGCGCCGCCGCCGTATGGCTTCTTCTGAACTGCGCATATGTTCTCGTCGTCGTGCCGCTGATGCACCGCCGGTATCTGAAAGGGGAGACGGCGGCGTGGTATGTACGCGACCTCCTCCTGCCGCTCCTGGCGTCGACGCTCGCCGCCGCGATCTGGCGTGCCGCGGCCCCGCGACAATTACCGCTCATTCAATCCGCTGCCGTCGTCGCGGGCTGTATCGTGACGGCGTTCATTGCGGCGGTCGTGGCCACGCCGGCGGCGCGCGAGGAGCTCGTGGCCCGCGGCAGTGCGCTTGCGTTGAGGGTGCGTGAGCGATGAAAGTGACGATCGCCATGCCCGTGTACAACGGCCAGCGGTTCATTCGCGAGGCGCTCGACTCGCTGCTTGCGCAGACGTTCAAGGACTTCGAGATCGTCATTTCCGACAATGCGTCGACCGACTCGACGCCGGCGATCTGCCGCGAATATCAAGAGCGGGATCCGCGCGTCCGCTACATTCGCCAACCCGAGAATCGCGGCGCATTCGTCAATGCCGAGATGGCCGTACGCGCCGGCAATGGCGAGTACACGATGATGGTCGGCGACGACGACGTCTACGATCCGCGCTACATCGAAGTCCTCTTGCCGCTCTTCGAGCGCGATCCCGAAGTCGGATTGGCTTATTCGAATTACGGATTCATCGACGAGCGCGGCGTGAAGACGCCGTCGACGCTGCGTCGCTTCTTCCATCGCGACAGGAAGCCGGCCAGCGTATTCGCCGCATACGACCGCCATCGCATCTGCCTGCCGATGATCTTCGGCCTGATGCGCTCGGAGGTCTTCAAGAACGCGCTGCCGTTTCAGACGTTCAAGAAGATGACCGGCGATCTCGACAACCTGTTGATGCTGCGCATTCTCTCGTTCGGCATTCGTGTCGAGAGCACGCCGGAGGTGCTGTTTCATTACAGAGTGAAAGACCGCAGCGGCACGAATCCTCCCGATTGGCCGTCGACGCGATGGGGACAGCGGATGTACATCTTCCGGCATCACCTCGAAGTGATGAGGCGGACGTTTGCGATCCTCGACCGCTCCGCATTCAATCGAATTCAAAGGCTGCTGCTCAAGGCCGGATCGCTCGAAACCCTGATCGCGTATTGGACGGTGATGCCGCTATTGACGATGTGGAGGGCACGCCGCGCGCGCTAATGCTTCGTCCCGCGCTGCCGCGGCGGTGCATTGCGCATATAAACGACCAGGACGGCATGATCGTACGTCGTCACCAGCATTGGCGCGAGCGTTCCGTCGACCGAATCGAATCGCAGCGAGCCGTCCAGCATCTTCGGATATTGCTCGAGGATGAATGCCGGATCGGCCGATTGGGCGGCCGCCCCCGCCGTCATGCGCTTGAAGACGAGCCACCGATGCTGTTCATTGCTCGAGGGGACGACGAAAACGTTCGGATCGCCATTCGCGGCGGCCAACGCGGTGGAAGCGCAGTCCCATGTCTCGCAGGAAGCGATCGTCCAGAGGTGCGTCAGCGGGACACAAGGACAGGGGTCGGCGGCCTGAAGGGCAGGAGCAAGGAGCAGAAGGAGGAGAGCGGCTGGGGCGGCTTTCTGCAACATGTCAACGCGCGGTGAAAAACACATGCCAGTGAGGCGGGGCGGCAACGGACATGCAATGCCGCCACGTGGTGCACTATGCGTATCCGTTCGCTACTCCTCGCTCTCGCCGTCGCGCTCGCATCGCAGGCTCTTTTCGCCGCTACGTTCGTCGTTCCCAATGACCGGGACATGGTCCGCCGCGCGGACGCCATTACGGTCGCGACCGTTCTCAGTCAATACAGCCGCATTACGGACGACGACTCGATCGAGACCGTGACCGTCATGTCGCCTGAAGAAACGATCAAAGGACTCGTGACGGCGTCAGCCACGACGTTTGAAGTGCATGAGCCCGGCGGTGTCGTCGGAGATCGCGCGTTGATCATCCCCGGCGTTCCCCGCTTTACGCCCGGACAGCGACTCATTCTTTTCCTCACAAGAACGCCACAAGAGACGTGGGCCGTCACCGATCTCGTTCTCGGCAAATTCCGCATGGCCATGGATCGCACCGGCGAGCACATCGCGGTGCGCGATGAGGAAGCGATCGTCGGATGGGATCCCGATCTCACGCCCCACGTCGAGCCGCGGCGCCAAGCCGACAAATTCCTCGCATTTCTCCGAGACGAAGCGAAAGGCACCATCACCAAGCAGGATTACTTCGTGCCCCGTAGCCCGATCGCAGGGGAGGATCTGCGCGCGACGACATTCAGCGACGCGCTCAACGCGCCGGCAACGACGCTCGCCACATTCACGGCGCGCTCTTATACCTTCGACGTCTCCGGAGGCCCCGGCGCCCGCTGGACCGCTTTTCCGAGCGCAGTGACATTCTTCATGGGCGCGACACAAGAACCGGGCGCGCCCGGCGGCGGCTCCACGGCAGTGCAGACCGCGCTGGGCGCATGGACGAACGACTGCGGCTCCAACGTGAATTACACATACGGCGGCACCGATAGTACGCATACGAAGGGGCTCACCGGTCCCGACGGCGCCAATACCGTTCTGTTCGAGCGCAGTCTCTCCGCGTACGGCGTCGGCCCATTCGCCTGCTCCGGCAACAGCTACAGCGGCACGCTCGGAATCGGCGGAGTGACGTCGACGAACGGCCAGCACACGTTTTCGGGCGATACGTTCTATACGACGGCCGAAGGCGACGTCGAGATGAATCAGGGTCTCGCCAATTGCTCGCTGCTGTTCAGCAACGGGGACTTCAACTCGGCGGTGACACACGAAATCGGCCACACGCTCGGATTCCGTCATTCCGATCAGAGCCGCGCCGACAATCCGTCCGTGACCTGCTCGTCCGATCCGACGCTCGAGTGCTCCTCGCGCGCGATCATGACCGCGTTCGTGACCGCCGGCCTCAATGCGGCTCTGCAGCCCTGGGACATCAACGCCGTGCGCGCCCTCTATCCGGGCGGTTCTTGTACGGCCTGCACGCCGCCGGCGATCACGGCGCAGCCGCAGTCGCAGACCATTGCCGCCGGCACCGCGGTAACGCTCAGCGTGACGGCAACCGGTACGGGACCTTTGTCGTATCAATGGTACGGCGGCTCGTCCGGATTTACGGGAGCGCCACAGCCGGGAGCGACCGGCTCGACGTTTACGGTCTCTCCTACAGTGACGTCGCAATATTGGGTGCGCGTGACGAATTCCTGCGGATCGGCGGACAGCACCACCACGCTGATCACAGTGACGAATAGTTGCACGCCGCCGTCGATCACCACTCAACCCCAGTCGAGGACGGTCTCACCGGGGACGGCGGTCACGCTCTCAGTGACTGCCAGCGGCAGCGCCCTCTCCTATCAATGGTTCAACGGCGCCTCGGGCTTCACAGGCTCGCCGATCAACGGCGCGACCGGAACCTCGGTGACGGTTTCCCCCACCGTGACGTCGCAGTATTGGGTCCGCGTGTCGAACGCTTGCGGCAGCGTCAACAGCGCAACGGCACTGATTACAGTGACCAGTTGCTCGCCGCCTTCGATCACGTCCCAGCCGCAGTCGACGACGACGACCCCGGGAGCGCCGGTCACACTGAGCGTGTCGGCGAGCGGCACGGGTCTGACGTATCAATGGTTCAACGGCTCTTCGGGATATACGCTGTCGCCGATCAACGGTGCTACGGGAACATCCGTCACCGTCGCGCCGACGGTGACGTCGCAGTATTGGGTGCGCGTCTCGAACAGTTGCGGCTCCGTCAACAGCAACACCGCGCTGGTCACGGTGACGAGCGGCTGCACGCCGCCGTCGATCACGACGCAGCCGCAGTCCACGACCTCGACAGCGGGGGCACCGGTAACGCTGAGTGTCTCCGCAACCGGCACGAATCTGACGTATCAGTGGTTCAATGGCGCTTCCGGCTACACGCTGTCGCCGATCAGCGGCGCCACCGGACCATCGGTCACCGTGTCGCCGACCGTGACCTCGCAATATTGGGTGCGCGTCTCCAACAGTTGCGGCTCCGTCGACAGTACGACGGCGCTGATCACGGTGAACTGTGCGCCGCCGTCGATTACGTCGCAACCGCAGTCCGTCACCATCCAGAAGGGACAGTCGACGACGCTGACGGTGAGCGCGTCCGGCTCCGGCCTGACGTATCAATGGTTCAATGGAGCATCCGGCTATACGCTGTCGCCGATCAACGGGGCCACCGGACCCTCGGTGACCGTGTCGCCGACTGTGACCTCGCAATACTGGGTGCGCGTCTCCAACAGTTGCGGATCGGTCAACAGCAATACTGCGCTCGTAACGGTGCAATGACGAGCGCCGCCGCCGCGGCGGAAATCGTTTGACGTCTGACATTCAACTGACGGTCCTCACCGATCCGGTGATGGACGTCCGCCGCGCGTTGCCGATTACGGCGCGGGCACTGGCGCGGCGTGTGCGCAATTTGATGCATCCGCCGCCGCCGTATTTCTCGACGTATTATCGCGGTCATTTCGCCGTCACGCGCAGTCTCGTCGAGGGCCTGCAGAAGATCGGTGCGCCCGCGAATTACAATCCGCGCTCGGTTCGCGGCGTCGGCCCGAACGTCATTGTCCTGAGCGGCCTCAATACGCTCGCCCAGGCCGTTGAGCTGCGCCGCAAAGGACGGATCCGGCGTTTGCTCGCCGGACCGAACATCCTCGAGTTTCCCTCGGATCATCCCGACCTCATTGGCGCCGCGGAGGTGGATGTCTGCATTACGCCGGCGCCGCCGACGGCGAGGCTTTATGAGAAGGACCTCCCGCGTTTGGCCGGACGCGTCCGGCCGTGGCCGGCCGGCGTGGACACGGAATACTGGTCTCCTCACGGTGAGCGCTCGGACCGAACGGTTCTGATTTTCCTGAAGGAGAACAAAGGCCCGGTCGGTCCGATCGATCCCTATGTGGAATTCATCGAGCGCAAGGGATATCACGTGGAAGTGATCCGCTATGGATCGTATTTGCCGGCCGATTATCGCGAGCATTTGCGCCGCTGCGCGATGATGGTCGGCTTCGTGACGGAAGAGAGTCAGGGCATCGCGTGGACCGAAGCGTGGTCGACGGACGTGCCCACGCTCCTGTGGAATCAACGGACGGCAACGTTCAACCATCCCCGCTTTCGGGGCGTCCCATTTCCGACGACGACGTCTCCGTACCTGACTCGCGACACGGGTTTGTTCTTTTTCAGTTACGACGAGTTCGAGGGCGTATTTGCGCAGTGGGAACGCGAGCGCTCGTCGTTTCGGCCGCGCCAGTGGGTGCTCGAGAACATGTCTGATGAAGTCTGTGCCCGGCTCTTGTGCGACATCGCCGGTGTCTCTCATGGCTGATCGTGTTGCGCGGTGGACGGCCATCCACGCCGTCATCGTCACTTTGATCGCCGCCTCATGGACGGCGATTGCCGATGTCCACGAAGGATACTGGCCGACTCTCGCGCTCCTGATTGTTGCAGCGGCCGTCGCACTCGCCTTGATCCATGAGACGAGCATCCGGTGCAATGATCCGCGTCTCCTGCGCCTCGGCTATGTATATGACGCCGCTCTTGCGTTCATGCTGCTCGTTCTTGCGACGCGCTGGAGCGCGAATCTGGCCGCCGGCGGGGTCTCTTTGGAAGGAGACCAGGAGCGCTTCTATTTTCAGGCCGGCCAGTTGGCGCGGGACGGCTTTCGCCTGAGCCATCTGCCGAGCTTGAATTACACCGGTGTTCTGTTCGTCTATGGAGTCATCTTCAGAATCTTCGGGCAGAATCCTTACGCTCCGCTGTTGGTCAATCTTCTGCTGATCGTAGTCGTGACGGTGATGCTGGTTCGCGTCGCTTATAAGATTAAGAGCGAACGCACTGCAGGCGACTGGATGATCGGACTGCTGCTCATTGTGCCGGACGTGCTGCTGCACGGCGTGATGCCCTCGCGGGACATCCTGGCGATGGGCCTTGTGGCCATTGCGGTGCTCGCGGTGGCGGAATATGTATTGGACGATCCACGCGGTCGGAAGCCGCTCGTTGCCGCGATGCTCGTGATCCCGGCGCTTCTCCTCCTTGCGGTCGTGAGGACGCCGGCGTTGATTCCTGCGGTCGGGTCGATCGTGCTTCTCCTGCTTTTCTTTCGGGTGTGGAAAGGCATCGTGGCCGTCGCCGTTCCCGCAGCCGTGATCCTGTTGACGGCACCGCTGCTGTCCGAGCGCCTCGGCGGCTATCACGTCAGCTATTCGTACATCGCGAGCCATCTTGTGGCCGACTCCGCCGACCTGCCGCTCGACATCTTCAACTGGCACCCGCGCTCCATTGCGCGCCTTCTCATTCCCCACAATGCCGTTCAGGCGATCGCCTATGCGCCGCCTCGGCTCGTCCTGTACCTCTTGGCGCCGTTGCCGTTCGTGAATCCGAGGGCAGCGACCGGTTGGTCGCGCGACCAGATGCTCATGACGGCCTTGTCGTCGGTGGTCTATGTGCTGCTGTTTCCAATGCTCCTCGCGTCCCTATACGGCGCGATCACCGCACGACGCGCGGGACTGACGCTGCAGATTCCCTTTTGGTTGACGATGTTCGCAATTGCCGCAGGCACGCCACTCATCCACGAGCGATATCGACTGATGGCGGTTCCATTTCTCATCGGATGCATCTGGCTCGGGCGAACGGCTACCAGAAGAGAAGTGTTGTGGAGCTACACCCTTTGGGGCTCGGTCCTGATCGTCGGCGGTGCTTCGGCCGCGATTTACAAGGCGCAACCATGCGCGACGCCGCGCATCTCGAGACAGCCCGAGTCGTCGACGATTGTTGCCGGCGTTCCGGTGACGCTGTCCGTGCGTGCGAGCGGGGACGGTCTTTCCTATCAGTGGTACGGAGGAGATCCCGGGTTCATGGGTGCGCCGGTATTGGGGGCGTCGCGCCCGACGCTCGTCGTCTCCCCACGCGTCACATCGACGTATTGGGTGCACGTCATCAATCCTTGCGGCGCAGTCGATAGCTCGTCCTCGGTCATCACCGTCAAATGAAGCGATTAAAACGGCCACAAGGCATTTCTCCTTGGTATGTCGTCATCGCGATCGCGCTATGGATCGTGCTCATCGTCTATTGCTGGATGCAGCACGACGTGCAGGCGGCAGAGCTTGCGGTCATTCTGCCGACCATTTTCGGCACTGCATTTCTCGTTTCGTTGCGCGTTCGCTCGATGGTCCTCGGCCTGTTCATGGCCCTGACATTCATCTCCCACGGGATTGCTCCGGCGTTCTTCTTCCT
>Ga0075425_100005383_pt1 | contig 13305 bp, 7 predicted proteins | sample SoiMethybrSBSTD4_FD_75300 | JGI IMG/M metagenome (GOLD analysis project Ga0075425, IMG submission 75300) | Bulk soil microbial communities from a Populus tree surrounding site in Tennessee, USA - Soil MetaG P. TD hybrid SBSTD4 | ecosystem: Environmental > Terrestrial > Soil > Tree plantation...
GCGGCGATCCCGGCCGCGAGGGTGAGCAGCAGGGCAATCAGCTTGCTCTGGGGGGTGCCCAATACCCCGGTGTCAGCGGTCAGCGTGGTGGCCGCTCCAGCGCTCGCGCCCGCCGGTTCGTGCTGAGCCCTGCCCGCGCCGGGCGCGGGGTGCCCGGCGGGGGCAATCGGAGCGGGCGTGACCACGGGGAACAGGTTGGCGAGGTTACCGGTCGGGCTCGGCGCGGACAGAGCGGTTCCCCGCGGCAATTGCGGCGCGGAGGCGAGCGGCGCGGTCACATCTGGGAGCTGAGTGGGAGCACCGCTGGCCAGGGAATTGCTGGGCGCAGCCGACCCGGAGCGCGACGGTGACGGGCTGGGCGAGGGCGACTTGCTGGGTGACGGTGAGGGGCTGGGCGAAGGTGACTTGCTCGGCGAGGGTGACTTGCTCGGTGACGGTGAAGGGCTGGGCGAAGGTGACTTGCTCGGCGAGGGTGACTTGCTCGGTGACGGTGAAGGGCTGGGGGAAGGCGACTTGCTCGGTGACGGAGACGGGCTGGAGGAAGGCGATTTGCTCGGTGACGGTGACGGGCTGGGAGAGGGGGATTTGCTCGGCGAGGGCGAGGGCGACCTGGTGGAGTGGCTGGAGGACGGCGGAGGCGCCCCCATGGCCACCGAGGACAGGCCGGCCAGGGCCGGGCTGGCCGCCGCGCCCGTGCTGCCCAGAACCGCAAGGAGGGTCCCGGCCGCCGCGGCGCCACCGCCCGCCAGCGCGCGCGCCCTGGCCCGTGCCCTGCCCGGCGCCAGGCCCCGGTGTTGGCCGCCGTGGGGCCTGTCAGCAAGCCTGCGAGAGCGTGCCGCAGAGGACATCACGGTTGCTTGGACGTAGCTAAGGCCATCACGGTTCCCAGGTTATGACGAGACCAGCGGCCGGGCGCCGGGCAGGGCACGCCGGGAACGGCGCGGGCTTAGTGATTACGCGCCCACCAGGTGCCGCCGGGACCGTCGTAGTTGGTGCCCTCGCTCCACGCCACGTAACTGGTGCCGTGACTGTCCACCGTCATGCCGAAGTAGTCGCCGTAGGGGAACCGGAAGCCGGCGCGGCTCTTGTACAGCGCCCCGGATCCGCGGTTCGACAGCCGGACCGTACGGCTCCACGAGGCACCGCCGTTCGCCGTCGCCCGGTACCAGACGTTCCACGCGGTGGCGCCGTTGCCGTCGTCCTCCCAGGCGACCCGGAAGTCACCGGGACGCGGGCCGGCCGCCACCTTCGGGAAGTCGGCCCCGACCTTTGTGCCGCGGGCGCCCAGGCTGCGCGGGGCGCTCCAGGACCTGCCGCCGTCGGCCGAGGTGATCGCATACAGCCGCATCGGCGCTTGTGAGCCAGCGTTCGCGACGTAGGCGGCGAGGATGGTTCCCCTGGGGTCGATGGCCAGCGCGATCTGCGCGCCGTAGAAGTCGTTCGGGCAGTCCCTCACCGGGCAGTGCGGCTGCTGCTGGCTGCGGGCGACGTAGGTGGTCCGCCACGAGGCGCCACCGTCGGCGGAGGAGAGCACCGCGAGCCGGACGTCGCCCTCCGCATTCTGGTGCTCGGCGCTCTCGGCGAAGTACACGTGGCGATCCGGCGCGACCGCGCCCGCCTCGGCGAACCAGTACCGCCCGTTCGTGTTCGTCCGCACCGGCCGCGACCAGGTCTGCCCGTAGTCGTGCGAGGCGGAGATGTAGGAGTCACTGCTGTTGAAGGCGACGTACACGTCCTTGCCGCCGGGAGAGATCGCGATCCACGGCTTATCGGTGAACGAGATACCGAGGGCGCGCCGGAAGTCGTGCAGCCCAGTCCAGGTCCGGCCGTGGTCACGGGATTTGGCGAACGTCACGTCCCACTGGTTCATCCACGCCGCGTAGACGACCCCGGACGAGGAGACGGCAATCCCCGGGTCGTTCTGCCAGGCCGCCAATCGGCAGAACTTGCCCGGCGGGCACTGCTTCCTGGGCATGACGATGGCCTGGTGCCAGGTGCGCCCACGGTCCGGTGAGGACCGGAACAGGATGCAGTGGTTCATGCGAGGGCGGCACACCCGGTGCCCGCCGTACTGTGTGGTCATCTGGTAGAGCCACGACGACGAGGGGTCAGCCGCGATGTTCGGCTCCCAGTCATCGTGCGGGCCCCACCGCTGTTCCGTGGTCCAGCCACCGTGCCCGGCCGTGGCCGCACTGGCCGACGGTACCCCGCAGCACAGCCCGATGAGCGCGAACACGGCTCCCGGCACCACGGCCCTGATCCTCATCTGCCCTCCCGGAAGGCCACGCGGTGCTGGGATTCTACGGTCTTGAACGGCGCCGGAGCCGTTCCCGGGAAATCCCGGTGCGCCGGGCGCCACGGCCAGCCCGGCTGCCAGCGTCGGCAATGCGGGGCCGCGGGGGCGCCGAATCTACTCATGGCAACCCCAACGTTGTGGAGGAGAGCGCATGAGGTATCCCGGGCGTATTGGCTCTGCGGCCGTCCTGGCCGTCACCGCGCTGGCTGTGGTCACGGTCTTCGCCGGGCCGGCTAGCGCGGCAACCGGGCGCGGTGCCGGCTTCGGCGGCGCCAGCCACGTCGTCTTCGTCCAGACCGACAACACCGCGGGCAACCAGGTGGTCGCCTACCGGCGGGGCGCCGACGGCACCTTGTCGTTCGCGGGCAGCTACAACACCGGCGGGCTGGGCGGCCAGCTCACTGGCTCGGTCACCGACCACTTGGCCTCCCAGGGCTCGCTCACCTACGATCGGCGGCATTCGCTGCTTTTCGCGGTGAACGCGGGCAGCGACACGGTCACCGTCTTCGTGGCTCACGGGACCCGGCTGTTCCGCCAGCAGGTGATTTCTTCTGGCGGGAGGTTCCCGGTCAGCGTGGCCGTACACGGCAATCTCGTCTACGTCCTGAACGCCCTGAACGGCGGGTCCGTCCGCGGCTACCGGGTGTTCGCCGGGCGGCTGTTCCCCATCCACGGGTCGAAGCGGCGGTTGCACCTCGACCCTGCAGCCAGTCCGCAGTTCGTCAACACGCCCGGCCAGGTCGCGTTCTCTCCCGATGGCTCCCAGCTCATCGTCACCACCAAGGCCAATGGGAACGACGTCGATGTGTTCGGCGTCCGGCCCGGCGGCGCCCTGACCGCCAGCCCGGTGGTCAACTCCGAGCCGGGTACCGTCCCGTTTGCCGTCACCTTCGACCCGGCAGGTGACCTGGTGATCGCCGAGGCCGGCCCCAGTGCCCTGGCCACCTTCGCGCTTCACCTCGACGGCACCATCACTCAGATCGACGCGGTGGACACCGGGCAGTCGGCGACTTGCTGGGTAACCGCTGTCGGCGGGCAGTTGTTCACCTCCAACACCGGCAGCGGTAACCTCAGCCGCTTCACCTCGGACGCGCAGGGTCAGCTGACCTTGCTCGGCCAGACCACAACCGGCCCGGGGACCGTGGACTCCAGCGCCACGCCGGACGGCCGGTTCCTGTACGTGCAAGCCGGCGGCGACGGCAGCGTGGATGAGTTCTCCATCACCGCAGGAACGCTTACCGAGATCGGCAGCGTCACGGTACCCGGAGCGGTCGGCGGCGAGGGGATCGCCGCAGCATAAGCGGGCAGGAAACGCCGGGCGTGGGGCGCCCTGGCCGCGCTGCGGCGTCCCCGCCCAGGAGCCCGCAGCGCCCACGGCCCACTGAGCAAATGTGTGTGGTCGTTGGCGCAGCGCCCACAAAAGAATGTGGGTGGAGGGCCAGCGACCACAATCGCTGTCGGACGCCGGCGTTCTGCGAATGCCCCATTAGCCGGTGATCCGGATCTCCACGGGCTCGGTGTAGTGGACGCGGCCGAAGTACATCACCTTGGCGAGCGCCCACCAGTGCGATCCCGGCCGGGCGCCCGCGGGCAGCGCCACCGTATAGCCGAGCCGGACGATCTCACCCGGGCCCGCGGTGAACCCCTGGGTCCACGGCCGGGCCTCGCGCCAGGTACCCCACGGCGATATGAGCTGGGACTCGCCACGGATCACGCTGGCCGCCCGGTTGACCAGCCGCACGGCCAGCGTGGCGCACTCGCCCGGAGCAGCCTCGAGGACGGTGGGTGCCACGGCCACCTCTACCTCGGCTTCCTGCGCCACCAGGTCGGCCACGAGCAGGGCGTCCCGCTCGGCACGCGGCATGACCCGCGAGGGCGGGGGCGGCTCGCCGACGGTGACCAGCACCGCGTCCTCTAGCACGTGGCCCGGGCAGCCGGGGATCTGTGCGGCCACGAAGTACCGCCCCGGGCGGGCGCCGGGCCGGGCCGTCACCGACAGTTCCCACTCCCAGTACGGGCAGTCGGCGTCGAGCGTATAGCGCAGCGGGCCGGGGGTGGCGTCGTCCGGTCCCGCCACCGCCAGCCCCGGGGGGACATCGAGCGTCACCTCGCCGGTCGCGCCGCCGGGCCCGCAGGCGACCGACAGGTACAGCGGGCACGGCCCGGGCTGCCGGTCGGCGGGGTCGGCCAGCGTGACCTGGCCAGGGGACAGGTGCACGGCCACCGGCATATTCCCGGCCGGCGCGGGCCCCTTACCGTGCAGCCAATACCGGGTGAACACCGGCTGCACCGGTTCCTCTCGACTTATCACGGGAAATGGCTCGGTTGGTGCCTGGTTTGTACCGGTTTGTGGAGCCACTTCGCGTGATATCACCGGAAGTGGCTCTTGAGCGGGTGCCTCAGGCGTCGCGGCGGCGATGGTGACCAAGCCGGCCGGGGGAACCGCGATCAGCGCGCGGCCCTCCGCCACCTCGACCGCGGGGCCGCCGCCGCGCTCGGTCAAGTCGGTCACTTGGGCGGCCGTGATCCCGTGCAGCAGGCTGACCTGGGCTCGGGTCGGCCCCGCGGGCAGGCCTCCGGCGTCCCGAAGCCGGATGGTCACGCCCGCCTCCCGCCCGGGCCGGCCGGGCCGCCCACTGGCCAGCGGGTTGCCGTGCGGTTTGAGCGCGGACAACAGGGCAGCCGGGCGCGCGCGGTCCGGCGTGCTGACCTCGGCCAGGCTGGCCGAGGGGGGCAGCGGGCCGTCATGCAGGCCGGTTTCGCAGGCGAGCAGGTCGTGGTTGAACTCCTGGCCCGCCACGGTGAAGCCGGCCTCGCGCCAGTCGCCGGTCCCGGCGCCCAGCGCGTACCGGAATTCGTGGCTCCAGTGCTGCCACGCGAAACTGCTGCCGTCGGGAACCGTGCGCCGTGTCCCGTCAATCCACACCCCGGCCGGCCAGGCGCTCGACGCCCGCATCAGCGTGATGTGCAGGGTGCCGTCCGGGGTAATCAGGCTGCTGGGCGTGCCCCGGTTCAGCAGCGCCACGCTGTGCGGGCCGAGCAACCGGTCGTGCAGTCCGTGGCCGCCGGGCGCTGCGGCACCCGGTGTGCCGTCGGCCAGTTCCGCGTCGATCACCGCGTCGCCCAGGTCTGCGGTAAGTTCCGCGACCGCGGCCGGCAGGTCCGCGCCGGACACGATCAGCACCGGCAGGTCGCGGTCCCCCCGGACGTCCGCGCTGGCGGTGAACACCTCCGTCCGGGGCCTGGCCGCGGGCACCCAGACCCGCGCACCTGCGGGGGCGGCCAGCCGGGCGGTCACGTCCGCGGCGGCGGGGCCGAGCCCCGCGACCAGGCGCGCCGTCCACGGGTTCACGTCGGGGCCGCCGACCGCGATCCGGACGTCGGGCAGGTTTGAGTCCAGATCGAGCGACCCGTACCGCGGGCCGTCCGCGCGGGAGCACGTCGCGGTCACCCCGGCGCCGGCCAGCGTGGCAACCAGTTCCCGCACACTCGCCCGCCAGTTAGCCACGCCCGCCCCCGCCCCATCGTTGCCCCCCGGGACGATCACCTCGGCCACGCCGATCGCCCAGGTGTGGCCGCCCGCCGATACCCGTGCGGCACCGCCCAGGCCAAACCACTCGCAGGCCGGGTTGTCCAGGGTGAACGCGTCCTGGCCCACGTCCATGTCGGCCACCCCGAACGGCCGGCCGACCACGGCGGTCGCGCACTGGAACACCGGGAGCCCGCCCGGCACCTGCGCCGGGAACCGGACCCGCAGCAGCCGGTCCTGCCCGATCGACCCGTCCACGTGCGTATGGAACTCCACCCGGTCCAGGCCGTCCCACAGGATCGTCTCCTGGGTGATCCGCAGGTCCCCGAGCGGGAACCGGGCGACCAGCCGGGAGCCGAGCGGACAGCGCTGCGCCGCCACCTCCGCCGGGGCGCCGCCGGACCCGGACCCCGGCCCCTTCGGGCACAGCAGCCACGGCCCCTCACCCCAGCGCGGGTGCGCCGGGTACTCCTCGGCGAGTACCAGCTCGTTGCCCAGGCCGCGGAGCAGCCCGGCGCCGCTCCGCCGGTCGGTGATCCGGCTCAGCCCGCCGCCCCGCGCCGGGTCCGCAGCCACCTCGAACACCTCGTTGGCGATCACCGCGCCCGGCACGCTGGTCCAGCCCGGTCCGGGCGCCGGTCCGGCCCCGGGGGCAGGTTCACCGCCGGAATCTGCCGCGGCAGCCACCCAGTAGCTGCGATAGCCCAGCGCGGCCACCTCCGCCCGGAACGTAATCGTGATGCTGGCCAGGGTGTGGTCGGGGTGCCGGCGGATCCCCTCGGCCAGGAATGGCACCGCGGTCCCGGTCTCGTCGGACACGGCCAGCCACGGCACCCCTGGTTTGGCAAACGTGAGCGCGCGCGTGGCCAGTCCGGCCCGGGGCCAGGACAAGGTGTTGAACACGACCACGGCCCGCCGGGAGGGACCCGGGCCGGGGCCGGTTTCGTTTTGCCGCGTCGTATTGACCAGGCTGGCCAGGAAACCGGCCGCCTCCTCGCGCACCGAGTCACCCCGCTCGAACGCCTCGCGCCACCCGCCGAGTAGGTCCAGGTACACCTGGTCGGACTCGGTGCCGGTGATCGCGTCGTGGTGCGCGCCGAACACCAGCTGCCGCCAGGCCTTGTCCAGCGACTCGGCCGGGTAGCCGGCGCCGGCCAGCCAGGCCAGCGTGGCCAGCCGCTCGCTGTCGGACACCGCCACTTCGGCGGCCCGCTGCGCCTGCTTGGTGTCGATGTAGGAGACGTCCTTGCCTGGGTAGACCGGGTTCATGTCCCGCGTCTGCGGGGTGAGCCAGATCCCGCGCTCGGCGGCCTCGGCGCGGACCGCCGCGAAGAACTCCCGCGGCAGCCCGGTCACGCACCGCGGCCACACGTAGCGCGCGGCGAAGTCCCGGTGCACCTCGCTCGCCCATCGCGGCGGGATGACGTGGTCGGCGCCGACCGGCAGCAGCACGTTCCTGGTCGCCGCCACCGGGGCGAGCAGCGCGAGCTGCCCGAGTGCCTCCTGTTCGGCGGCCGCCAGGTCGGCGGCCTGGTGAATGACCCAGCCCGCCCCGTAGTGGTTGGCCATGTAGCTGGTCAGCAGCCCCCGGCCGTCGGGAGAGATCCACTCGAACTCGCTGGGGAACTGCATCCTGGAGTTGTCACCCACCGTGCGCCACGGCCCCCACTGGTGGAACGGCCCGCGGGCCCACGCGGACCCGGTCATCCCGGCCGCCGCCATCAGGCCCGGATAGCCGGGATCGTGGCCGAACGCGTCCAGCGCCCAGGCCACCGACGGGTCCGCGCCGAGCACGTCGCGCTGCTGCCCGAGCCCGTAGACGATGTTGCGGATCGTGGACTCGGCCGAGGTCAGGTTGGTGTTGGGCTCGTTGTACGCGCCGCCGACGAGTTCCGCCCGCCCCGCCGCGATCAGGGCACGCAGCTCCTCCCGGTCCTGCGGGTGGGCGTCGAAGTATGGCTTGAGGTAATCAACCTCGGCCAGCACGAACTTGTAGTCGGGGTCGTCGCGCGCCGCGTCCAAATGCAGCCGCACCAGCTCGAACGCGGTGCGCACGTCGGGCAGCGTGCCGTCCTCGCCCGGCATCGTCAGCCCGGCCTCGGTGAAGCCGGCCTGCGTGTTCCACCACACCGGATCGTAGTGAAAATGGCAGATCATCCAGATGGTCCAGCCCGGCTCCGCGACGGTGAGCTCGGCGGCAAGCTCCGCCCGGGTGCCAGGGCTCTCGGCGATCACCGTGATGCCCAGCTTGCTGCCCGGCCCGTGCGGGGCAGCGACAGTCACCGGAACCTCGGCCGTCACTTCCGCGTCGGCTGGGAGTCTTTCAATGCGGAACGGCTGCCGCGTGGTGACACCTGGCCCCTCCGCCCAGACGAGCACCGGGGCCGGTCCAGGCACGTCCGAGGCCCCGCCCCTGCCCGCGACCGTGACCCGGACCACCTGGCACGGGCCGTGGCGGGTACTGACGAACAACGGGGTGGACTCTGCCCGCACGATCCGCATGACCTCATCGTCACACGCCACGGGCGCCCGGCCGAGCCCGCCGGGCTGCCGCGCGGAAACGGCGTGAAGGTCAGCCGGGAGCCCGCCTGGCCCCGGCCACCCGGAGCAGCACGGTGACGCCGAGCGCACCGGCCGGTACCAGGGTGACCAGCGCAGGGAGCTGGTAGCGCCAGGAGAATTCGAACAGGTCGGAGACCAGGAGCACCGACACCGCCGAGGCGAAGAAAAGCAGGCAGGCCCGGGCGGGCTCACGGGCCAGCCGGGCGGCGCGCCCGCGCACCAGCAGGCTCACCGAGCCGGCCAGCCCGGCCAGCGTGCACAGGGCCAGCAGCGGCCCCGGGGTGTAGCCGCCGTGCAACTGGTAGCCGCGCAGGAACCCGGCGGCCGGGGCCCAGACCGCCGGGCGCCCGCCGCCGAAACGGTCGGTCGCGGTGTCCACGACCTGCCGCGAGGCGTGCGGCGGGAAGTACGGGTAGGCGGCCTGGAACTGCCAGCGGGAGATGGCCGTCACGCCGGCGGAGCCGTCCCGGGTCAGCGCGAACAGCCGCACCACATCGCGGGCGTAGGCGCCGAGCACGCGCAGCGGCTGCTGGGTCAGCACCCGGTGGTTGAAGTCGGTGATCAGGGCGTCTACCCGGTCGCGGGGCAGGCCGGCGTAGTAGGGCTGGACCGGTGAGTCCCGGTCGAACTCCAGCGAGTCCGGCCCCTTCGCCTGCTGGGCCCTCGTCGGGCACATCCCGCGCTCGGCCGGGGTCAGCCGCAGCGTGTCGCAGTCCGCCGCCGCCGCCATCCGGCCGTACACCGAGGTGACGCCGGTGTGCGAGAGGAAGAAGTCACCGGCGGCCAGGAAGTTGATGGTGCAGTAGGTCAGGATCGGCAGGATGAACGCCGCGCAGAGCACACCAGCCCTGCCGAGGGCCCGCCGCCAGCCGCCGCCGAGCACGAGCAGATAGAGCACTGCGGGCAGCAGCAGCGCCTCGCCGATCTGCGCGAATATGGCCGAGGTGCCCAGCACCAGGCCGCCGGCCAAGGCCGTCCGCCAGCCCGGGGCTGGCCGCCACAGCAAGATCGCCAGGCCGGCCACGACCAGCGCCTCGAACCAGGTGTCCGGCATGACCGTCTGCTCGATCTGGATCTGGTAGGCGTCCAACAGCAACGGTGCCATGGCCAGCGCGGCCAGCCAGCGCGGCGCCCCGCGGCGCAGCAGCAGGATGTAGATGGCCACGGCCATGGCAAGGCCAAGCAGATGCTGCACGGCGGCGATCGTGTTGAAGTTCGTGACCGCAAGGAGCACCCGCAGCGGCCCCTTGTAGCCGACCGGGTCCATGCCCTGGGCGTCGTTATACAGGTACCGCGTGGTGTCGATGTAGAACAGCGCGGGCCGGTAGGCAAACTGGGCAAGCACCCGGAGCACCAGCCCGGCGGCCAGCAGCACGGCGGCCAGCCAGTGCCGCCACAGCACGGCCGCGGCCAGGTGGGCTCGGGCCGTCACGGGCCGCGGCGCGCTGGCCCCGTTCGCCACCTTTGCGGGCTCTACCTGGCTTTTTTCGAGCATGACTAAGAACAGGCCGGCGCGATTAGCGGATCCCCGGGGTCGCCTGGCCGCCGCTGGAATGGCACAACGCGAGGAAGACCGTGACGAGCGTCAGCCATCTGGTCATCCGGTTGCGCGGGACCTGAGTCAGCGCGACCCAGGCGATCCCTGTGTACCAGGCGAACACCCAGGGGGCGACGAGGATCCAGGCGTAGGTCAGCGCGAACGGCGCCACCACCTCGCCCGGCTGGTCGGAGGAGATCCGCCGGTAGACGAACCATGCGACGATCACCATGGCGAACGGCCACAGGTAGCCCATGACCGTCGCCACCGCGGGTTCCGCGCCAAACAGCCCGCCGGCGAGCTCGAAGACCCGCCATGGCGAGGGCAGCGTGGCGAGCTTCAGCCCGCCGAAGATCGGTTTCAGCGCGACCAGCCCGTACGGCCAGTACTGCAGCGCGACCGTCGCCAGGGCCACTAGCGCGATCCTGGTGGTGCGCATCCATTCGTGCCGCCGCAGCAGCGGCCAGGCCAGCCCGAGCGCGATGAGCACCGCGTTGATCTTTATCCCGCAGGCCAGGCCGATGACGACGCCGATCAGCACGTCGCCCCACTGGCCGGAGGAGACCCGGCGCGCTACCTGAATCGCGCAGATCGCCGCCGCCGCGACCAGCGTGTCCAGGTGGCCGCCGCTCACCAGCTGCTGGATGAGGACCGGGTTCGCGGTCCAGAACAGGGTCGCCCGCACCGGGTTGTCGGAGGTCTTCAGCAGCAGCCACCCGACCCCGATGAACACCGCCCCGTTGAGGATCATCAGAGCCCAGATGGTGGCCCAGACGTGCGAGCCGCCGATCCCCGCCGCGAAGGACTGGATAACCGTGGCGAACGGGCCGTACACCGACGGCTGTTTTTTCCACAGCGTGCCGACGGCATGGGTGTAAGGAGAATGCGCCCCGAGGAACGCCAGCGGGTTGGTGACATAGGGGTTCCCGCCCAGCGTGGCGATCCTGCCGTAGGCCGCGTAGCTCCCGGTGTCCGAGGAACCGACCGGGGTAAGGCACACCATGACCGCGATGATCGCCGTGCTGGCCCACAGCAGGTGCTTGGGGTTGGGGCGCCAGCCCTGGCTGTGTGCCCACAGCATCCCGGCCAGGCCCAGGCAGGCCAGGATGTTCCCGGTGTAGAGCAGGATCGACGCGATGACGACGTTGGTTTCCGAATGGCCCAGCGCAGGCAGCAAGAAAGACAGCGGCAGCCTGACCGGCACCGTCTCGGCGTTCGGCGCGGTCGCCCCGACGATCATTCCGAGCAGCAGGCCCGCCCCGGACAGGCTGAGGGCGACCATGGGATCCGACAGCGGGCTCCAGGCCAGCCTGCGGATCACCCGGCTCATGACCCATTCGACCGGGCCATTACGTACGACAACACCAGGCGCTGGCGGCAAGTCGACCGTGCCGGGCCGCCCTGGCGGGCCGGCCGGGTGGGTCGACACCCGTGTCACCTGGTCATACCTCCGTTGGCGGACCTGCGCGGCCACCTCCGGCGCCCACCTCGCGCCGCCCTATCGCAGGCTCTCTGTTGCCCTCGTTGTCGCGTTGCAAACCCCGGACCCACGTCTCAGCCCAGCGTAGGGGGCCTGCGGAGGGCACACGCCAGATTCGCCTGAATCGCGCGGCGAGTCCTCGGTGTGTCGCACGCCATATCGCCGGTGGGAACACCCGGGACCGGCCCGGATGTCATAAGGGGTGTGATCGATTCTAGTGACGCGGGCCGCGCCGTCCCGCCGCGGCACCCGGATCGGCCGGCGAACCTCATTCTCGTCGAGCAGTCCGGCGTCAAGCGCGAGATTCCACAGCCCTCGGCCGCGACCGGGATAATCGAGGCTGAACAGGCGATGCACCGTCACGGAAACCAGTTGCGCGAAATCAAGGTCGTCAGCCGGCACCGGGCCATCGCCCGGTGGAAGGTTGGCGAGCTGGGCTGGCAGCGGGTCGCCTGAACACCTCACGACGGGGCAACGTGCGCGGGTGACCGGGACGGCGCAACGGGAGGCCTGGCTGGCGCGCACCTCCCGCCCGTCGAGCAGATCTGCCCCGGAACCGGGGCTGTACTCGCTGCCAGGTCAACCCTGATTCCACGGATCTCCGCACGGGATTCACCTGGCGAGTCAGGCTAGCCACGAATGGGGCACGTCGTTACGCTGCGACCCATGCTGCGAGCCCTGTGCAAGATGGGACGTTTCTGGTGGGTTGCCGCCACTGCGGGCGCCGTCGCGATCAGCGCCACTGGTTCGCCGGCCGTGGCGGCGACCGGGACCGCCGGTTACTCGCCGCGGCCGGTCTACCGGGCCGGTGACTTCGCCCGTGGCCAGGCCATGTTCATCCTCCCTGCCGGGGAGAACGGCCTGGTCAACGCCGCCCAGCTGAAGAAGTTCGGGGCGACGGGCAAACGGCCGCCGCATAGCCAGGACCAGCTCGCGCCGTACGAGAACCTGGAGTTCGGTTACCCGTCGCTCACGAACGCCGCGCTGCACTACTACTACCTGGACGAGTCGTTCGGGGTGCAGCCCGGCCAGATCATCCGTACCGAGCACCCTGCCTCAGCGGTGCCGGTGGTTATCTACCGGGACACCCACGACATCCCGCACGTGTACGGGAAGACCGACGCGGCGCTGGCCTTCGGCGCGGGGTTCGCGCAGGCCGAGGACCGGCTGTTCCTCATGGACGTGCTGCGACATTACGGGTCCGGGACGCTCACCTCGTTCCTCGGTCCGTCCTGCGCCGACGAACAGATGGACCACGACGAACTGCTGCTGGCGCCGTACACAACCGCTCAGGCAAACGCCCAGATCAACGCGCTGCCCGCAGAGTACGGAGCGCAGGGCAGGCTCGCCGTGACGATGATCCGCCAGTACGTGCGGGGCATCAACGCCTACATCGCCAAGGCGCTCACCCACCCGGCCATGCGGCCCGCCGAGTACACGATCTTCGGCCCGCCGAAGCCGTGGGCTCCCGCGGACGTCGTCGCGGTCGCCGGGCTCATCGGCGGTATCTTCGGCGACGGGGGAGGCGGGGAGGTCCGCAACGCGGCCCTGCTGAAGTACCTCCAGGGCCAGCTCGGCCGGTCGGCGGGATCGACCGCATTCGGCGACTTCAAGGAGCAGAACGACCCGGCCGCCCCGGCCACCGTGGTGGACAAGCCGTTCCCCTACGAGATCCCGGGGCACGTGAACCCGGCGACGATCGCTATCCCCGATAACCCCAGCGCCCCACTGAAAGGCGGGCCGACCGATACCACGCACAACTGCTCGGCCAGCGCGCCCAGTAAGGCTGGCCTGTCGGTCGTCGAGTCGCTGCTGCGCTTTCCCCGGCAGATGAGCAACGCCCTGGTCGTCGGGGCCAGGCACTCGGCCACCGGGCATCCGCTCGCGGTGTTCGGCCCCCA
>Ga0075425_100005386_pt1 | contig 13304 bp, 11 predicted proteins | sample SoiMethybrSBSTD4_FD_75300 | JGI IMG/M metagenome (GOLD analysis project Ga0075425, IMG submission 75300) | Bulk soil microbial communities from a Populus tree surrounding site in Tennessee, USA - Soil MetaG P. TD hybrid SBSTD4 | ecosystem: Environmental > Terrestrial > Soil > Tree plantation...
CGACGCAAGAACGAACGCTGGGCCTATTCCCTTATGATTTTGAAGTCGTTCTGGATGACTGTGGATTTAGTTATTTGGAGCAATTGACCTCTAATAATCGCGGCATGGAGTTAAATCGGCTGTGGGAGATTACATTTACATGAATGTATTTTCAACATTCTACCCGTTGATCCTATTAGAATAGAAATGGATTGATTCTGGAGTAAAGAGTGTCTAATTCTCATATTACTAGTGGGTAGTATCGATATATATCTATTCTTATATTATGCTAAGATGATAGAATGAGTTGATGGTTGGAATTACCATTTTTTGTTTGCTTGATGACGCATGTGATAATACAAATATTGTTGTGCATATCCAGCATATTTACCAAAATGTTCTTGCATGATCTTTGATAGTAAATTGTATTGATTGACAGTTAGTTTGGCTGATTTGAACGTCAATTTCGAGGTCTGTTTACTAAATAATGACCTATAGTAAGCGTACAGCGATCTAGCTATCCAAATATCGATTGGAAACGCCTCAGTTTTTTCTAATGAGAACAATAGAATACAATCTGCAATCTTGTTACCTATTCCACAGATACTTAGTAATAATTCCTTTGCTTCAGAGTATCTATATTTTCGTAATTCATCAATATTTATCGATCCGTCAACAATTCTTTCAGCTATAGACTTAATTGTTTTAGCTCTAAAGCCTGTTCCGCATGAACAAAGCTCGTTAATTGATGCATTGTGTAATCTTTTTATACTGGGGAACGTAAAAAAATTATTTCCATCCATCTGAATCCGTGAACCGAATTTTCTTGATAGGTTCAATAACATTCGTCTAATCATAGCTATGTTCGTGTTGCTAGAACAGGCGAAACTTATCATGCACTGATATGGATCCTGTCTCATAAGTCTCAACCCAGCATAGTTTTTGAACAGCTGTGTAAGCACGATATCTTCAGAAAAAAGGGCAAAAATGCGATTGATGTCATCATCTAACCTAAAAACAAATTGTTCCCAATTATCGAATCTGGGAAAAGACTCGAAACTAATAATATATTCGTTATTTTTGGAATTTATCTCTTCCAAGGAGAACTTTAGAATGTGTTTATTATACACACCATACCAAGAATTCTCGTATTTTTCCCACAAGAACGTCTGTCCGCTATTGACAGTAATTATGGGATTTAATTGGCTATTGGACAATGTTCTTGAATTTGAATTTGTAATATTGCCTTCAATCAAGATTATCTTGTATTACCCGCATTCTTGTTATCCTAGTCTGAACCTAGTTGATTTGTCTTCTTTAGATGCAATTTCAAGTGAACGGTCAACGAACCTCTATCATATCACCTTGAGACGGTGCCTTTGCATTAAATCCATATTTTTCTTTAATCTCTTCAGCAAATCGTATACAAGAATTTCCATCACCGTGGACGGTAAGAACTTCTGGAGTACTTTTTATTTTGTCTAGTATCTCAAATAATTCACGTCTGCTATTGTGACCTGAAAATTCGAATTGTTTAACCTTAGCTGTGCATTTCGTTATTTTTCCATCATAAGTAACAATTCTTTTATCCATAAGAGAACGACCTGGTGTTCCTTCTCCTTGGTATGATACAATTGCGATACCATTTTTGGGGTCTTTAGCTATTTCTTGCATATAAAAAACAGCAGAGCCTCCTACAAGCATTCCCGCAGGAGAAATAATTATTCCTGGTTCTCGCACTAACTGCTTTCGTCTGTGCCACCCATGAATCCATTCGGCTTCCGTTATTGCCTTTCTGAAAATTTCAGGATCTCGTAGATATGATGTGTATTTTAACATAATTTCGTTTACTTTCAGAGCCATTCCATCCATCGCAACTTTATATTTAAATTTATGAGTCTTAAGCACTGTAGCAATTTCCTGAGCTCGTTCTACGGAAAATGCAGGGATGAAAAGTGTGCCACCGCCTTCAACAACTTCATAAGCAAATTCAAGTAGGTGTTGCTCTGATTCCTCTCTAGGCATTTGTTCCGTTTGTGAATAGGTACTTTCAATGATCAGCAGATCTATTTCTGGAATATCGAGATCTGCCGGCCTCAGTAGTTTTGAACCTCGTGTGTTAATATCGCCTGTATAAAAAATACGCTTACCCTGATGCTCTACGACTACTGATGCTCCTCCTATTATATGTCCAGATTCATGAAGAGTTATGTTAACATCATTAATTTTGTGATTTTCCCTATAATTAAGACCCTCAGAATGATTTATCATATTAACAAGATCTAGATATTCAAAAGGTAAGTATAAGCCAGATATCTTAATCATATCCTCTATTAATAATTGTGATAATTCGAATGTTGGCGAAGTTCCTAGTACTGAGGCATTGGATGATGACAAAAATAGTGATGGAATGTATCCTGAGTGATCTAGGTGTGCATGACTAAGGATTATCCTATCTACGTCCTTTGGTCTCACATGCATTGGAAATAATGGCTCCCTTTTTAAAAGAACCCCATAATCGAGTAAAATATTTGTACTATCACACGTTACTAAGAAGGCCGATCGCCCTACCTCTTTTGCTGCCCCTAAAACAGTTAGTTTCATCTGATAATGACACTTCTAATAGACAAATTATAAGTCTTACTTGTGTCATTGGTAAGTTGTATAGTCTACCGACAAGATAAAATTTGGATGTAAGTGCACTATGAATAGTGACTAGAATTATCATAACTGGGAATCCAGGTGTGGGAAAACATACTATAGGTTCAGCTATTGCCAAGAAATTGAATTACCCGATAATTGACTTGAATAAGTTTGTCATATTGAACAATACCATTCTCAAATCGACTCGGGGGGATTCACTTGATGTTGATGTTAAGGCGGCCTCGATTGCGCTTAAAAAGGAATTGAATAACAGAGACAATCTAATTATCATAGGACATCTTGCTCCTTATCTATTACGATCCAACCAGATTGATTTTGCTGCAATTTTAAGAAGACATCCAAAGCAACTCTTACAAGTATATAACAAAAGAAAATACGTAATGTCAAAAATTAAAGATAATATCACTTGTGAGATCCTTGGGGTGTGTTCTTATGATGTTTTAAGGCGATTTGGCCGAACAAAGATCGGCGAATTCGATACTAGCATTACTAATATTCCTAAAACGGTCAAGAATATAATAGCGGCAGTAAAGAGCGAATCGACAAGAAATTTTGGAATGATAGATTGGCTTTCCAAAATAGAGAATGAACGTGAAATAATAGATCTGATCTTATTTGACCACAATCAAGTATGTTAGTTGTAAGACCTTGTAACGTTAATAGCATTTAAATAATTTGATACCGCCTAGAAAATATTTGCATGGTTTTCATTAATGGCTAAAAGAATAAGAATTGGAATTGATGTAGGAGGTACTTTTACTAAGGCTATTGCGATAAATATGGATGATGGTGGCGTAGTAGGGAAGATTACTGTTCCCACTTCTCACTCGTCTCTTGGTGGAGTATCAGAAGGAATTTTATTAGCTTTAACTTCTCTAATAAGAGATCAAAGTATAAAAAATTCTGAAATTGAGCTTATTTCTCATAGTACAACTCAGGCAGTCAATGCATTATTAGAAGGTGATACTTCAAAGGTGGGAATAATTGGTATGGGAGTAGGGCTAGAAAAGAACAATATAGTTAAACGCACGGCTGTAAAGGATGTGGAATTGGCACCAAATAAATTTCTTAAAACTTGTTATAAGTTTTTGGATACGTCAAAATTTTTAGAAGAGAATGAGGTAACTGCAGCAATAGATGAACTGAAAAAAGAAGGCGCTAAAGTATTAGTTGTGAGTGAGGCATATGGTGTTGACGATCCTAGTAATGAATTGTTTGTTATGAAAAAATCAAGCATTCCTGCAACAGGAGGACATGAATTAACAGGTATTTATGGTTTGGAGATAAGAACATTAACTGCCGCTATAAACGCTGGAATTTTGTTAAAATCTATATCCACTGCAAAATTCGTTGAATTGGCATTAAGGCAACAGGGCATTTTAGCCCCTTTGGTTATCATGAAGGGTGACGGTGGCATAACTGATATGAAGACTTTTAGATCCAAACCAATTTTGACACTTTTATCAGGACCAGCCGCAAGTGTAGCTGGAGCATTACTCTTTCTCAGAATTCTTAACGGAATTTTCATCGAAGTTGGAGGAACGTCAACGAATGTTTGTATCATAAAGAATGGGAGACCAGAAGTAAAGTATGTAACTATTATGACTCATCCAACATGTATTAAATCACTTGATGTCAGAGTTGTCGGTGTAGCAGGTGGCTCATTGATAAGGTGGTCTGGTAAGAAAATAGTGGACGTAGGTCCTAGATCTGCGCACATTAGTGGATTAACTTATTCGTGTTTTGCAGATCCGCAAGATATTGAAGGTGGTCAAATTATTACATTTATGCCCAAAGTAGGCGATCCTATGGATTACATTGCCATAGAAAGTGCAGGGGGGAAGAGATTTGCTATTACAACCACATGTGCTGCAAATGCGCTAGGCATAATCCCAGAATATGATTACGCCAAAGGTAATCAAGAGTCTGCAAAGCTTGCATTATCAATATTATCTCAAAGAATGGGTATGGATATGGAGGAAGTTGCAAGAATTATTCTGGACTTGTCCGCGGATAAAGTATTGGGTGTTATAAACAATCTAATTAATGAGTATAAGATGAAAAGTAGTAATATAACATTAATAGGTGGTGGGGGTGCTGCTTCTGTTTTAGTTCCTCATATTGCGAAAAAGGTGAACAAAATGTACAGGATTCCTGAACATGCTGAAGTTATTTCCTCTATAGGAGTAGCAGCTGCAATGGTACGTGAAGAGTATGAAAAGACAATAAATGATCCTACATCAGAAGAGTTATCCACTATCATAAAGGAGGTAGAAAATAAGGCTATTTCTAGAGGTGCTGTTGCTGAATCAATTACAATTCAATCTGAGTATGTTAGCGAAAGGTCGCTTCTTCGTGTTGTAGCTTATGGTAACGTGAGTTTAGATATCGGGACGATTAATGGGAAAGAAATTGACGACGCTGAAGCAAAAGTTCTTGCATGCGAACTTTTTGGGATCAATACTGATATACATCGTGTATTTGATATGAAAAACTATTATATTTTTGCGTGTGAGATCCACAAAAAGAAATTATTTTTAAAATCCCACAGGCAAGCTGTTCTTGTTCTGGACAGACATGGGAAAGTGAGATTATCTATTGAGAATGGATTGATTTATAATGGCGATCCTGAGGAAGTGGGCAAGAATTTTTTTAGTTATATGAAAAAATATTCTGATGGTACAAAATCTCGCGATCTTGCGCCTCAGGTTCATATATTGGATGGAACAAGAATTATAGATTTTTCGAGTCTTACTTCTCCGGAGCAGCTAATTAAAGCCACAAAAGATGAATTAGCGAAAGCGGCTAATAATGAGATAACTATTATAGTTAAAATTTGAATTACTATTTTACAAATATCCATAAAAGGTTACGTAAAAGACCTGCGGATATGATCACCTAATATAGTACTTATGTCAACCTTCGCAAAAATATTTGGAATAGAATTAGTGGCTATTATATCTGTGATTCCAACCGCTAGTAATCTTTCCGCCGCATTTTCTAGTAATAACGCATGAGTGCATAAAACATAAAGTCTTTCTGCTCCAAGTTCTTTTAATATTTTTGCAGCATTTATGATGCTATTGCCAGTGCTTATCATATCATCGATCATAATTATGTCCCTATGAGAAATAGAGGTGGTTCTTTCGAATTTTGTCTTAACTTTTCCTGTGTGTCTATCTCGTTTTTTAGTCAACCAAGACATTTCAATATTTAGAATATTTGCAAGTTGTTCTGCTCTCTTTATTCCACCATCATCTGGAGAAATTATTAAGGGGTTATTCAAGTGTAAATGGTTTTTCGTATATTCTGCCAATAAGGGAATTGCACTAATGTTACAGGTCTTAAAAGTAAACCTTGATAAAACATTTGGATTATGAATATCGACCGTTACTAATTCATTGGATCCAATACACTCTAGAATGTTACCGATTACATTTATACTAATGACTTCGCCATTTATGAATTCTTTATCTTGTCTTGAATAGGACATATATGGACTCATAATATAAATATCCTTTGCGTTATCTTCTGCACATTTGCGTATCACCATGAAAAGCTGCATCAAATGTTGATCTACAGGTGGATGTGTAGAATGTATTATAATACATCTTTTATCCGATACTTTGTTCATTCGAATCTTACTCTCGCCATCTGAAAATATTTGTAAATGAGCTTGCATGAGTTGAATGCCTAGTTGAGTTGCAACCCTCTTTGCAAGCTCTAAATTGTCTATAGTACTTATAACAAGAAAATCATTTCGCAAAGCTGAAGCACTTGTCATTCTAATTTATGACTTAAAAGTGTTAATTTTATAAATATAAAGTGGTCGACATTGTATAAAATCATAATATTATTAGTTATATTGCTGTGCAAGATATGTTATCGAGTATAAGGGATAATAACTGTTTTAAGATCTTCTGCTAATTCTACATTTTCATAAACTGTTCTAGCTTCGTCTAGTAAGATGGACGGATCTTTGTATCTTGAACTAAAATGAGTTAGAAATAATTTATCACTCTTTGATGCTTTTGCTAATGAAGCAGCTTCTATGGCTGTTGAGTGGAATGTATTTACTGCATTTTGGTATTTGTCCTGTGTATAAGTTGCTTCAAATATTAATACATCAGAGTTGGCAAAGAATCTTTCTAACTCTACAGAAGGTCTTGTATCACCAGATATGCCAATTTTTCTTCCTCGCCTTTTTGGTCCAACAACTTCCACCGATTTAATAATCATACCATTATGTATTATATCCTCTCCGTGCTGTAATTTATGGAATAAATTACCTTTAGGGACCCCTAGTTTAGTGGCTTTAGCTACATTAAATATACCAGGACGGTCGAATTCCTGAAGGCTGAATGAATACGAAGGAACAGAATGTTCAGATCTGCAACAAGAGACCTGATAGTCACTTTCTTTTACAATAACTCCTTCTTTGTCGATGATATGAATGTCAAGGTTAAAAGATAAACCAAATTTGATGACACGGATATTTTGACTAATAAATTCGTGTAGACGAGGTTCTCCGTAAATATCAAGTTTTTTGTTGCGCCCCAATAGAGTCATTGTTTGAAGTAGTCCTAATATTCCTACACAATGATCTGCATGCATATGAGTTATGAAGAGTTTCATTTTTTGGTTTATTCCTAATTTTGCTAAGAGAAAATTTCTTTGCATACCCTCTCCGGCGTCGAAAATTAATACTTCTCCGCCTCTCCGAATAGCGATGGATGCTAGTCCTCGAGTTGCAGTAGGAACAGCAGCAGATGTTCCAAGAAAAATGATTTTCATGTTGACCAAAGTTTGATGAAATCATCCCCTAGGCCCCTATGATATACTATTCGGTTTTGTGTGATTTGTGTGATTTGTCGTAGGGTAAAACATAAATCTTCAAAATAGTAAAAGCAGATCAAATTCAATGACGATGGTATATATATCAACCAATCACGTTAAAGAAATTCCTTATTAATTCTCGTTGTTGCGTATCGATTGATTCGTAAGCTTCAATAAGCTCTTTTTCTATGGCGATCTGTTCTTGTATTACTGATCGAATTTTATTTATATTGATTGGTGTTGCACTATCTATAATACCAGTACTATAGGCATAAATATATTCATTGATAATTTTGGTGGCAAAATAGGGGGTAATTTTGAGTAGTAACAGAAAGCCATTTTTCATGATTGTCTCTTCTTCGGTAGTTACGCTTAAGGAGTTTATATAAGAATTGAGCATTTTCATTCTAAAATCTCCTAATTCTTCAATTGATGAAGCTACAAGTATCCCGGTCTCAGTTAATTCATAGAAAGGAACACCCTCTAATTGTAGGGCTTTAGGTCCACGTCTTAATGGTAGACGTCCACCCTCCTTAACAACTCCTGAAGGAATCAAGACTTCATCTAGGTCTCTAAAAATGCCAGAATAGATGTTTTGCCATAGTATGCCATTATTTTTTGCTATTGCATGAGCGATCGAAGTTCTGGTTCTTAATTCGGCGCTTTTTTCCGTTGCTAGATGTACGATAATTCCGCGCTGCCTTTTTGCCTCTCCAGTAAACTTATCTTTACGTGTTTTAAAAGTGTCAAAAATTGCAATATTAGATTTGTCGTTTTTCAATTAAGGCTTCCCTGTTTCAATAATAGTGTATGGTTTATATACATATTAATTTAGTCCTTTTAAGTACATTTATCGACAACATATGAATTTGTGGACGTGAGAATAAATTATCCAATGTCCAATGGATAAATTGTGACAAATTATTCAAAATCGGTTATATAAAACTGCATCTTCTCTTTATTCTTAAAGAGTAAGCTTAGTTCTAGTCGTAACGCCTTTACTCTATTGACTAAATATTCATCAATGTTATATTCGTGACAAATATCCTGTGCAATTTCAATATATTTCTCAACAGATCCTCTTGTTACTGTTTGTAGTAAGGCATTATTACATTCTAGGCATTTGCCGATAATAGGCATCCTTCTATACTTCGTACCACATTTATTGCATCTAAAGGACTGGGATGAATAAGCACGCATATTTCCCATAATATCAGGAAGGATATGCGTAGTGAGCACCATGGATGCAACATCATCTGGATCCACAGCTTGTATTATTTTTGCAGTAGTCATTTGCATGTCCAATTTTTCTTCCATGGTATTAAGGGTTGAGTATGTACTTTGTGAGATGTCTAAAGTAATTGAATCAGTAGCGTGAGTAAACCTGTAATCAAAGAATTGATTGACTAACCCTATTCTTTTTTTGATTAGGTCAATATACGAAATAGATTCTGTTGCTTTTGCTTTCTTCCAAGTGTTATAATAAAATTCGACTGGGTAATTTTCAGATATGTCAACATTATGGGCTTGTCTTTGTACTTCATGTGGCAGCACGAAAGGTTGAATAAGTAGAGGAGCGTCCATTAGGCCACCAATCTTATCTGGTAGATATTCGTGTGAGAAATTCAGAAAAACATCTAAAAGGAGTATTAGTGAATCCGCATCTCCATCGCAATCCCTTCGTTTTGCAGAATGCCATATGGGTGAAGCCAAACAGACTTGAGAATTAGTGAATCCAATGATTCTTCCTATTATTCCTACAGAAGTATGTGGTGCTAGACCAACAACAAGATGTCCTACCAGATCATTAATGGAATTTGCATTGTAAACATGTGATAAGCCATAAATTTTTGCAAGCTCATCATCGACGAACTTAGCTACACGTAATAAATGTTCTGCCGCTTGGAGAGGTATAATTACATCTTGCATCATCAGTTCGACAAGCTGGTCTGAAGATGTCAAGTCCGTACCGAGATAATCTTTGGTGTAACCCAGCTTCCGTAGTTTGTCTATGTCAGTTGATATCCACTTTGCCTTAAACTGTGTTAAAGGTTCGTTTGTAACGTCAAAGCGGGTAGTTCCATCTTTGAACGTGAAAATGTTATGCCTTTGTCTTAGAATTCCCTTTTCTATTGGTTCAGGACATCTATTTTTACCCATTAGAGACTTTACACCTTTAAGCGGTTCTGCGGGTTTGAGATCCAATTTCTGTAATGCTCTTCTGAGTGTATATTTTAGAGGGAAATTAGTTATTGAATGTGTCGTGAATTGTGAGTTACAAAACTTACATCGTTTATCGGTGTTACTTTTTTCTGCTGGTCTCTTGCAGACGGTACATAGCCATTGTAATTCGGTGGCCGTATTACATGTATGACAGTTAATTCCTATTGATGGTAACTGGCAACTAGTACATATCCTGTTTGCAATTTCAATATATGTTGCATCTTGTTTGGCGGCCTTTATAATATCGCGTGTAGCTCCGCCATTAGGTCCTACTGGAAATAGGCAATGAACTGGTGGCTTCATTTTTCTTTCTGCGGCTTTCTCAGGTCTTCCAACACGTACTGCAATAGATGACAAAAACTTTCGTCTTATAGGAATGTCAAGAATTTGTGATATTATTTCTGTGTTATCATCTGGAACCGGATTTTTATTTTGTAATTGGTATTCTTCCAAATATGTTAGTAAATCTCTTTTTTTAAGTAATGCAGTCATTATTTTGGCGAATAGATATATCTGATCCGTGTCGGTTAATATGATATTCGTTTTATCTTGATCTACTTTGTGTATCACGGCAAGTTTCTCTAAGATCAGTTTAATCGCAGGCGAATTTGGGAAGTTATGTACTTTTGAAGATATTAACTCGAAATTAGGTATCTCATCAAGATTAGAACCATGCAAACGATACAGTTCGTTTATCAGATATACAAGTTCTTGTAGGGTGATTACGTCCCAATATAATAAATATCGTGGATGAAGAGGAATTTCCAGGCACGAGCTTAGTTCAAATGCTTCGGATATCGTTGGAAAGTTATGTAACTGATTGTTTATCAATTCAATAAGTCTCTCATTTGGGATTGACTCTAGGCTAAGGTTACCGTTTGTTGTGAATTTTTCTCTGAGTTCGGATATCCAAATTTCTTCTACATATGAAGCCGGAAGTAATACGCTATTATTTTCTAAAAAGTCACCATAACTTATTAAAATATCTCCAAGATATAGAATCTTCTTTACCTTTTGGAATATAGATCGTGCCTGAAGGCGGTCACAGACCCTGACTACACTTTCATCTTTTAGTTTTACTATCGGTGGATCTAAGCTGTCAACTAGTGCGATAGTGGATGCTTTACCTGGTGTATCAATTTTTATCTGTGTACCTACCACGATAGCATGTTGTAACAGTATGGGTATCGATGAATGAATACCTACAGTAGCAAAGCCGGTATTACAACTTCTTCCATAGCGTAACCTAAACGCGCCGTACCGATCAGTCATTGAAAGTACTGGCCTTCCAGTGATTACTTCTCTCATTCTATGGTGACTAGCAGTTTCTTCTTCTCCACTTTGAATAGCACCGTTTAAATTGTCGAGCCACGACCAGCCTTCAAGATTTAGCGTCTGGACTATCTTGGATAATTTTCTATTTCTTCCAATTAATCCATCATTCATAACTCTTAGGGCACCACCACGCACTCTGTTTGTAGCAATTCTATGCATGTTTCGGTGTCCTACAACTTCTACTGGGTCTGTATCTGTACCATCTAATTCAACCGGTAAGGAGGATATGCACTTAACAATATCTTCATCAGAGATCTTAAATTGAAAGTTACCAACTTCCCTTTCATATATTCGAAGTTCTTCTACAAATCTTGCAGTCTCATCATCATAGGAATTTGCGGTATAGCGATCTAGCCCTACAATTTTCCGTACATGATCTGCAATAAGCATTGTAAGTGCAGCTTCCGTTCCACCAGCTGATCTTATTGGACCGGCAAACGAGACTGACAGGTATTTAGAACCGTCTACGTTATTTTTTATAGACACATCAGATATTCCTTGTATAGGTGCTACAGTTACACCTTCAGTAACTGTAGCCAGACTGACACGTACTGCTGTATCTAACCTAGTTTTAATATCCTGAGTTCCATACTGACCTAATGCAATTTCCTCTGCGATCTTGAGTGCAGCCATCTCTTTTCCTAGGTTTGATAATAAGAACCGTAGTCTGTCGGCTATATCTATCTCATGCATCTTAGCTACTCTATCGGCGAGGTCGTATGCTATTTTAGATTCTACCAAGTCGATAGCATCGATTTTTTTTCTTCTTGCTTCAGAAGCGATATCAAAACTTTTCTTAATAGTATCAAAGACATCGTTATAATATACCATATAATATTCTGGGATGCTAAGATTAGCTAGTCTAGACCTAGCTTCGCTGATCATTTTTGGATCTCATTGACTATTCTTTGGAATTCGTCTTGCCAATTTTTCTGCTTTTCTATCAAAGTGCCTATTACTATTATGTCTGCTCCTGCTTTGGCTATAGTGCTAGCAGTTTCTGAATCTGTTATCCCGCCACCCACAATTAGTACGCCATCGTAGTATTTTCTTACTGCAGCTATCATTTGTGGAGAGACATGTTGGGATGCTCCGGATCCTGCTTCAAGATATAGAAATCTCATTCCCATGTACTTTGCAGCAAGTGAGTACATTATTGCAATTCCTGGTTTATCGAATGGAATAGCTCTAGCTTGTCCAACAAACCAAGCAGTAGAACCTTCACCGATAATCAGATAGCCGGTGGGAATTGTTTCTAGGTTATATTTATTTATGGTAAGTGCACCTAATGCTTGCGCTCCAGTTATATAATAAGGATTTTCCGAATTTAATAAAGATGTAAAAAGAATGGCATCAGCACCAGGGACTACACCAGTGACATTTCCTGGAAACAGAATCAAAGGGACCTTGATTGATGATTTCAATTTTGTTACAGTCCTAGATAGTTCTAGTTGATCCGTAACTGAAGAGCCTCCGATAAGAATACCTGCTGCACCAAAATTTACGACGTTTGATACTATATTACAAACGTCTACATCGTTTTGTGAATCAATGAGAGCATAACATAATTTTCCACTTTTCTTTATTTTCTCCATAATTTTCGTTTCGGTGATTCCTATCTTCATAGCCATTTATTCACGAATAGAATCTCATATAAGAGTGGTATGAAAAGTTAGATTGATTGATTTCGATTTTAGATATTGGACATTTGGTACGAATTAGTATAATAAAGAAAGAATTAGAATCACTTATATGACTACTATACAATTTTGTATAGTACGCGGCGACACCAAGAAGATGATTTTAGTGATCTTTTATTAATATTAGTTGAAAATTCTATATTAACAAGGCGTCAATTATCAATAATTATTAGAAGACTGAAAAAAGAAGAACCACCAAAAAATATTAGTGCAGGAGCTTATTATAGGCAGGTTAAGCAGTGCAGAAAAAAGATAAAGGAAATTATCTACACGCTGATATTACTAAGGGTCTTGCAAGTCTTCGATAATACTATGAATTCGGCGTTAGAACGTATCATGATACAAATGGTTGCTCTTACTACATTAGACCGGAGAACGAATAATGTCACAGATACTATAATATCACAAAATGAGGTTGAGGTGAATCTCGATGAGATCTTTTCTGTATTAGAAAATGTGATAATGAGACTTGTTAATATATAAATGTCTAAATCTAGGTCAATGATATCACGTAACATATGACATTATTGAGCGAATCACAGTTAGATGTAGTGATGTCAGTTACGG
>Ga0075425_100005387_pt1 | contig 13303 bp, 13 predicted proteins | sample SoiMethybrSBSTD4_FD_75300 | JGI IMG/M metagenome (GOLD analysis project Ga0075425, IMG submission 75300) | Bulk soil microbial communities from a Populus tree surrounding site in Tennessee, USA - Soil MetaG P. TD hybrid SBSTD4 | ecosystem: Environmental > Terrestrial > Soil > Tree plantation...
ACCGCGCCGGGCGACAACGCGCTGTGGTTCATGTACGAGCCGGTGCTGATGTCGAAGAAGAGCTTCGACAAGCTGGACAAAAAGCAGCAAGACACGCTGAGGGTCGCGGGCAAAAAGGCGCAGACCTATTTCGCCAAGGAAGCCCCCGGCCTCGACAAGGAGATGGTCGATATCTTCAAGAAGAACAACGTCGAGGTGGTGACGCTGACGGCGGCCGAATACGACGCCTGGGTCAAGGTGGCGCAGCAAAGCTCCTACGCCGAGTTCGCCAAGGAAGTGACCGACGGCAAGAAGCTCATCGACGAAGCGCTGTCCGTGAAATAAGCGCAAGCTCTCATCGGCCGGCGACCCGATCGCCGGCCGATTCTTATGGGGGGAACGGGGACATGATCGAGGGCTTCATCTGGATCGTGAAGCGGATCTCGCAGCTGTGCGGGATTTTCGCCGCCGCGCTGATCGGCGGGGCGGTGATCATCGTCTGCCAAATGGTATTCGTCCGCTACGTCCTCAACCAGAACACGATCTGGCAGACCGATTTCGTCACCTACAGCCTGGTGGCGGCGACCTTCGTCGGCAGCCCCTACGTGCTGTTGACGCGCGGGCACGTGAACGTCGACGTGTTGCCGCACTATCTCGGCAAGAACGCGCGCTATTGGCTCGCGTTTGCTTCGGTAATCGTCGCGCTCGCCTTTTGCCTGTTGATGACAATTCTCACCTTCAAATTCTGGCACGAAGCGTGGACGAAGAAGTGGCTTTCGGAGAGCATGTGGCGCGCGCGACTGTGGATTCCCTATAGCTCGATGCCGATCGGGCTCGGCATCCTCTCGATCCAGTACATCGCCGACCTGATCAGTCTCGTCACCGGCCGCGAACCGCCCTTCGGAATCAAGCCGACCGAAGTCGTCGACATCGACTCACCCGAGGTCATATGAGCCCCGCGGTCCAAGGCACGATGGTTCTCGTCGTCACGCTGGTCGTGCTCTTGTCGGGGGCGCCGGTCGCCTTCGCGCTCGGCGCGATCTCCATCGCGTTCCTGCTGTTGTTTCACGGCGTCGACTCGCTGCAAGTCGTGGCCGAGACCTTTTACGCCGGCCTCTTCGACTTCACCCTCGTCTCGATTCCGATGTTCGTGATGATGGGCGCCGCGATCGGCTCCTCGCCCGCCGGCAAGGATCTCTATGAAGCGCTTGACCGCTGGCTCTACCGGCTGCCGGGCGGGCTCGTGATCTCCAATCTCGGCGCCTGCGCGATCTTCGCCGCGCTCACCGGCTCCTCGCCCGCCTGTTGTGCGGCGATCGGCAAGATGGGCATTCCGGAGATGCGCCGGCGCGGCTATCCCGACGATATCGCGTGCGGATCGATCTGCGCCGGCGGCACGCTCGGCATCCTGATCCCGCCTTCGATCACCTTCATCCTCTACGGAATCGCGACCGAGACTTCGATCGGCCGTCTGTTCCTCGCCGGCGTCATGCCCGGCATCATGCTCACCAGCCTGTTCATGCTGTGGACGCTGTTCATCATCTGGAAGCGCGGATTTCGCTCGCATGCGATCGACTTCCGCTACAGCTGGAAGGAAAAGTTCCAGGCGATTCCGAAAATTCTGCCGTTCGTGCTGATCATCGTGGGCGTGATGTACGTGCTCTATGGCGGCGTCGCCACGCCGTCGGAGGCGGCGGGCGTCGGCGCCGCGCTCTGCGTCGTGCTCGCGGTCGTCATCTATCGCCTGTGGAATCCCGCCGACCTCTGGAAAATCCTGCGCGACACGACGCGCGAGTCGGTGATGATCCTGATGATCATCGCGGCGGCCGTCCTGTTCGGCTACATGCTCACCTCGCTCTATCTCACCCAGACGCTGGCGCAAGCGATCGCCGATATGCAGGTCAACAAATGGGTGTTGATGGCGCTGATCAACCTGTTTCTGCTCGTCAGCGGCTTCTTCATTCCGCCCGCCGCGATCATCCTGATGACGAGCCCGATCCTGTTGCCGATCATCAAGGCGGCCGGTTTCGACCCGGTGTGGTTCGGCGTCATCATGACGATCAACATGGAGATCGGCCTCATCCACCCGCCGGTCGGCTTGAACATCTACATCGTCAACGCCATCGCGCCCGACGTGCCGGTGCAGCGCGTAATGTGGGGAACGATCCCCTACGTCATCTGCATGATGTTGCAGATCGTGATCCTCTGCTTCGTCCCGCAGATCGCGACCTGGCTGCCGGACACCTTGATGGGCCCCATCATCGGCTCCAGATAGTCATGATAGAATGCGCCCGGCGCCGGAGGGCGCTTGTCGAGCCGCGCGGTTGATCATGACCTTGCCTGACGACGAATACGCGATCCGTCCCGATCCCGCCGATCCCAAGCTCAGCGTGCGGGTTTCCGGCGTCGATCAAAGCGGCGCGCGCGTCGACACCACGGTCGTGGTCGAGCGGGCGCTGACGATCTTCCTCAACGCGCAGGAAATCGTCACCGCGATGACGATCGGCGATTATCCCGAATATCTCGCCCTCGGCTTTCTCCTCAACCAGAACATGCTGCGGCCCGACGACGTGGTGACCGGCGTCGATTACGACGAGGACCTCGCGGTCGCGGTGGTGCGCACCGAGCGGGCCACCGACTACGAGCAGAAAATGAAGAAGAAGGTGCAGACCTCGGGCTGCGCGCAGGGCACCGTGTTCGGCGACCTCATGGAAGTGATCGACAACGCCAAGCTCGCGCGCGCGGAGCTGCGCACTTCGTGGCTCTATTCAATCACCCACAAGATCAACACCACGCCCTCGCTTTATCTCGCGGCCGGCGCCATCCACGGCTGCGTCTTGTGCGAACGCGACCGGCCGCTCGTCTACATGGAGGACGTCGGCCGCCACAACGCCGTCGACAAGATCGCCGGCTGGATGTTCCGGAACAAGATCGCGGCCGACGACAAGATTTTCTACACCACCGGCCGGCTCACCTCAGAGATGGTGATCAAGACGGTGCGGATGGGAATTCCAATCCTGGTCTCGCGCTCCGGTTTTACCGCCTGGGGCGTGGAGCTTGCGAAGAAGGCGGGCCTCACCTTGATCGGGCGCGCGCGGGGCAAACGCTTCGTCGCGCTCGCTGGCGAGGACCGCATCGTGTTCGACCAGGACCTGCGCTACGTCGAGGAAGAAAGCGTGAAGCACCGGCGCAAGGCCGCGGTGCATGACGACTGAGGTTCCGACGCTCGGCCTCGTGCTCGCGGGCGGACAGGCGCGGCGGATGGGCGGCGGCGACAAGGCATCGCTGAAAGTCGGTGGGGCGACGATCCTCGCGCGGGTGCTTGCACGATTACAGCCCGATTGCGATCCGATCCTTCTCAACGCCAATGGCGATCCGGCGCGCTTTGCACGCTATGGATTGCCGATCGTAGCCGACAGCGTTCCGGATTTCGCCGGGCCGCTTGCCGGCATTCTCGCCGGCCTCGATTGGGCCGCCGAAAACGCGCCGGGGATCGAGTGGCTCGCGAGCGCGCCGGGCGATTGCCCGTTTTTGCCGAACGACCTCGTGCCGCGCCTGCACGCGGCGCGGATCGCCGAGAAGAAGCCGCTCGCCTGCGCGCGTTCGGGCGAGTGGCGGCATCCGGTCGCGGGTCTGTGGCCGGTCGCGCTCCGCGAGGATCTCCGCCGCGCGCTCGCGGAAGGCTTGCACAAAATCGAGGCGTGGACCGGCCGCCACGGCGTCGCGTTCGCTGCCTGGCCGGATCAGCCGTTCGACCCCTTCTTCAACGTCAACACGCCGGAGGATCTGGCCAAGGCCGAGGAAATCGCCGCGCAAAATCGCGGCGCTTGAGCCGGATTTTCAGTTGATCAGGGATTGATACGACAAGAATCCCGCCATCGTCCCCGGCGCGATCTCGGTCGTGTCCTCCGGCAATTCTAAGAATCCGTCGGTCTCGGTGAGCGAGGTGATCACGCCCGCGCCCTCCTGCGGATGCTTGATCGCCTCGAGCGCGCCGTCGGCGGCGCGGCGCAGCGCCACGCGAATATATTCGCGGCGCGCTTTTTTCTTCCGATACGCGAAGGCCGCGCGCACGGGCAGCGCGACGAGCGGCTCGGGCAGCGCGCCGGCGAGCCGCAGCAACAGCGGCCGCACGACATAGGCGAAGGTGACGAACACCGCGGCCGGATTACCCGGCAGCCCGGTGAAGGCGGCGCCGCGCACCACGCCCATCGCCACCGGCCGGCCCGGTTTGATGCCGATTCGCCAGAACACGAGCCGCCCCAGGCGCTCCACCGCCGCTTTCACATGGTCGGCTTCGCCGGTCGAGACGCCGCCCGTCGTCAGCACCAGGTCGTGGCCGCGCGCCGCCTGGTCGATGGCGCCGCTGAGAATTTCCGGATCGTCGGCGAGAATGCCGAGGTCGTCGGTTTCCGCACCGAGCCGGTCCAAAAGGCCGAGCAACAGATAGCGGTTCGCGTCATAGAGCGCCGCGGGCGCGAGCGGCTGGCCCGGCTCGACGATCTCGTCGCCGGTCGAGAACAACGCGACGCGCACCCGCCGCCGCACGGGGATTTGGCCGATGCCGAGAGCGGCGGCGAGCGCGACGTCTTGCGGCTTCAACCGACGCCCTGCCGGAATCGCCACCGCGCCCGCGCGCAAATCCTCGCCGACGAGGCGCCGGTTGGCGCCGAGCTTGAGGCCGGCCGGCGCGACCACGGCGTTGCCCTCTACGCGGCAGTCCTCCTGCATGTAGACGGTGTCGGCGCCCGCCGGCATCGGCGCGCCGGTGAAAATGCGCGCCGCCTCGCCGGCCGCGAGCGCGCGCGCGGGCCGCGCGCCGGCGAGCACGCGCTCGACGATTTTGAACCGCGTCTCGGCGCTCGCGCCGACGTCGCCATGGCGCACGGCGAAGCCGTCGACCGCCGAGTTGTCGAAGGAAGGGAGCGCGATCGGCGCCACGATGTCCGCGGCGGCGACGCGCCCCGAGGCGCCGCCGAGCGCCACGGTTTCCGTTTCGGCGACCGGCGGCACGTGCGCGGCCATCAGCCGCGCCGCCTCCTCGACCGGAAGCAATGCGCGGTCGTGCGCGAAGCAATCGTCCGAAAGCTGCGCCATCACACCTTCTCTACGCTCTCGCCGAGGCGGTCGACGGGAATCGATTCGATCAGCAGCACGTCGACGATCTTGTCGATATCGTCGAGCGGAAGCACCGGCACGCGTGCTTCCGGCACCGGCCCGTCGGAGGCGAGCGCGACGATCCAGTTGTCGCTCGGTTGCAGCAACGGCTTGCCGACCGCCGCGCGGTATACTTCGAGTTTGGGATGCGGCTCACGCTTGAAGCCCTCGACGATCAGGAGGTCGACCGGCGTCATGCGCGGAAAAATGTCTTGTAGGCGCGGCTCCGGCTCGCCGCGCAATTCGTGAATGTGCGCCCAGCGCCGGGCCGAGGTTACGAACACTTCCGAAGCGCCCGCTTGTCGGTGGACGTGGGAATCCTTGCCCGGGATGTCGACGTCGAAGCCGTGATGGGCGTGCTTGACGGTGGAGACGCGCAAGCCGCGCGCGACCAGCACCGGAATCACACGGGTCATCAGCGTGGTTTTGCCGGCGCCGCTCCAGCCGGCGAGCCCGATTACGCGCATCGTCTTCATGCGGCGATCCTAGCTCAGTCGCCCGCGGGCCGCATGTCGAGCGCGCGGATCGCCGCCTTATCGCTCGCGTTCATGGGGGCATCTGTAGCCGAAGCGGCCGCCCTCCGGCAAAGCAAACATCGCCTTCGAGCGATAGCTTTCTGCTATAGGGACGCGCATGGCGGACACCAACCTCGATCTCAGCGGGCTGAAATGCCCGTTGCCCGCGCTCAAGACCCGCAAGGCGCTCACCCGTCTTCGCTCCGGAGACGAGCTCGTGGTCGAATGCACCGACCCACTTGCCTCGATCGACATACCGAACCTGTTGCGCGAAACCGGCGACCAACTGCTCGATAGCAGCCGTGCCGAGGGCCGCTTCGTGTTCCGCATCCGCAAGAGCTGAGGGTCGAAGCGCGCGCGGCGCCGCTCAGACGTCGCGCTTCAAGCTAAGCAGCCGGACGGAGAAATAGCCGTCCTTATCGGTCCATAGCGCGCGCTCGATCCAACCGGCTTGGCGGGCGAGCGAGGCGAAGCCTTCGGGCGTGTATTTGTAGCTGTTCTCGGTGTGGATCGTTTCGCCGCGCTCGAACGCGAACGTCGCGCCGTTGAGCGAAACCGTTTGCCGCTTGCGGCTCTCGAGATGCATCTCGATACGCTGGCGCCCGCGATTGTAGAAGGCGCGGTGCTCGAAGGCGGATGGATCGAAATTGGCGCCGAGCTCGCGGTTCATGCGCGCCAGCAGGTTGAGGTTGAAGGCGGCGGTGATCCCGGCCGAATCGTTATAGGCTGCGCGCAGAACGTCGGGGTCCTTGACGAGATCGACGCCGATGATCAGCACGGCGCCGCGGCCGAGGATTCGCGCGGCGTTGCGCAGAAACGCGACCGCGGCGAGCGGCTCGAAATTGCCGATGGTCGAGCCGGGGAAAAAGCCCGCCCGCGACAGCGCACGAACCTTGGTCGGCAACTCGAACGGCTTGGAGAAATCGGCGACCACGGGCAAGACGGCGAGCTTGGGGAAGTCTCGCCGCAGGGCGGCGGCCTCTTCTTTGAGATATTCGGCGGAGATGTCGACCGGCACATAGGCTGCAAGCTTGGGTGCCGCCTCGAGCAGGGCGCGAATCTTGGCGGTCGAGCCGCTGCCGAATTCGACGAGCGCCGCTCCCGGCGGAATGGCGCCCGCGATCTCGCGCGCTTTGTCGCGCAGCACCTGCATCTCGCTGCGCGTGGGGTAATATTCGGAGAGCCGCGTGATGCGTTCGAACAGACGCGAGCCTTCGGCGTCGTAAAAATGCTTCGCCAACATGAATTTCGGCGTGGCCGAAAGCCCTTTGATGGCATCCGTCGCAAAGGGGTCGGCTGCCGCTTGCGATTTTTTCGTAAGCGCACGAACTCTTGCGAGCGCGGATTTCATGCTGATCTCCCGAACGCGCTAGATATCGTATTCGGCAAGGCGCAGGCCGGTGAACTGCCAGCGCGACGGCGGATAGAAGAAATTGCGATAGCTCAAGCGCGAGTGGCCCTCGGGGGTGGCGAGCGAGGAGCCGCGTAGCACCATCTGATTGATCATGAACTTGCCATTGTATTCGCCGAGCGCGCCCTCCATCGCCCGATAGCCGGGGTAAGGCAGGTAGGCGCTGCGCGTCCATTGCCAGACGATGCCGAAGGGATCGGCGATGAGACCTGCGCGCGCCGCCACCTCCCACTCCTGCTCGCTCGGCAAATGCTTGCCGGCCCAACGCGCGAAGGCATCGGCCTCGTAATAGCTCACGTGCGTGACGGGTAAAGCCGGATCGACCGGCCGGAGGCCGCCGAGCGTCATCTGCTGCCACCTGCCATCGGTGTCAAACCAGTAGCCGGGCGCGTTCCAGCCTTCGGCTTGCAGCGTGGCCCAGCCGTCCGAGAGCCACAGCGTCGGCGTTTCATAGCCGCCGTCGGCCATGAACGCGAGCCAGTCGCGGTTGGTGACGAGGCCGCGCTGAATGCGCGCGCGTTGGATCAGCACTTGATGGGTCGGGCGCTCGTTGTCGAAGACGAAGCCCGCGCCGTCGTCGCCGATGGTGTGGATGCCCTCGGCAAGCGCGGCGAAACCGTCGGCGCTTTGGCCGCGCGGCATCCGCCAATCGCGGTCGTAGATGGGCCAGGTCGGGTTTTGCGCGAAGGCATGAAGGATGTCGGTGATCAACAGCTCCTGGTGCTGTTGCTCGTGATTGAGGCCGATCTCGACGATGGCGATGAGCTTGCGAAGCTCGGCGGCGCCCGCGCTCTCGATCAGGCGTTCGACCGCGGCATCGACATGGGCGCGAAAGCGGGCGACTTCCTCGGCATCTGGACGCGTGATGAGTCCGCGCTTCGGGCGCGCGTGGCGCGGACCGGCCGTGACGTAATAGGAATTGAAAAGGTAGGCGAACCGCTCGTCGAAAATCTCGTAGCCCGGAACGTGCGGCACCAGCAGGAACTGCTCGAAGAACCAGGTGGTGTGGGCGCGATGCCACTTCGCCGGGCTTGCGTCCGGCATCGACTGAATGACCTGGTCTTCGGGCGATAAAAACGATGCGCGCCGCTCCGTTTCCGCGCGAACCCTGCGAAAGGCTTCGCCCCAGGTGCGGCGCAAGGCCTGCGAGGCGGAATCGGTTTCGGGTGCTGGGGGCTTGCGAATTTTCTCGTCGGCAGTCGAAGCGGCGGCAACCGATGACATCATTCACTCCGGGTATTGCCTTAGCGAATACAACCGATTGTCCACGCTAGATGGCCCCTGGCAACCGTTATCTCAAGGCTCGCGATATCGTGAATTAATGCGTCATTGACCGTACATTGGCGTGAGCAAGTCGAAGCAAACCCCACGCACAACGCGATAACAGCGAAATGGTTCAGCGCGATGATTTACTTAAACGTGGCGATCGCGGCTGCGCCCGGATTTACTTCGGCGCCATGCGTAGCGCGCCGTCGAGCCGGATCACTTCGCCGTTGAGGTAACAGTTCTCCACGATGTGGAGGACGAGGGCGGCGTATTGCGCGGGATCGCCGAGAACCTTGGGAAACGGCACCGACGCCGCCAGACTCTGGCGCACCTCTTCCGGCAGTCCCATCAGCATGGGGGTGAGGAAAATCCCCGGCGCGATCGCGTTCACGCGGATGCCGGATTGCGCGAGCTCGCGCGCCGCCGGCAGGGTGAGCGAAACGACGCCGCCCTTCGAGGCGGAATAGGCGGCCTGGCCGATCTGGCCTTCATAGGCGGCGACCGAGGCGGTCGAGACGATCACGCCGCGCTCGCCGTCTTCGAGCGGCGGGAGCTGCGCGGCGTCGGCCGCCACCAACCGCAGCATGTTGAAGGTGCCGACGAGGTTGATCTTGATCACCCGCTCGAAATCGGCCAGCGGCATCGGCCCATCGCGGCCGACGATGCGCTTGGCGGGCCCGATGCCGGCGCAATTGACCAGAATGCGCGCGGCGCCGTGCTTTGCGCGCGCTTCGGCAATGGCCCTCGCCGCGCTATCCGCCTCGGCGACGTCGCATTTCACCGCCAGCGCGCCGGTCTGCGCGGCGACTTCGTGCATGGCGTTTTCGTTGACGTCGAGGAGCGCGACTTTCGCCCCGGCCTTGGCGAGGGCCGCCGCGGTCGCGGCGCCTAAGCCCGAGCCGCCGCCGGTGACGAGCGCGGCGTGACCCTTGGGATTCATAATGATGGTCCTGTTGATGTGGCGTCGGGCCGTATCAACCACAAGCGCGGATGAGCCGCAATCGATTGGAGATCAAACGACCGCGCGCACCCGGCGCAGTGCGCGTCCCCGGCGTCGTTTCTTTGTCCGCTACGATGTGGCCGCAGGGCGTGTAATCTTAATCTAGAGCCGACAACCGCTTCACGGGAGAACGTCATGGCCCGCCGCCTCGTCGACATTTCGATCGCCCTGGAAAACGACGTGGTGGCCGATCCGCCGCCGATGAAGCCGAAGATCGTCTACCGAACGCACAAGGACACCGCCGCCGAGGTCTGCATGTTTTTCCCCGGGCTCAAGCCCGGCGATCTTCCCGACGGCGAGGGCTGGGCGATCGAGCAGGTGGAGATTTCGACCCATAACGGCACGCATCTCGACGCGCCTTGGCATTTTCATTCGACCATGAATGCGGGCGAGCGCGCGATCACCATCGACGAGGTGCCGCTCGAGTGGTGCTATCAGCCGGGCGTGAAGCTCGACTTTCGCGTTTTCCCGGACGGCTACGTCGCGACCGCAAAAGACGTCGAGACGGAATTAAAGCGGGTCGGCCACGCGCTGAAGCCGCTGGAAATCGTCGTCGTGAACACGAGCGCAGGCGCCGCCTACGGGCGGCCCGACTATGTGGCGAAGGGCTGCGGCATGGGCCGCGAGGCGACACTTTACCTCCTGGAGCGCGGCGTGCGGGTGACCGGCACCGATGCCTGGAGCTGGGACGCGCCCTTCATTCACACCGCCAGACGCTTCCAGGAAACCGGCAACGCCGCGCTCATCTGGGAAGGACACAAGGCCGGGCGCGAGATCGGCTATTGCCACATGGAGAAGCTGCACAATCTCGAAGCGTTGCCGGCCGACGGATTCTTCGTCTCCTGCTTCCCGGTGAAAATTCGCGGGGCGTCCGCCGGCTGGACGCGCGCGGTCGCCATCTTCGAGGGCTGAAACTCCGCATCCATGCTCGGCATCCCATTGGAGCAACTGCTATGGCTCGCGGCCGCCCTCGTGGTGGCGGGCGCAGTGACCGGCATTCTCGCCGGCCTCTTCGGCGTCGGCGGCGGCGCCATCATTGTGCCGATTCTCTATCAAGTGTTCGCCGTGCTCGACGTGCCCGAGGCGGTGCGCATGCCGCTTTCAGTCGGCACGTCGCTCGCGATCATCATTCCCACCTGCATTGCCGCCTACCGCACGCACCGGGCGAAGGGCGCGGTCGATGGGCCCATTCTCCGGCAGTGGGCGCTGCCTTGTCTTCTCGGCGTTGCCGCCGGCAGCTTCATTGCCGCCTTCGCCCCGGCGTGGCTGTTCAAGATCGTGTTCGTGACGATCGCCGGCCTTAACGGAATCCTTCTCCTCATCGGCCGCCGCGACTGGCGGCTCACCGACCATCTGCCTGGGCCCTCGCCGATGCGGGGTATCGGCTTCGCGATCGGTATTTTCTCGGCGCTGATGGGGATCAGCGGCGGCATGCTCTCGAACATCGCCTTGTTGACGTTGGGGCGCACGATGCAGCAAGCCGTCGCCACCTCCTCGGGCCTCGGCATCGTCATCTCGATTCCGGGGACGATCGGCTACATGCTGGCGGGCTGGTCCAAAATGGCGTCGCTGCCGCCCCTCTCCATCGGCTTCGTTTCGCTGCTCGGGCTCGCCCTGCTCGCGCCCCTCAGCATGCTGCTCGCGCCCTTCGGCGCGCGGCTTGCGCATGCGATTTCGAAACGCCGGTTAGAGATCGCCTACGGTGCTTACCTGCTGCTCGCCGCCGCTCGTTTTGTCATCAACATGCTCTGATCGACGGTTGTTTGCGCGCGGCCGTTTTCGCGCGCAATCGGCGGGCCGCGTTGTTGCGCCGCAGGACCGGCTTTCAAAGCTCGCTGGTATCCCGTTCCACCTCTGGTATACTTAATTCAAAGCGCGTGCTCAGCGCTCAAAAAATCGAACAAAAATAACGGGCTAGGGGACAGGGAGGGTATAATGGCAGTGACATCAGGCGCTGCTGGCTCGCGCGCCAAGGCATCGGAATTGACGCGCTGGGGCCAGCTGATCTTCGGCATCATCTGCATGGTGATGATCGCCAACCTGCAATATGGCTGGACGCTCTTCGTCAATCCGATCGATCAAAAATATCACTGGGGACGCGCGGCGATTCAGGTCGCCTTCACGATTTTCGTTCTCACCGAGACTTGGCTGGTGCCGGTCGAAGGCTATTTGATCGACAAGTTCGGTCCGAAGGCGATGATCTTCGGCAGCGGCCTCCTGGTCGGCATCGCCTGGGTGATCAACGCCTATGCCGATTCGCTGTTCTTGCTCTATCTCGGCGCCGCCATCGGCGGAATCGGCGCCGGCGTGATTTACGGCGGCTCGGTCGGCAACGCCTTGAAGTGGTTTCCCGACCGGCGCGGATTGGCGGCGGGCCTCACTGCCGCAGGATTCGGCGCGGGCTCGGCCCTGACCGTGATCCCGATCGCCAACATGATCGCCTCGAGCGGCTATGAATCCGCGTTCTTCTGGTTCGGCATCGTGCAGGGCATCATCGTGATGATCTTCTCGCTGTTCCTGCGCGCGCCCGAGACCGGCGAAGTGCCGGCATCGGCCATCGTGCAACAGAGCCGCAGCGATCACACCTGGACCGAGGTGCTGAAGACAGCGCCATTCTGGATCATGTACGTGATGTTCGTAATGGTCGGCGCCGGCGGTCTGATGGCGATCGCGCAGCTCGCACCCATCGCCAACGACTATAAGATCGCGGGCATTCCGGTCTCGATCCTGGGACTGACACTGCCGGCGCTCACCTTCGCCTTGACGATCGACCGGGTGCTCAACGGCATCTGCCGGCCGTTCTTCGGCTGGGTATCGGACCATATCGGCCGCGAGAACACGATGTTCATCGCCTTCTTCCTCGAAGGCGTCGGCATCTATGCGCTGCTCTACTTCGCGAACAACCCGGTGCTGTTTGTGATCCTGTCGGGCGTCGTGTTCTTTGCCTGGGGCGAAATCTATTCGCTGTTCCCGGCGACCTGCACCGACATCTACGGCAAGAAGTTCGCGACCACGAACTACGGCATGCTCTATACGGCGAAAGGTACAGCGTCGCTGTTGGTTCCCTTGGCCAACGTGTTGACCAACTGGACCGGCAGCTGGCACGCGGTGTTTTATGTCGCGGCGATCCTCAACATCATCGCGGCGATGATGGCCATTTTGGTCTTGAAACCGATCCGACAGCGCTACATGGCCAAGGGCTGAAGCAGGCGCTTCGATCAGATCCGGTTCGGCGCCGCTGAAACGGCGCCGAACCGGGCCTTTCTCTCGCGACAAGCCGTGACGCCGAAAGACTCGCCCTGGCAGGGGTGCGTGGTATATTGTATTATAGTATCCCTTCCGCGAGGTTCTCGAGCTCTCGACTGACGGTATTCCCATGTCCGACATCCCTTCCCGCGGCGGCGGCACTGAGATGACCGCGCGCATCGCGATCGCCCCGCTCGACGACGTCTCGACCTTCAAGAGCCGCGCCTACGCCGCGCTTCGCGACGTGATTGTTTCCCTCGACGTCTACGACAGCCGCGATGAAGTCCGCCTCGACGAGCGCCGGCTCGCGCAGGATCTCGGCGTCTCGCGCACGCCGGTGCGCGAGGCGATGGCGCAGCTCGAGCGCGAAGGCTTCGTTCGTTCGGTGCCGCGGCGCGGCGTCTACGTCGTGCGCAAATCAAAGAAAGAAGTGATCGAGATGATCACCGCCTGGGCCGCGCTCGAAAGCATGGCGGCGCGGCTGATTACGCAGATCGCGGGCGATGAGGAGATCGCGATGCTGCGCAAGATGTTCGCCAAGTTCGAGAACGGCACGCTGCACGCCAAGCTCGACGAATATTCCGAGGTCAATATCGAGTTTCACCAAAGCATCATCCGCATGAGCAAGAACAGCGTGCTGATTTCGCTCGCCGAAAATCTCTTCACCCACATGCGAATGATCAGGCGCAAGACCATCGGCGAGGAAGACCGCGCCGACCGCTCGATCCG
>Ga0075425_100005388_pt1 | contig 13303 bp, 9 predicted proteins | sample SoiMethybrSBSTD4_FD_75300 | JGI IMG/M metagenome (GOLD analysis project Ga0075425, IMG submission 75300) | Bulk soil microbial communities from a Populus tree surrounding site in Tennessee, USA - Soil MetaG P. TD hybrid SBSTD4 | ecosystem: Environmental > Terrestrial > Soil > Tree plantation...
GCGATCTTCCTCTATGCGTTCGGCCTCATCGCCGCTGGCCTCTGGGCACTCGCCGTTCGGGGCCAGAAGAGCGGCTCGCGCGCTACCAAGAGGCGGGTCAGCTTTCTCGTCGTCATCGGCGCGCTGGCGGCGACCTTCAGCCTTGCCGATTTTCTCTGGTTCATCGGGGCCGAGTTGCCGCCGGTCGGAGCCGTGCTGTCGATCGTCTTTTTGTTTCTCTTGGCAGAATCGCTCCGTCGCGACCGGTTGCTCGATCTTTACGAAATGGTGGGCCGGCTCATGGTGTCGACTGCCCTCGCATTTCTGCTTGCCGGCATCTTCTATGTGTTCGTCACCTACCTCGGGCGTTTCAACACCATCTACCTGAACGCCGTCCTGTCGGCGATCGTCATCCTCGTGCTTTTCGAGCCGCTCCGCGCCTGGGTCGAGAACAGAATTCATGGTGTCTTCTTTCGCGAGCGGCTCGATCTCGAAGACGCCGTGGACAACGCCCGCCGCAAGCTCGTGCACGTGCTCGAGACCGAGGAGCTCGGCCAGGTCGTGACGACGGCCCTCGAGAAATCCAGGCATGCGACGTCGGCCGCTCTCTACCTGCTCGACAAGATGGGAACCGCGTTCGACCTGGCGGGCGGTGTCGGCGCCGAGGTTCCCCAGCGTATCGAGCTCGCGACGGCGCGCCCCCTGCTCGATCGCGCGAACGGCGGCCCCGTCATCCTCGAGGAGGTCGCGCGCGAAGTGGGCGAGCGGCGCGCCGCCGGCGAGCTCGCCGAGGCCGCACTTGCCGAGGCCGTCGTCGCGTCGGCGGCGATTCTCGGGCCGCTGAGCGAAGGGGTCGTGATCGGCATCAACGCCGAGTCGGGCGAGCTCGCGGGACTGTTGGTTCTGGCCGACGATCGAGTCCACGACGCTTACTCGCACGACGAGGTGACGTTGCTCGAGGGGCTTGCTGCGCAGATCGGAGTCGTCATCCAGAATTCGTTCGTTTACCAGCGGATGCAGGAGCGCGATCGGCTCGCCGCGATCGGGCAGATGGCCGCTCGTCTCGCGCACGAAGTGAAAAATCCACTCGGAGCCATCAAGGGGGCGGCCCAGCTTCTGGCGGAGCCGAGCCCGGGAGCCGCCGATATCGATCCCGCGTCGCGGGAGTTTTTGGGCATCATCCTCGAGGAGGTGGACCGGCTCGATCGGGTCGTAGGATCGGTGCTCGATTATGCGAGGCCCACCAAGGGGAATCCGGCCGCGGTCGAGGTGAATGGCATCGTACGCCGCACGGTGCAGATCCTGTCCTCCGACCGCGACGACGAGGTCGCGCTCGAGCTCGATCTCGCCGACGAGCTGCCACGCATTCGAGTCGACGCCGAGCAGCTGCGCCAGGTGCTGATGAACCTCGTGCGCAATGCGACCCAGGCGATGAACGGTCGCGGCAAAGTCGTCGTGGGAACGCGTGCGCGCGGGACGCCGTCCGCCAAGTGGGTCGAGCTCCGAGTGACCGACAGCGGTCCCGGGATCTCCCGCAAGGTCTTGAAAAATCTCTTCGTGCCGTTTTACACCACCAAAAACCAGGGGACCGGTCTCGGCCTCGCGATCAGCAAGAGGCTCGTACAGAGCGCGGGCGGCTCCATCGAGGTCAACACCCACGAAGGGGCCGGCACCACCTTCACGGTCGTCTTGCCCGTGTCGGACGATCCTCTGGTCTCGGGTCCCCCGGAAGGCGAGGGCCCCGACGACCTCATCGATCAGCTCGAGCCCGATCGACCGTATTGAGGCTGCGTGACTAGCCGTAGCGCCGCTCGAGGACGGCCCGCAAGCGAGGGGATGACCGTACGAGCTCGAAGGTGAACTCCGCGTGCCCCTCGGCGTAGCCGTTGCCGATGTACATATCGATGTCCTTGCTGATGCCCTCGGCGCCGAGGGCGGCGGCGGTGAAGCTCGTGCTCATCGCGAAGAAGTAGATCTTGCCGCGCGGTCGCGTGAGAAAAATGGCGGTCGGTTCGACACCTTCGACGTTGACGCACGAAAGGACGACGTCCCCCTCGAGCCCCGACGTCGCTTTCAGCACGGCATCGCGCACCTTGAGAGGATCGCGCGCGTCGGCTCGAATCACGCCGTCGCAGAGCTCGAGCGCCTCGAGATCCGCTGCAAAGGGCTCGTGCGACTCGACGCCGAGCACGGTCCCCGTGCTGCCCACGCGAGTCCGGGCGGCAGCGCAGGACAGAAGACCCGATTTTCCGCCGGCTCCGAGCACGATGACGCTGTCGCCCGGTCCGGTGTGCCTGGCGACTTGCGGCGCGGCGCCGGCCACGTCGCAAACGGCAAGCGCCAATCGCTCGGGAAGGTCCGCCGGAAGTCGGACCAGCGGGGCCGACCCGAAGACGATGGCGGTGCCAGTCACGTCGAGCTGTGCGCTTTCGCGACGCACCGCCCGCACCTCGTCGAGCGACAGCGGCGTGAGCGACAGTGACGCGAGCGTCGCCACCCGGTCGCCGATCGCAAAGCCTCGCTCGGCCGCCGCCGCGCCCACCCAGATCACGCGCCCGAGCAGCATGCCGCCCGAGCCGGTCACGGGGTTATGCTGTTTGCCGCGGTTTTTGACCGTATCCAGCACGAGCTCGGCGATGCCCTCATCGCGGCCGTTGCTCGCCGTCTCGAGCTGCCGAAAACTCGCGGCGTCGATGTTCAACGTCTCCACCGCCACGTGGATCTCGGTTTCGAAGCGACGGCTCAGGTCATTGTCGAGGCGCCACGCCGGTTGGGGGAGCGCGCCGCGTGGATCGATCACGCGGTGGGTCCCGAATGGGTCGCCGTGCATTTCGAGGTTGCAGGTTAGCCGGCACCTCCTCGGGCGCCAACACCGCCGAAAAAGCGCTCGACCGGGGGTGCCTACTCGCGCCCACCTCCCCGGCCCGCGACAGGCCCGTGTCGGGGGGGCAGGGGCCGTTCCCTTGACCCTAAGTTTGCGCTGAGTCTACACTTTCGAGAGTTCGACCTTTCGCATCGCGCCCCGGCTCGCAATTGCGATCCCCCACAATGCACGATTCCGTGTCCAAGTCTGCTCCGCAAACCTCCGGCCCCAGGCGGGGCCTGGCCCTGCGATTCATTTCGGGAAAATACCAGGGCGGGGAATTTCCCATGGTTCCCAACAAAGAGATCGTCGTCGGCCGCTCGAGCGATCTCGACATGGTCCTCGTCGAGGAGATGGTGAGCCGCAAGCATGCTCGAATCGCCTACGAGAACGACGCGATCGTCATCGAGGATCTCGGCTCGACCAACGGCACGTTCGTCAACGGCGAGAAGATCAAGCGCACTCAGCTGAAGGAGGGGGACAGGGTTCTCATCGGAACGAGCATCTTGAAGGTGATCGTCGTCGAAGGTCCGCCGAGCGAGCAGGGACGCCCCAACCTCGAGGTCGTCGCCGCCCAGCGCCGCACCTCGCCTCGCACGATGAGCGGAGCCATCGACGAGGTTCCTTTGCCCGACTTGCTGCAGCTCTTCGCGACGTCGAAGAAGAGCGGGACGCTCGTGATCCGAACCGAGGAGGACGTAGGCCGGATCTACCTGAAAAAGGGCGTCATCTGTTATGCCACCATCAACGACCTCGACGACCTTCCTCCCATCAAGTGCATCTTCCGGATGCTCACCTGGCAAAAAGGACTGTTCGACTTCGATCCTTCGGAGACGAAGGAATTCGCGAAACCGGTCGACGTCACCGTGCAAGAGGTGTTGATGGAGAGCCTGCGCCAGCTCGACGAGCTCAACTCGTTCCGCGAGCAGTTGCCCGCGCTCTCCGGGCGGCTCTTGGTCGAGTCGCCGCTCGTGCGTCCCCTCAGGGACTTGACGCCCGCGGATCTCGACGTCTTGCAGCTCGCCCACAACTTCGGAAAATTCGGCACCGTTCTCGACAGGAGCGAGTCCTCCGACGTCGACACCGCTCGCATCGTCTTGAAGCTCATCGACAACCACTACCTGAGGGTCGAGTGACGGAGAGTGTCGACGCCCCCTCTACCGGTCTCCGACGAGCCGGTCATTTCGATTCGCGCCTGTCTCGACGTTCCTGGTGAAACGCGCCGTCAGGCGACCGTGTTCGTCATCTGGTTTCTCTTTCTCCTGGCGGCGGTGCTCGCAGCGTCGGCCGTAGGAACGCACATTCCGGCGTACGTGTCCGACGCCGAGGCGCAGGAGCAGGAATTGAGTCGATCGAGGGGGGCGCGCACGAAAGTCGCCCTGCTCGTGGGGCTTCTGTGTCCCTCGATCTTGACCCTCTACGTTTCGCGACGGCGGCGTCGAGGCGGACCGCACGCCCGCGGTATCCGCCTCGAGATCACGCACGAGGGGGAGCTCAGGCTGTGGGGACGCGGTTACGGCATGCGGCTGCCGCTCGTGAAAGCGCGTTTTCGCGAGCGGGTCGTCGACCTCTATGCCGGCAGGCTCGGGGCGTGGCGCGAACGCCGGCTCTCGGTCGTGAGCGGTTCGCGAGAAATCGAAGTCGGAACCCAAGCAGCGGACGAAGAGGATTCGGACCTGCCCCTCGAAGGGGGCGAGGGGGACTGCGTGGAGTTCGATCGCGACGATTTCCTGCGGCTACGCGCCGCGATTGCCGCTCGTGTCGGCTAGCGTCGCTCGGTCCTCGACTCGTCTCGAGCCGACAGGCGCTGCTCGGCCGCACGCGCGTGCCCCTCGAGCCCCTCGGCGCGGGCGAGCGTTGCGATGTGGGAGGACTGATGGGCGAGGGCCGACGGCGCATATTCGATGTACGACGTGCGCGCGACGAAGTCGTAGACCCCGAGTGGCGAGCCGTAGCGGACGGCTCCGCCCGTCGGCAAAACGTGCGAGGGCCCGGCGAGGTAATCGCCTGCAGCCTCCGGGGTGTCGGGCCCGACGAAAGCGGCGCCCGCCGCTTCGATCCGGCCGAACAGCTCTTCGGGGAGGTTGGCGTGGATCGCGACGTGCTCGGGGGCGATCAGGTTCGCCACTGCGGCCATGGCTTCACGCGATCGGACGACGAGGATCGCGCCGTTCGTCCGGATCGCCGCCGTCGCAATGTCTTTTCGCGGCAATGATTCGAGTTGCGCTTCTACTTCGGCGACGATGAGTGGCGCGAGCTCGTGCGATGTCGTGACGCAGAGCGGGTAGGCAGCTTCGTCGTGCTCGGCTTGCGACAGCAGATCGGCGGCGACCCACCTGGGGTTGGCCGTCTCGTCGCACACGACCAGGATCTCGCTGGGGCCGGCGATGCCGTCGATGCCGACGTCGCCGAACACCAGGCGTTTGGCGCATGCGACATACGCATTGCCCGGGCCGACGATCTTGTCGACTTTCGGCACCGTTCGGGTGCCATAGGCGAGGGCGGCGATGGCCTGGGCGCCGCCGGCGTCGAGGATTCCGCCCACGCCCGCGAGGTGCGCGGCGGCGAGCAACAGATCGTTCGGCGCGGGCGTGGCAAGGAGGATGTCCGGTACTCCGGCAACGCGGGCGGGCACCGCCGACATGAGCACGCTCGAGGGGTAGCGCGCTTTGCCTCCGGGCGCATAGACGCCGACGCGCGCGAGCGGTCGCACGCGCATCCCGAGCCGGACGCCGTCCTCTTCGTATCGAAAACTCTTTATGAGCTGATGCTCGTGGTAACGGGCGATGCGGTCGGCGGCGAGCGAGAGGGCGTTGCGGACGTTCTCTGGGAGCCGCGCGAGAGCAGCCGCCCCGTCGTAGTCACGCCTGAACAACACCGCTGGCGTTCGGGATTCGAAGCGCGCGATCAGTGCGAGCAAGGCTTCGTCCCCGCCGCGTCGGACTTCGGCGAGCGTGCCGCGGACCGTGCTCTCCACGGCGGCGAGGTCCGTTGCCCCGCGCTGCTCGAGGCGAGCGCGAAGGGCGTCGAACTCGGCCGTCCCTTCGTAAGCAATTGGCAGCATGCCTCGCATCCTTACCACGAGGGGGGGCTCGCCGCCGGAGAGGACGCGGGGCTGTGCTTTTGACCGAGTGATGCTAACAAGGGGACATGAATCGCCTAAGGTGGGCCCAAATCGCGCTGCTCTGCCTCGATATTCCGCTTTTGGCAGGGTGTCCGTCGAACACGTGTCTTCTGACCGTGAACGGCCGGTGCACTTGGTCGACGTGCCCCGAAGGTGCGGATTTCGACACTCGTCGCAAGACGTGCGTGTGCCAACCGAGCCGCGTCCCGCTCGGCGGCGGGTGCCTCACGTTCCAGGCGGCCAACCAATATTGCGGCAAGGGGGCTCATTTCGAAAACGGTGGGTGCGCGCCGAACCGATGCCCGCCTGGGCTCGAAATCGACCAAGAGACGGGCATGTGCATCACCGCCCAACAGGCGACCCAGGTTGCATCCAACATGGGCGTGCGCGTCGGCCAAAACCAGAAGCTCGGCTGTCCAGCTGGCGAACAACTCGTCGTCGAAGGGGTACAGGCGGCGTGCGTACCGATGAACCAGACCTGCGGTCGCGACGAGGTGTGGGACGGGCGGTCGTGCCGCAAGGCGCTCCAGTGTCCGCCTGGCGCGGGGTACGATCCGCCGAGCGGCACGTGCATCAAGTTCTCGTCGGGGGCCGATTCGAGGGAATACGAGGTCGATCTGCCGACCTGGGCCCGCACGTCGTACGGCGCCGACGGTGGGCCCGGGACTCCCGGTTTCTGCGGCGCGTTCAACAAGCACCCCCTCGCGTTCGGGGTTCGCGCGGGCGCCTCGATGCGCGTTAAGATCGGCGTGCGGATCGAGGTGCCGGGCGGCGAGATCGCGCGGGCATCGGCGACGACCCTTGCGACGGTCGATCCGGGCGGTCAGGCGGTTCCGGCCAAGGGGGCCGCCGAAGTTCAACAAGCGGCGCAAGCGAGCCTCGCATCCCTCGTGGCTGGCGGCGGCAAGGCGAATGTCGCGAGCGCCGCCACCGCGGTGACCTGCCTGGTCGTGAATTCGTCCGCCCCGACGGCGGTATCGGTCTCTGGCGGGGTCTGAGCGCGCTACGGCACGCGCGACAACTTGCTCTCGATCGGTTCGGCGGGTGCCGAGCCGAGATCGATGCACGACGTCACGCGCTTGCCCTGGGTTCTGAACTTCTCGGGGCCCGTCCGAATTTGAACGAAGTCGACGGTGAGCTGGCCCGCGCCGTCGAACTGGGCGAGTAGCTTCTTGCCCTTGGCTGTCGTCCATACTCCTACGCAGCTCTCGCGCGACGTCTTCGGATCGTACTCGAAACCGGGCAGCGGTACGGGGCGGAGGTGATCCTCGACCGCGAACTCGTCTTTCGAATTGGGCATGGCAACCAGTTTGAAACGCACCTCGCCGTCCTCGTAACCCTGCCGCGCGTGCTGCGACGCTTGCTGGATGCGAAACTCGAGCGTGTCGTCGCCTGCGGGCGCGGCCACGAAGTCGCGCCCGCTCGCGCTTCGCCAGCGGCCGGCCAAGATCGAAAGAGGCGATGGGGCGGCGGCCTCCGGCGGCACGGACGTTTCCGTCTTGCGGATGCCCGCATCCACGATCGGATTCGCGACGACGGGTTTTTTTTCCGGATCTTCGAATGAACCGAAATAAAACGCCGCGGCAGCGCCGGCGACGACGACGCCCGCCGTCGAATACCAGATCAGCGATCCGCGCCGGCGCGGCACGTGCTTGGGGCCGGGCGGCAGCGAAGTCCCCTCGCCGGTGACCCCCACGTCCCTCGCCGGGGATTTCCACCCCTTCGCGTGTTCCCCAGGGGCTCCGGGGGCGTGAACCCACGGCGGCACGCCGCTGATGAGAGGCGAGGGGGGGATCTCGGTTGCGACGCGCGGGTGGATCGGCAGTGCGTGGATCGCCGGTACGCTCGGTGACGTGCGGGCGTGACCCTCGGCTTGGTCGATTGCGGCCAAGAACTCCTCGGTGCTCGCGAACCTCTGGTCACGGTCCTTGGCGCACGCGCGCCGGAGGATGTCGTCGAGGTACGATGGCGCGTCAGGCCTTTGTGCCGCGACGCTCGGGATCGGCGCCTCGGCCTGCATTCGCATGAGCTCGTAATCGCTGGGAGCCTCGAACGGCACGCGCCCCATCACCAGCTCGAAGAGCAAGATGCCGAGGGCGTAGACGTCGACCCGCTTGTCGAGGTCGCGCCGCCCCGTCACCTGTTCGGGCGCCATGTACGACAGCGAACCGATGATGCCCTTGGTAACGCCGCGCCCGGCTTTCGCGTCCTCTTCGACCTTGGCAATTCCGAAATCAGTGACCTTCGCGACGCCGTCTTTCTTTCGAATGAGGATGTTGGCCGGCTTGAGATCGCGGTGAATGAGCCCCTCGGCGTGCGCCGCGCCGACGCCGCGAAGCACCATGCGGAAAATCGAAAGGGCGAACGGGATCGGCATCGCGGTACGCGAGGCGACGTAGCGCTCGATCATCTTGTCGAGGGGCTCGCCCTCGATGAACTGCATGACGAGGTAAAGCCCGGCCGGCTCGACCACGACGGCGTTCAGCCGGACGACGTTCGGATGATCGATGCGGGCCAGCGCGCGCCCCTCGGCCAGCGTGCGCGCGCGAAACTCGGGATCGTCGGCGAACTCGATGCGGATCGATTTCACGACGACGGGCGTCTCGGTGTGCACGTCGCGCGCAAGGTATACGACCCCCATTCCCCCCTCGCCGAGAACCTTTTCGATGCGGTACTTGCCATCGACGAGAGCGCCCGTCGGAAGGTAGCGCTCGCGCCCGGCCGGCGCCGCGGCCAAGTGCTCGGGCGCATCGGCCGTGACCCCCGCCAGCGAGAACCCGCAGCGGATGCAGAAGATCGCGTCGGCGTGGTTGTCGAGAAGACACGACGGACAGCGCTTTACCATGTCGCTCCGCGCAACCCTCGGCGCCCCGAGAGTCTTGCCCTTTCCGGCCCGCTACGTCCAGTGGCCGGCACGGAGCGCGGCAGCGTCGATCGTCTTGATTTTCTGGCCAAACGCCTCACGGAACGCCGCTTCATCTTCGTCGTCCATCATCGCCTCGCCGAAACCTTGAGCTACTTCCATGCCGGCCGCCAGGATCCGAAGAAACTGGGCGAAGCTCGAGCCACACAGACGTGGCTCCCAGCGGCCGGCCCCGCTCATCGCCGTGTACACGGCACAATCTCCCTCGGCGTCGAGTTTGGCGACGTCGAGAAAGTAGGGATCGCCGAGCAACGAACTTTGCCCGATGAGAACCCACGATTTTCGCCATCCGCCGTCCTTGTTGTTGACGAGGGGGGGCGTGCCGTCTTCATGATGCGAAAACCCGACCTGTTCGTGAGCGAGCTCCGAGGAAGGGACGAGCCGGATTCGCTCGACCGGCGTAGCGGTCTCCACTTTCACCGGGTCGGCTTCGAGGAGAAACGTCCGATAGCGAGACGGAATGCGGAGCGACTTGCGCAGCATCTCGACGACCGCCGGGTTGGCGGCACCGAATTGGGTGCTGATCTTTCGCTTTTCGAATGCGGACTTGAGAGCTTGCAGGCTCTCCGCCAAATCGCTATCCACTTTTGGCCTCGCGCACGGTTGGCGACGCTACAGCAGGGTCATGTCGGGTGGGGGCTCAGTTGATGTTGAAGGTTTTGTGCACCGTGATAGGCGCCCCACTGTAGGGCGGCACGTGCGTACCGCGAAAGCGAGCGGCCACGCAGCCGCCGACCGGTGTGCCGGCGAAAGGCGGCCCCTCGACGTTGGCGGTGGTCGCCTGACCGTTGTTGGCGAATGTCACCGCAATGCGGCCGGACCCCGTCGGGCCGTCCGATTTCTTGCAGCTCTGCGCAGCGGTGGCAGCTGCGCTCAGCGCGGAGAGCGCGGCTGCGCGATCGAAATCGCCGCTCCCGCCGGCTGCCGGCGCGGGTGCAGCGGGCGCGGCCGGAGCAGGGGCCGGGACGCCGAGCGCTGCCGGAGGAGGTAAGGCGGCTGCAGGCGCGGCCGGCTTGTCCTTGTCGGTCTTGTCGGTCTTGTCGCCCTTGTCGGTCTTGTCGGCTTTGGCGACGACGGTTTTTTTCTCGGAATCTGGCTTGGGAGCCGTCTGCCCGGGCGCGAGCGCCGTGGCGGCCTGAGGGGGAGAATCGCTGGCTGCGCCGGCCGATGGTTCGCTCGGTGTTTTCGCCTGCTCTGCGGCCGCCAGCGCCGCGGCGAGGGCTTCATTCGCAATCTTCGCCGATGCGCTCGCCGCGGCCAGCTCCCTGTCCGATTCGGCCTTGCTGTTCATCGTCACGATGGCAGCTGCGCCGGCAATCAGAACGATGCCGCCGATGACGACCGTCATGAGCCCTCTGCGTTTCGGCTTGGTCGAGCCGCCGACCATCTCGGCGGCGGTGGGCAGCTCGAGTGGGGGCGGTGCGAGGATGGGCGCGGTGAGCATCGCGGGCGAGTACACGCCGCCTCCGCTCAAGTTGATGATATCGTCGAGTTTCGACTTAGCGGGAGCGGCCCGGTTGTCACCCGCGGACATGAGCGATCGCAGATCGGCCTTGCTCGACGGCGGCTCTTTCTCGGTGATGGATGCCGGCTTGGCCGCGCTGACTCCGCCTCCGCCGGTCAAGGCCGCGAGCGAGAACAGCACCGAGTTTTCGTTGCGCGCGCCGGTGGGCCTATCGTGTCCGCCACTCGGCACGTGAGGCACGGGATCGGCGGACGCGCTGGTCATCACGTCGTCATGCATGGCGGCGCCGAACAGGTCGGTCGAGCCTCCGCGCGGGCGGCGCCGCGCAGCGGGCTCGGGTGGGTTGACGCGCGCGGCGACGGGCGCGTGAACTTTTGCGCCGAGCCGCTCGGATAGGTCCGCCGCTGGCCCCGCGTGCGCAGGTTGCCCCGCGTCGGGCAAGAGAGAGGCAGCCTGACCATGGTCGGGCAACAAGGTCGGACGCGGCCCGTGTTCGAGCACCGATCGAAGCGAGCCGATTTGAGAGATGGGGAGCCAATCCGGCATCCCATCCTTCCATGCGGGAGTTTCCAGACTGATCGCACCGCTCACATAGAGATCGGAAATCTGTGCCGACGTCACCGTTCGCTGATCGCCCTCGGCAACGAGCACCGACCATTGTTCATCTGCCGAACCCTGATGCGTGTAGTCCGCAACCGCGCCCGACGCGGTGTCGGTTCCGTTCACGATGATGGTCGTCCCGCACTTCTTGCAACGAATCTTCGCGATTTTCCCGCGAACCTTCTCGTCTGCAATCGTGTACTTCGCTTGGCAGGATTGACACGTTACCTTCATGGAATTTTCGCCTACCCCTTTCAGGCGGACGTCGGAAGGCCCGAACCTTACAGTTTCAACGAAAGTCTAGCTTGGTCTCATTCAATTCACCAGCACGAGCGCGGTGCCGTCTTTCCCGCAAAATGCTGCTTGACCACCGTATCGGCCTCCGCAACTCGGGCAGATCTTGCCGCGCTCGGTCGACGTGCCCGATCGCTGCGCGGTGGCTCGGTACACCGCCGCCGGCACGAGGTCGTCGCCGTGCAGGGGGCAAGTCTTGACGCCCGGATCGTAGCCGCGGCCGCATGTGGGACAAACGCCTCCGGCCGTCGAGGGGGCCGGCCCTTGAGACGGTGCGAGCGGTGCGGCCACCAGCCGATTGCCGTCGTGAGGACAGAAGATGCTACCCGGTGGAAATTCGATCCGACACGAGGGGCACACGACCGGACGCCCGGCGACGGATCTGCCCTGCGACACCGCCACACCTTGAGGAGCGGTCGCGGCAACTGGCAAGTTGCCGGCGGCCCGTGGACCGCCGACCTGCGTCTCGGGCTGGTGCGGTGGGTCGCTGCCGCCAGGTAGAGCGGCGCGGGGCGATGCCAAGCCGCCGCGTCGAAGGAGCAGGAAGCCGAGGCCGGCGAGCACGAGGGCGAGCCCTCCGATGATCCCGACGAAAGTCGTCTTGCGCGAGCGGGCCCTGTCTTCTGCCACGGCGGGGTTGCCGCCGAGACTTCCGCTCGCGATGATCGTTGCTGCGGCTTCGTCGCCCTCTCCGGCATCGTTGATCGTGCCCGTCGAAAGGAGCGCTTCGTAGCGAGCGGGGGTGGCGACCTCGATGAAGACCGGAACCGATCGACCCGCGAACGAGACGCCGAGCTCGATGGCGCCGTCCTCGGCGTCGTCGCCGATGACGACGGTCCCACCCGGCAGCATCGTGATCTTGGCGTTGGGCGTCACGATCGACCAGGTGATTCGCGCGTCGACGAAGCACCCGTCAGCGTCGAGAGCGATGGCGCGAAACGTGAAGCGTTGCCCCGGCGAGAGCCATTTGCGTGCTGGTCTGACTTCGAGCCGCGTCGGGTCGCCCGGCGGCGAGCACCTTGTGGTCGGGCTCGGCCGCGATGAAGGGGTCGGCGGCAGCCCGAGCGGTTCGGGCCTCGGCGTTGGCGTACCGACCGCCGTCGCCCCGGGTTGCACGACCGGCGGGGGTACGGCCACGATGTTCGGTGGTGCCTGCCCCTGCCGCTGAAAAAGGGCGAACTTTCTCGTTCGGCGTGTGCTGGCCGTACAATTCTGGCCTTCGATGCGAAATTGGTACTCGCCGGTCTCGTCGAGTGAGATCGTAGTGTCGGTCGCGCTGATGATCGTGACGAGCGTCGTCTGGCGCGGATCGTTCGGCGCGCTCTTGCAAGTCGTCCGCCACACGCGATCGGCGGTGGTATGCATGGCGCGCGTCAAATCCTTCGATTGCTCCCAGCACTCGTCGGTGCGAAACGTGCGCCCGAGACCCGACATCGAAAGCTCGGCCCCCTCTTCACGCACCGTGACCTGGCCGCCGGGTTGCTCTTGAGGAACAGGACGGGGTCCGCAAGCTTTTCCCCAGTCGCCGACGTTCCAGCGCTCGCTGAGGGGGGCCGCATTCCAAACGCCCGCGAGGGTTGGTCGATCCGCTGCCGAGCTCGGCTGGGCGAAAAGGGAGATGACCGCGCACGTCACGACGAAGAGCGCGGACGAACAGGACGAACAGGACGAAGAACGTGCCGAGTGAGCCACCTGGGATGAAAGAGCGTAAGGGAGGTTGGTCATGGAGGTGAAGTGTTTGCGTGCGGGTCAGGTGGGCCATGCCAAACCCGCGTTGACACTCGCATTTGTCGGGTGATACCGTTTCAACGTGGACTCGTCTTTGGTGGGTGTCCAGCTTTTCGGTTCTTGAGAGTCCGCCGAAGCATCGGCGAAACCCCCGCGGTTCTAGGTGCCTTCGATGGGAAAAATGTCGCTGACGCAGCACCTCATCTCGTCGTTCGTCGTTGCGTTCGCGTTCTTGGTTCCGCTCTCCGCTAGGGCGCAAGACCATCGCCTTCCGAACAACGGCGCCAACGGCGACGGCATGGACACGCATTTGTTCCGACCCGCCGT